>Ga0315279_10001925_pt1 | contig 32794 bp, 29 predicted proteins | sample YL17G06_20_MG_FD_203694 | JGI IMG/M metagenome (GOLD analysis project Ga0315279, IMG submission 203694) | Sediment microbial communities from Yellowstone Lake, YNP, Wyoming, USA - YL17G06_20 | ecosystem: Environmental > Aquatic > Freshwater > Lake > Sediment | place: USA: Wyoming | collected...
TTTTGATTAAGTATTTGGAGGAGGTTGTGAGGGCGTATTTGTTGAGTTTTGAGCGGAAGGAGGGGCATTATGTTTTGACTGGTAAGGGGAGGCAGTTTCTTGAGGTTTACAAGGAGTATGCGAAGCGCACTAGGGATGCTGAGAAGCATTTGAATGATGTGAATGGTAAGAAGAGGATGTTGGAGAATTTGTGTTCACGTAGAGAGTGTGGGCCTGGAGCGGGTTAGAACGATGAAGATTGTTGCGCTGCTTTTGTTGCTGACTCTTCCGCTGGCGGGTTTCGTTGTGGTTGGTTATTGTTCGAGTGAGGCGGATGCGAGGGCTGCGGTTGCCCAAGCGAGTCTGCGGGTGAGCGTGTGTTATTCTGTTGCTGCTGATGCGGCTAAGGCGGGTGCGAATGTGACGGGTTTGCTTGTGATGTTGGATGATGCGGGTTTGGTTTTGTCTAGGGCGGAGTTGGCTTTTGGGAGAGGTGAGTTTGATTCTGCTTCGACTTTGGCGCATTTGTGCGAGGAGAAGCTTGTGGGGTTTGAGGATGGTGCGGTTGGTTTGAGGGATTCTGCTGTGCGGGCTGGGTTTTTGGATTTTGCTTTTGGTGTTGTGGGTTCGGCTGTTGGGTCGGTCTTGGTTGTGGTTGTGGGTGTTGTGGTTTGGTTTTGTTTGAAGCGTAGGTCTGCTGGGAAGGTGGTTTGATGGACCTTAGCAGGTATGGTGTGCCTTTTTTTGTTGTTGTTGCGGTTGTGGCTTTGTTGGTTGCTTCGCCGTGTTTGAGTCGTGTGCTTGTTTGGCCGAGGGCGGAGTTTTTCAGTGAGTTGTGGGTTTTGGGTTCGAATCATATGGCTGAGGACTATCCGTTTAACGTGAGTAGTGGTCAGAGTTATCGTGTCTATTTGGGGATTGGGAATCAGTTGGGTTATTGTGCTTACTATCGGATTGAAGTGAAGTTCAGGAACGAGAGTCAGTCGATGCCGAGCAGTTTTGGGGCTGTTGAAGATCGGGTTCCGAGTGATTTGCCGTCGCTTTTTAATGTCAGCGCCTTCGTTGCGGATCAGAACAGTTGGGAATTGCCTGTGACTTTTGGTTTCGATTATGAGTTCAACGAAACGCTCGTTCAGGTTGGGTTTAACAGCATGACGTTCAATGATAACGTGTTGGGTATGAGTGGAGAAAGTGCAGGGTGGAATGCGACTACGAGCAGGTTTTATGGTGATTTGATTTTTGAGTTGTGGCTTTACAGCGGTTCGGCGGACAATTTTGGTTATCATGGTAGGTTTGTGGATTTGAAGCTGAACATGACAGTCTGATTCTGAATCTACAAGACTTTAATTTGAGAAATGTTCATAATCGTGAAATAGTGCGGTCGTCGTCTAGTGAGTCAGGACACAAGCCTTCCAGGTTTGCGAGCCAGGATCAAATCCTGGCGACCGCACCAGACCTTATCGGGATAGACAACCATCGAAATTGTTGGTTTTTTAATTCAAATGGCGCGTAATAGGAGAGGCAAGAGTTGACAATAAAGGTCGGCATGATAACTTGTTGGTACAAGAATATTTCAATGGCAAATTACTCGGGCAATTTGGTTTCCTCGTTGAAAAATCATTCTTCGGTTAGTGTTAAAGTGATTTCTACGCACTGTATTTGTCTGCCAAAATATGCTGGAATGAAGGACATATTGGAAGATGAGAGTTGCCAGTTTGTGAGTTTTCCGCCATTCATTTTCATGGTTCATAACAATAGAGTGGCTCGGATAGTCTACCTGTTCATTCAGGTAGTACAGAACTTATTGCGAGGCTTGGTTTTTCTGTCGAAGTGCAAAGGCTTTGATATAATCCATTATCAACAGAGTTCGGATTACTCTTTCGGAATCTTGCCTTTTGCTTCGATGGTACTTGTTCCTACATCTAACAAAAAGATTGTCACTGTTCACAATTTGTATGGTTTCGCGAGGTCAAGGTTTTCCAAGATTGTGTACAACCGAGCAGACAAGGTGATTGTGCATTCGAGAGATATGTGGAGGGCTTTGATGTCGCTGGGAGTGCAGAAATCGAAAATAAGGATTATTCCACATGGGGCAAAGATCCCTGCACTTTTGCATGCAAAGAGAAACAAGATAACCTTTTTTGGAGCGCCTGTTGCAGAAAAAGGTGCTTTCGTACTTTTTGAAGCTCTGAGAATACTTAAGGAAAGAGGAGAGATTGTCAAAGTTCATTTCTACGGGATTTTCAGTGCTTCTCAGAAGGAGACTGCAGAGGCGCAAGCTAGAGAGTTGAAGGTTGATGACTGTGTAGTCTGGGGTGGACGGCTTAGCGAAAGCGATTTTGATGCTAGAATGCAGGAGAGCATCATGACTCTTGCCGCTTACACAGTGCCAGTCTCAGGCAGCAGTATTATCACTAGAGCCATGTCAAATGGGACGCCGATAATTGCTTCTAAAATCGGGGCAGCCTCTGAGTATCTGAAAGATGTTAGAGTGAAGATACCTCCGAATGACCCGCAAGCGTTGGCCGATGCTATTTTGACACTCAAGAACAATCCTGACTTGGCAAGGAATTTGGGAGAGAAGGCTAGGAGACAAGCATGGCAGATTTCGTGGAACGTAATTGCAAGGCGGACTCTGAACGTTTATCGAACTGTTCTTGAGGATGATGTTGAATAGGAGCGCCGAGATTGTTCAACGTTCACTGACTATTGACGAGAGTTTGGTACTCAAGATGACTAGATTAGGATCTTTGTTTTCGTCCTTGTGTTGCTTGCCAAGTTACATTCAAGTTGAGTCGACAACGAAATGTAATCTTCGTTGCAGATCGTGCATCAGGCCTCAAGAAAGAGGTTTTGATATTTCCCTTGATCTCTACAACTCGATCATTGACCAAATGGTAGAATTGAGAAGAAAACGACGGACGATAAACCTTACGGGACTTGGCGAACCCCTTCTCAATCCGAATATCGTTTCGATGGTCAAACATGCCAAGGAAAGAGGCTTTCGTGTGGGTTTTTTCAGCAATTTGACCTTGATGGATGAAGAGATTTCGGTTGGATTGATCGATGCCCGGATTGATTACGTTCAAGCATCTTTTGATAGTGTGTGTAAAGAGACTTTTGAAAAGATGAGACTTGGCGCTGATTTTGATAGAATAGTCGAAAATGTAAAACGTCTCGTCGAGACTAGAAATCAACGTGCTATGCCGTATGATACCAGAATTACCCTTTTTTCGACCGTCTCCGAGGAGAACGTAGAGGAAATCCCGAAGATAATCGAACTTGGGAAATCACTGGGAGTTGACGCGGTCTTCTTTGGTCGTGCACACGGTTCAAGAATTGAGAATCCCATGAGTCCGGTTCGTTGGAAAAACTTGCTCGAAATCAAAACTGGAACAAAGGCGTTGGAGCAAGGAGATCCACAATGTATTAGGGGAGTGTATGTGACTTTTGATGGCAAGGTTCTTCCCTGTGGGCACTTCATTGAGATGGTTTCTAGGGAGGAGTATTCCCGTTTTGCGTTTGGAGATCTCAACAGTGATTCGTTGTCTAACATATGGTTTTCCAATCGGTACAGACAGTTCAGGACCAGGGTCATTCTAGGCGGAAAGTGTACATATTGTCCTGAATGTTGCCCTGTATATGAGGTAAGATTTCGGTAGTGAGCGCTACTCGAGTTCGATGTGGTGGGGTTTTTGGCTAGAACTGCGATTGAGCGTGTTACATGGTTTGCTCTGCGAACAAGAATTTTCGCAAAAATTAGACCCAGAGTGTGTCACCTGTCCAGTTTTACATTTCAAGGTAAGACAAAAACTTCTCATGACAGTCTCCGCAGCTCGTTTTTCGGTGGAAAAGAAATCGCTCATTACTTTTTGCAACTCTCCTATGATCAAGAGTCAAAGATTGAATTCGATGGACGGACAACCTACAATGAAATCCTGTCTGTTGCTCAGGAAAAGAAGGCTGACATCGTTTTCGTTGATGCCGACCGTATCTTTTCGAGATTCTTGTTTTCGAAAGGGTTTCTACTGTTGCCATATGTCAATTTTGTTCTGGATGTTTCAGGCACGTTGGACACGACTATTGCTGGCATGAATCGCAACAAGAAAAGAATCTTTCGCAAAATAGACGAACTCGGATATAGTTATGAAACAACACGAGATTTGGAGAAGTGCAGATTGTTCTATCGTGATATGTATTTGCCTCATGTTCGTGAACGATATGCGGAGTCTGCACGGCCACTATCATGGGTTGATTTTGAGAAGCATCTCAGAAAAGGCGGACTCATGCTCGTTAAATTGGAAGGTGAGTATGTTTCGGGAATTCTATACTCACCTAATGGTGAAGAAGTAAGATCACTGGTGTTAGGTGTAAGCAATGTCCAAGAGCACATGTCAGACGGCGCGGCATCTGCGCCGCTCCGTTTCTTGATTTCTTGGGCAAAAGAAAATGGATTCAAGAGAATAGATTACGGATCCACCTATCCCTTCTTCAAGGATGGAGTATTTCTCTACAAAAAGACGTGGGGGATGCGGATTAGACCGATTGAAGGAAAAGATGCCAAGATCATCGCCGTCAAATTTGACAACTTCAGGAATGCCAGAGAATTCCTTCTTGCGAATCCGTCTATCGTCTATGATTCGGGTAGACTAGTGGGCATTGTGTTCTCAGACTCTGATATTGAAAGAATACGTGAGGAATACTACGTTCCGGGACTTTCAGGCTTGGTCGTCTACACGTCAAGAGTCGACTCTGCGAACAAGTCACCTGAAGACAAATACAAATTTTCACAATCTCTTCATAGGCTAACAAGAATGGCTTCAGAAGAAGGCTTCGTCCCTCATTACATAAACTTCTCAGATAATACTCGATGATGGCAAAGCACTAGACAGAGTTGTGAGATTTTTGGACAAACCCTCGTTGAAGGAACTTGAAGATTTCACGTTGCAGAGTTACGCCAAACTCCTGCGATATTTGAAGCATAGCCACAGAATTGTCCGTGTGCGTGATGTATCTTGGAGATCTACTCCTCTCCTTGTCTTGCGTCATGATATAGATTTCTCTCCAGAAGCAGCTCTAAGGGTCGCAGAGATAGAAACAAGACTGGGAATAAGGTCGACCTATTTCGTCTTGTTGTCAAGCCCGTTCTATGATATGTCAGAAAAAAGAAATGTGGATATCGTCAGACGAATATTGGAACTCGGACACGAAATAGGTTTTCACTACTCTCCTTCTGAATTGAGATCGTCTGAGATGGAAATAAGTGAGGCTCTGAAAGTTCAGATAAGAACCTTGGAGCAGTTGATCGGTACAAGAGTCTTTAGCATCGCAAGACATGGTGGATGGGTTAGAGACCCTTTTGCAGCGATCAAGGATTACGTAAATGCTAACCATCCTTACTTTCGCGGAGACTTGTTCGTGCATGATTCTTGTAGGGCATGGACGACTGTGCGTGGTCTGTGTAGACTGCTTGACAAGCCTCCCAAGAAAGCGCAGCTTCTGACTCATCCAGAGAACTGGCAGGAAATAAAGATGGATCGAAACACATTGCTGGACACGCTTTACGCAGCGATGCCGAGTGACAATCCGTCTTTGAATGTAGAAGAGCATAGAAGTACATGGTTAACGGACCCATTGGTCATCGAATATGACCGTTCACTCGATGGAACCTTCCCTAACTTGCACACAGTATTGAAAGGATCGAATTCAACGATAATGGGAAGACTTGGAGGAGAGTACATCCGATATCGAGAGTTGATAAATTGGTATATTATCAATACTTCCGTAGGCTGGGAGGTTCATAAGCTGCTAGAAAAAACTCGCAGAACTCTCAGGCATGTCAATGGAAACCGTCAAATTCGCGCGCGCGAAGAGGTAGAGGCTGAAGGTCAATCTGCAAGGTAGGCGTAGATGATGTTCCTCGACTATCCTTTGATGGCGCTTGTTGTAGCTTGGATAATTTTGTGTGTTTCTTCTGTTGGCGCATTGGGAATCCATCTTCTACTAATGATGAGAGCAGCAAGGAGACCATGGAGACTTAATATAGAGAAGAGCTTCAGACCGGAAATTTCCTTGATAGTTCCTACATACAACGAATCAGACTTGATTCGTTTCAAGCTTGAAAATCTGATCAGAGTTGACTACCCGAATGACAAAATACAGATAATCGTAGCAGACAGCAATTCCACAGACGGAACAATGGATATTGTACGTGACTTTGCTGAACGGCATAGGAACGTGCAAATTGAACTGATGTCAGAAACTGAAAGAAAAGGAAAAGTAATAGCTCTAAATGCGGCTTTGAAGGACTGTTCCGGTGATATTGTGATTGTATCGGACGCAGACTGTTTCTGGCCTTCCAATATCCTTCTCGAAACGATACCCTTCTTCTCAGACTTGAGAATCGGAGCGATTTCGGGACCGAAACTGCTGCTGAACGTTGGAGAATCGTGGACGGCAAGCATGGAAGGCAACTACCTTGGTCTTATGAGTAGAGCGGCTTTGGGTCAGTCGAAAGTCGGTTCGACCATCTTGTTTGAGGGCGGCTTTAGTGCTTATAGAAAAGACATACTCGATTCATTTGACCCTTATGGAACGGGGTCAGATGACTGTGGGACAATAATAAAGCTGGCTGAAAAAAACTACAAAGCTATACTCATACCTGAGGCCAAGTTCTACTCTGCCTTTCCCACGACATGGAAAGAGAAAGCGAGAATGAAAATTCGGAGGGCGAACCAATTGGTGAGAGTCTTGGGAAAGTATCTCGAGCTTCTTCTGAAAGGACGGATAAAATACTCAAGAAGCATCATAACTCAAGGAATATACATTTATCTAATAACTCCTTTCATATTCGTAGCATTCGGTATAGCAACGTTCTATTTGTTTTGGAAAGCTCCCTATTCCGTCGCCCTTCTAGCGATCTTCGTGATACCGAAAATAAGAGTCTACGCCCTCGAGGCTGTCCAGAGTTACATCGTACTCATCTTGTCCATCTTTTCCGTAATATTGAAGAGGAAGTTTGTCATCTGGACTAAGCCGAACGATAGGTCTCTTGTCAGAGAAGATATCCTGCGTAGTAAGGGACTAATCTGACTTGTGCATGATCGCTCCAATTTCGGAAGAATGAGGATTTGAGTTTATGTTGAAAGTCGCGGCAGTCGGGCTCGGCAAAATGGGAAAAGTGCACATGAACAACTGCTTCTACATAGATGACGTCAAAGTAGTGGCGGCAGCTGATCAATCAAAAAGAATACTGAAGAGAGCAGAATCGATGGGCATCTCACATCTCTACAACGACTATCACGAAATGCTGGCTGATCAGACACTCGATCTGGACGCGGCTATTGTGTGTTTGCCCAACTTTCTGCACCTTGACGCTGTAAAATCTGCCATTGAAGCAGGTTTAGATGTTTTTGTTGAGAAACCAATGGCAAAAACTGTCGACGAATGTAAAGAGATTGTGAAGCTTGTCAGAAACAACGGAAGGAGACTGATGATTGGACATTCAACTAGGTTCATAGACGCCGTTGAGGAGATGAAGGAAAGATTGGACAAAGGTTACCTGGGAAATCTTGAAACCTTGACAATGGAGGAAGTGATTAATGGCCCGTTTGCTCACGGTTCAGTTCCAATGCCTGTTCCTGAGTGGTGGTTTGATCGTGAAAAAGTGGGCGGGGGAGTCCTGCTGGATCTCGGCTATCATCTTATCGACTTATTCCGTTTCCTCACTGGAAGCGAGTGTAAGGTCTTGTTTTCCGTCTTCGACCACAAGCTTCGCTTGCCAGTTGAAGATGGCGCGATAGCACTACTGCAATCAGATAGATCATCTACAAAAGGAATCGTAAATGTTGGATGGTATCAGAAGTCGCTATTTCCCCAATTCAATTTCAGAGCAATTGCTCATGGTAGTGCTGCTTATCTAAGCACTGACGAGTTGATTCCTAGAAACATATACCGATACGCTGTTCAGGAGGGCATGAAAAACATTTTGCGCCGAGTTGTTGGAAAAAGGATCACACCGCTTTCCTATACATACTATGCGACGGCTTACTATAAAGAGCTGAAACAATTCTTTGAATCCGTTGCTGATGATCGCGATCCGCCCGTGACTTGCGAAGATGGATTGAAGACCATGGAGGCAATCGAAGAAGCCTACAAAAGTTCAGCAAGCACTTATGGATGAGGTTGTCAGATTGGGCAAAATTGTAAGTATGGTAAGAAGTAGTGAGTCTGACCAAGGCATTAGAGAAGCCTTGGCAAAAGCTCTGACTCTAACAGATTTCCGACCTGAGGCCAAGGTCAGATCAGTCGTCATCAAGCCTAATCTCTGCTATTACTGGAATTCCTCCACGGGCTATACTACTGATCCTAGAGTTGTAGAAGGCATTATCGATTGGGTCCGGGAAGAGTTCGGACCTGAGGTTGATATCAAGATTGCCGAGGCTGACGCTACTGCGATGAGAACAAAATACGTCTTCAGAATGCTCGGGTTTGAAGAACTAGCAGAAAAGAAAAAAGTCTCTCTCTTCAATCTCTCCGAGGACAAACTAATCGAAAGGAAAGTCAACGTAGGGAGACGTGAAATAACCTATAGCGTCCCTTCTTTACTCTTGAATTCAGACCTCTTCATAAACGTGCCCAAACTGAAGATTATGCGCAGAGTCAAGATCACGTGCGCAATGAAAAACATCTTCGGTTGCATTGCCGCACCAAGGAAGTTTGCATACCATCCATATCTCGAAGAGGCAATTGTCGGCATAAATAAGATCCTGCATCCCAACCTGACAATAGTTGATGGGATAGTAGCTTTAGGCAAGCATCCAGCAAAACTCAACTTAATCATGGCGAGCACCGATGTATTCTCCATCGACTGGGTTGCTTCCCAAACAATGGGATACAGACCATCCCAGATCAAGTTTCTCAAGATAGCCCGAAAGGAAGGCGTCGGCAATTCTGCCGGCATTCTGGTTCACGGGGACAAGATGTCAGATTTTGCAAGAATTTTCCCGAAAGAGCCCATGCTTTCTGTGAACCGTTTTTGGAATGTTTTGCTTCGCGTGTTCAAATTATACACAAAGTTGGCGAAAGATGTAATCCATCCATCTTTAGAAGGCATTTGATCTTCGCGAGAACATTCCAACCATACAGCAAGTTTGAGGGAATCTCAGATGCGTGAATCCAACATCATGCAAGTTGATCTAGAGCATTTCTATTGCGATTACCATATTGATGTCAAGAAATGGGAAGACGTTGAAGAATGGAACCAATATAGAGAGAGAACTGTGTCGTCTACGGAGCGACTTCTTCACGTCTTTGAAAAGAAAGGTGTTACTGCCACCTTCTTCGTATTAGGATGTGTTGCTAAGAGATACCCTGATTTGATAGAAAAAATCCAGTGTGCCGGTCACGAAATCGGATCGCACGGATACTGGCATGAACTAGCGACGAGACAAACAGCACAAGAGTTTAGCAAAGACCTGGAACAATCTCTGGGGGCATTGGAGTCAATCATAAGCGACAAGATCATAGGATACAGAGCCTGCAACTGTTCGCTGAATGAAAGCACTTCATGGATCATTGATATTCTCAAAAGACATGGGTTCAAGTATGATTCGAGCATATTCCCGTTCAAAACGTACTACTATGGAGTTCCAGACGCTCCGATCTTCCCATATCACATCTCATCGGAAAATATCAAAGTCGATAGTTCTAAAGGAGGACTAGTCGAATTCCCATTGTCCATGTACCGCATCCCTGTTCTGCAAAGGAATATTCCCTTCTCGGGGGGTTTTTACTTTAGATTTTGGCCTTACTGGTTTGTCAAACATTCCTTGAGAAAGTTGAACAAGACTAGAAGACCTGGCGTCTGCTACGTCCATAACTGGGAGTTAGACCCAGATCAACCAAGAATAGACCTGCTGCGAGGAAGATTTTACCACTATTGGGGACTTCAGAAGACTGAAGAAAAATTAAATAAATTGTTGACCGACTTCAGTTTCATATCGACCAGAGATTGGATTGAACTTAAAGATTTTTGACGAGGAATTGCATGACCACGCCTGAGGAAATCAATACTAAAGAACTTATGGACTACTATGGGTATAAGGGAAAACTTGGAGAAATACAGCTAAAACTGAAACTTCTAAGAGCCTATATTCTTCAATTCATGGCTTCCCTTTCTCCATCTTCAAACCTCGCAGTTTTGTTTCATAGAGCGAAAGGTTGCAGAATAGGTCACCACGTGTATATCGGACCTGGCGTGCACATCGATATATTGTACCCGGATCTTATCACGATTGAGGACTACGTCAGTATCGGAATGAACTCAATGATTTTCGCACACTCCAATCCAACGAATTCGATGTGGATCAAACAGAATCGATACCCGAGAAAGGTGGCGCCAGTAACGATTAGACAAGGTTCATGGATACCTCCCGGTGTGATAGTACTCTGTGGCGTGACGATTGGCGAGAACAGCGTGATCGGAGCTCATAGCCTAGTAACGAAGAACACGGAACCATACACAATAAACGCAGGAATTCCTGCCAAAGAAATAGCCAAAATCCAGAAAGAATAGTTACCGCGTGCACCTTCAGGGAATTTGTTCGCGCCTGTATACTGATGTTTCAAAACTGCATCTGAGATATGACAATGAAAATTTGCATTCTGAGTTCTTTCGAGGATTCGATGGATAAAGATACGGGTGCTTCTGTACGGATATTCAACCTTGCAAAGTGTCTTGCAGAATCTGGAAATGATGTCAAGGTAGTGTTACCCCGAGACAAAGCGACACATGAAGTCATTGAAGGAGTGACTGTTCTTGGCCGCAGAGGTTTAATCCCAATGGCGATGCTAGAAGTCCTAAAGAAGTTCGTAGATGTTGGAAGGCCAACAGCGCTCTATTTCTATGACTTCCTGTTTGCCTTTCGAATCGGTCGGTTTGTCCGTGAAGCAGACCTTGTTCAGATTGAACAGCAGTCATCAGGCGGACTTCTGATTCCATTGATCAAGAGAGTCTGGAAAAGACCGCTTGTTGTTGATTGCCATGATGTCTTTCAAACGTTGAGAGTGCGGTACACAACCAATCTGAGGAGGATGCTGGAGACTTTTCTGGAAAAACTTGCTTACAACAATGCTGATTTAGTCTTGACGGTGTCAGAGGACGAAAAGAAATGCCTGATTTCAGAGGGTTTTCGGAAATGCAACATTGAAGTTGTCCCCAACGGGGCCGACACCAAGTTGTTTTCCAAACATCACGTGCGCAAAGAGATTCGTGAAAAATACGACTTGGGAGGCTTTCAAACTGTAGTTTTCGTCGGCAACTTGAAGTACGTTCCAAATCTCGAAGCGATCCAACTATTATCCTCTGTAATCGCGCCGAGAACCTTCGACAAGATCAAAAATGTCAAGTTCCTCGTGATTGGGAAAAGACTCCCCGAATTGCAGCTACCCAACTTGGTTTTTACAGGCTTTGTTGACAACATTTCTGATCTTCTCAACATGGCTGATGTCGCTGTTGCTCCTCTGTTTCACGGGTCAGGCACTAGGTTGAAGATTCTAGAATATCTCTCATGTGGCCTCCCTGTGGTCTCGACATCCATTGGCGCAGAAGGTCTCGACGTCAAAGATGGCGTAAACATTTTCATTGAAGATGATGTCGACAGTTTTGCGCTTCACATAGTTGAATTGCTCCAGAACAAGAGTCTTTCAGCAGCTATGGGGAAGGCGGCAAGGGAACTGGCAACAAGCACTTATGATTGGTCGCAGATTACACACAAACTGGAATATGCTCTTAATTGTCTCCTCTCTGAAAGGCTTGCGGTGAATTCAGTTCTCAAACGCTAAGCGATTAAGCAAGTGTTAGCTGTCCATCTTGATATGAGAATAAGCCCAGGAAGCGTGGCAACCTCTATGGAACCCAGGGTCACCATCGGCGTGTGCGTCAGAAACTGTGAAAGTTTTGTTGAGGACGCCATCGCTAGCATAATGGCCCAAAATTTTCCTCGTGATCGCGTCAAAGTGATTTTTGTTGATGATGGAAGCGAAGACAGGACTCTCTCAATCATACAAGAACATATTCACAAAATGGATGTGAACGCAGTCGTCTTTCACACGTCTTGGAAGGGCTTGGGCAATGCGAGGAACACAGTCATCGCACACGCTGAAGGTGACTATATTCTTTGGGTTGATGGCGACATGGTACTATCAAGAGACTTTTTGAAGAAACTTGTAGAGTACATGGAAAGAAATCCTAAAGCTGGGATCGTGAAAGGAATGCAAGCACTGTCGCCGGGAAGAAATCTACTGGCAACTCTTGAAGGGTATTCCCGTGCCATCGGGAGAATGGTTGATTATCAGTCTCGGAAAGGCCGGTTTAAGGCTGTTGGAACTGGTGGTTCGTTGTATCGAATCAAAGCCGTCAAGAAGGCAGGGGGATTTGATGACAATCTGAAGATGTACAATGAAGATTGGGATTGTGAGCTCAAACTAAGAAAGGCTGGTTGGACATTACACACACTGAATGTCACTTTCTATGACTATGAGAGATACGGGTTGACATGGAAATCACTATGGCGACGATATTGGCTTCGGGGGTACTATACGCATTATTTTCTTCACAAGAATAGAGGGATGATCAAACACTACAGAATGTTTCCTCCTGCTGCCTCTCTATCGGGTCTTCTCAGCTCTTTCACCCTCTTTAGACTGACGAAACAAAAAACCGTTTTCCTCCTGTCGTTTCAATCCACCTTCAAGATGACAGCGTGGTACGTGGGGTTTATGAGAAGCCACTTAGACGGTTATTCTCCCAAATTCCGAACAGGTTGACTCCGAGGATCGCTGTGCTCGTCATTGCCGTTATTAGAGATGTGGCAAACGGGAAATGCCGCTGTAAGGAACAATGTTTAAAAGTGTGCACGTGTGCGCAAAATTACTCAACAGGTTCTCGCAAGGTGTGAATTGGAATGAAAGTTGGTTTGATAGGTTGTGGCAGGGTTGCCCACATTCACATGAGGGCGTACAATGCAATTGGTAACGTGAACGTGGTTGCTGTATCGGATGCTGACATCAATAGGGCGAAGGCTTTTGCTGAGCCCTATAAGATTGCCAAAACCTTTTCAAACCATATGGATCTTTTTGAATTGAAAGATCTCGATTTTGTCGATGTGTGTACTCCTACGTTGACACACCAGTCAATAGTCTGTGATGCTGCCAAGTCTGGACTCAACGTTCTGATGGAGAAGCCTATGGCTCGAAACAGCGGGGAATGTGAGAGAATGATCGAGGAGTCAAGAAAGCATGGAACGAAGCTCTGCGTTTGCCACAATCAGCTCTTCTTCCCGTATGTCAAACATTTGAAATCAATAGCAGATTCTAAAAGCTTTGACTTAATATCTTTCCGAACGTTTCACAGGGAGAATTTTGAATTTCTCAAGGCTCATGGCCTAGCTCAGCCTTGGAACGTGAGTCCCGAACACGGAGGAATACTGTGGGAGGTAGGGTGCCACCAAGCCTACCTGCAATTGCACTTTTTGAAGGACGTAGAAGAGGTCTACGCCTTAGGCGTCAAAGCCAAGTATCAAGTGTGGGATGACTTCACAGTCCTATTGCGGACTTCCTCTCAACGCTGGGGAATTATGGAGATCTCGTGGATTGCGCAAGAACCTGAAATAGTGTACGAAGTCATTGGTTCTAACGGAAGAAGAGTGCAAGCTTTCTTGTTTCATGGTTACATAGTAGACAAGACTCAGAAATCCTTTGCTGGCGCTGCAGAAGTCGTGCGCAGTTTCTTTTCAGATGAGAAAAGGCTTATGACAAAATGGGGAAAGTTTGCGAGGGATCAAGTTAAGAAGCCACAGTCAGAGCACATCGATCTGATAAGCAGCTACGTTGAGAGCGTTGAGAAAAACTCTTCTCCCCCAGTGACGGGAGAAGATGGCAGGAATGCCGTCAGGCTTCTGGAGTGTATTGAAGAATCCTTGAAAGAACGAAAGTCAGTCAAATATTCTTCTTGGTAACAATCTTTCTGACTTTCTGAACTCCACAATGATGCATGGAACTTAGCAATTGCACAAACAGAAAAAACTCTATGGTTAACGTGATCCGAATCAAAGTGCAAGAATAATGTGCTTGACGCTTCTGGCAGGATGCTATGATACAATCTAAGGAAGATTGCATATTGTACATGGAGGCTGCTTGTATGGCTTTAGGGGCAGATCACAAACCACCACACTTGTTAGGTGACGAAATCTGGAAATTCCAAAAGTTATTAAGAAAAGCCGAATCCCTTCAAAACTTTAGAAAGGATCGGTTTTCAAGAATCTACTTTGAAACGCGCGCTAGATTTGCAGAGACCTATTTCAATGAACAACTAAGAAGCGCGCGCATCTCGACAGTCTTCAGTTTTGTTTGCTAGGTCCCCAAGGTCAGAGGATGTGGGTATGCATAGGGTGTGTATCCAGGTCTGGCGTATAGAAAATAGTCCGTATCTTGGGTGTAATTCTGTGGGTTTAGCAAGGTGCCGCTATCCATGGTGTTACCCCAAATGTACAAGTCGTGAACTTGTGATTGACTCGGGCCGCTTTCATTGAACAATCCAATACCGTAAAGAATGTTATGCATGGCGTTGTTGTAGATCAAGCCACCGCCACCGCGAATCCAGAAAGCTTGAGCTGCGTTGTAACCAGAAGATCCAATTATGGTATTGTTATATGCTTCCAATCCTCTGCCCCCAGGCTTAGAGCCACCTCCAGCGCCGTGCACGTCCATGTTTCCAAAGTTCTGAGGTCTTCCTTCGTTGAAGGTATTATATCTCGCAACGTACCATGCGCCTTGATTAGAAGCAATAGCATGCCTACATCTGCTGAAGATGTTGTCTTCAATATAAACCACCGGAAAACCACTTGGCACTGTCTCATATTTCCCAAGAAAATCTGCAATGTTATTGTCCCAAGCCCCGGCCTTCCCCGCCACGACTATGCCATAAGCCCACCACCACCCACCAACCGGTGGCGAGGTGTCTTTGTAAGAGTTGTCAAAGTAATTGTGGTCTATGACCCCTCGTGTAGTTCCAGTGTCGAAGGCTGTGACCCCTATTGCTTGATTTGGAAAGTCAATGAACACGCAGTGGTCAATTCGAAAATCTATTGCACCATTCATGACACTGATTGCATTAGAAGCCCCAACATTGTCGTCTCTCCAGTTCGTAACATTGCCCTCAAAACGAATGCTGGATATTCGAACGGGTTTACCATTAGATCCGTCCACTTGAAAGAAATCGTTGAAAGGCTGCCTAACATTGCTATGCAAAACGGTGGTTGTATTCCCGGTTCCAACGATGCTCACTCCACCCGGGATTGTGACTGTTTCATTCTTCCAATAGAATGTTCCCGCTGGAATGTATACCGTTCCGCCTCCAGCGCTCGACACTAGATTAACCGCTGCCTGAATATCTCCCGGGGAACCGCTTTTTGCCAAAACTTGTCCCGATATCTTGCCTTGGTTTGATATTGTGATGAAGCCAGGTGCGGTAGAAATCGCAGGAAGCGTTGATGCTACTACAAACGCAACTACAAAGACGACTGTCTTTAGGAGATAACCTCTTCCCAAGTTCACCAACGACCTCAATTGCGACGAGATGTTATCTTTGTATAACCCTCGAACATGCGCATTCAGATATTTATATTGCACATACTGTCTATATGCACTTCAGAAATACGAGGACAAAGCATATTATAAGTCTTTCGTCTTACGACACATTAGTCAGTCTCTACGAAACTGGAACCCTGATCACGGGGTTATAAACATATGAATTCAGTGTCTAGATTGAATAACTATTCAAATTTTCTGTGGGTCATCCTCTTTCTGCAAGCCATTCTTTATGCGGTAATCTTCTTTAACATTCCAGTGGCAAGGGAAGTCTTGGGTTTTGCATATTTCTCTTTCATTCCAGGATTTGTCATTGTCAAACTCCTCAAACTTAAATCATTCAGCGAATTGGAAACGATTCTTTATTCGGTAGGTGTCAGCATCGCATTCTTGATGCTTGTTGGAGTGCTTGTGAACCAACTAGGTTTAGTCGCCGGCATTACGCGACCTTTGACGTTACTTCCGTTGATTGTATCACTAAACGTTCCGATAACCATAGGAGCAGTCTTTGTTTCAATTGGAGCTGATCGCATTGAAATCTTCCATAACAAGTCCGACAAGATCTCTCCATTCGGACTGCTATTTATGATTCTGCCTGTCCTAAGCATCGTCGGCGCGATGCTTGTGAACGCCTACAGTAGTAATCAGACTCTTCTGGTTATGCTCGCACTTGTTTCGCTTTTGTCTCTCTTGGGCGTTATTTCGGAAAAACTTTTGCCACCGAGGTTATATCCACTTGCATTAATCCTTGTTGCCACATCTCTGCTCTATCATTCCTCACTCATTTCGAGATACATAGTGACCTTCGGATCAGACGTTAACGTTGAACACTTTCTCTTTAGGATGACACAGAACAGTGGCTATTGGAGTTCAAGTGCACCTCTCCTATTCGATCCTTTGTTTGGCAGAACAAATGCCATGCTAAGTGTAACAGTCCTTCCAACAATCTGCACAACTCTATTGAATACTGACTCAGAGTCAATATTCAAGATCATTTTTCCGTTGATTTTTGCACTTGTGCCACTAGGTCTCTACCAGTTGTGGCAGACTTATTTCAGCAAGAAATTGGCGTTTGTTGCGAGTTTCTTGTTCATGGCTCAGTCGACTTTTTACACTGAAATGCTGGGACTGAACAGGCAGATGATTGGCGAGCTTTTTTTTGTATTGTTGTTGCTTACGTTTCTGAACAGAAAGATGAACATTTCTGGGAAGGTGATCCTCATCAGCTTTCTGAGCTTTGCGCTCGTGACTTCGCACTATGCGCTGGCGGAGATTTTCTTGCTTTTCATGGTATCTGTTCCGTTCTCATTGATTGCATTAAGAAAAGTACGGAGTCGTATGCTGATAAGTATGATTGTTCTCTTTTTTGTGTTAATGTTTGCTTGGTACATTTTCACCTCGAATTCATCTGTTTTCGAGAGTTTCATATCCTTTGCAAACTACGTCTACAACCAGTTTGGAGAATTTGCTAATCCATTATCAAGAGGAAACACTGTTTTGAGAGGTATAGGAATCGATGAAGTACCTACGATTTGGAATGCACTCAGTCGGGTTTTTGCATATATCACAGAAGCATTGATCTTGATTGGCTTCATCGGACTAGTCTTGAGGAGAAGAAACCGGTTCGATACGGAATTCTTCCTTCTCATCACTGCAGCAATGATAGCCCTACTTGCTGTCATAGTAGTTCCAGGTCTCGCGAATACATTTAACATGACCAGATTCTACCACATACTCCTCTTTTTCCTGGCACCGCTGTGCGTCTTGGGTGCGCAAGTGATCTTTGGATATGTATCGAAACGTGAAAGGGAGATTGTAGCATTCATGCTGGCAATGGCAATCTTGATGCCTTATTTTCTCTTTCAGACAGGCTTTATGTATGAGGTCACGAAGACCGACAGTTGGTCATTACCACTCAGCGGCTATCGAATGTCCCCCTACAGACTGTATTATGATGTAGGCTATACAGATGGTTGGGCTGTCTTTGGCGCTAAGTGGATAAGTGAAAATGTGGGTAATGGACAGGTACAGGTATACGGCGATCTTGTCTCAAGAATAAACGTACTCGTTTCTTATGGTCAAACCTACGAAATCGAAATTCAGCCGTTGTCCAACACCACAACATTGCCTAGCGATGGAATGGTCTATCTCAATCCATTGAATGTAATTTACGAGACAGTTGTGATCAGCTCCTACACCTGCAGTACAGATGAGCTTGCTTTCCTAGCAGAGACGAACAGAGTTTATACGAATGGTGGTAGTGAGATCTGCAGAAACCTGCCCTAGTGTGGAGTTATATGTTGAGAATGAGAGATCGCCGAGCGCGCGCAGGAATCTTGGGATTCGTTTTGTCAACGACAGATTCGTTTCCTATATACCGATTTGGCAATAAAAACCGCTAAACACTTGAGAATGGACAAATTATTGAGTGTGAATATTTGAGACAAAGCTCTCAAACACGACAAAGGAAAGTTCATAAGACAAGCTAAGACGCTTAGGACACAAGACTTTGGGTTGTCCAAAATGTTGACGTATAAGAAAGCAGAAATCAAAGACAGACAGGCAATTGAGGATTTTGTTAAAGACAACATAAGAAGATTCGCCAAACGATTTTATCTGAATCCTCTTTTTGATGAGAAGACGATTACAGAGTACACTGTAAAAGAAATCCTGGGAAAAATACAGACCGGTACCGCTTTATGGGCATGTAACGCATCTACAAAGAAGGGTCTCTTAGTAGTTGCAGAGTCAGATTGGGACTCGGAAATCCTAGGGAGAAAAATAGGCAGACTTAGTCTCTACACTTTACTTTCCCCCGGAGAAACAAGGCAATTCCTTCAAGAAACCTACTTAACACTGCGAGAAACAACGTATGATGCCCTTTTCGGAAGAGTTCAAATAGAATCAACCAAAGGAACATTGCGGGCAATACTCGCCGACAATGCCACCCTTGGCGATCTCTTGTTAACTCTAGGCAAAAACATCAATGGAGAGGAATCGTTCCCAGAAGGAGACATAGCTAGAAGATCAGATATAGTATTTGAAAATGGGAAAGCCACTGACGAGGAACAACTGAAGAAAATCACGGTTTCAGCCTATAGGCACAGTCACTATTTCAATGACCCGAACATTCCCCTGAAGAATGCAGAGGCCATTTACCAAGAGTGGATCAAGAACAGCCTGAAGGGACTTGCAGACTACGTGATAGTTGCAAGAATCGACAAAGTAGCTATCGGATACATCACACTCCGAAAAGAAAACTTGGGGCAAAGAGCATTCGGAATCATCGACTTGATCGCCGTACAAAGAAGCTACCGTGGACAGGGAATTGCAAGAATGCTGGTTGCTGAAGGAATCAGACAACTTCATGGTAAAGTAGACACTCTATACGTAAGCACTCAAGTCTCAAACATGCCAGCACTACGACTCTATCACGCTTTGGGATTTGAACCGATTCTAACAGAAGCTACTTTTCATGTCTGGTTGAAAACGCAGAAAAACCTTTCTGAGACTCATCTCTCTAGCAGACTTACACCCGCTCAGTCCCTATCGAAAGCAGAAGACGAACTTACAAGCAGGAAGATCAAAACAATAGTCATTAGTCAGCCCACGTATCTACCTTGGCTTGGATATTTCCGCATAATGAAAGAAGCAGACGCTTATGTTTTTTTGGACAGCGTTCAATTTGAAAGAAGATCGTGGCAAACTCGAAATCGCATCAAAACGCCAACAAAATGGACTTGGCTGACAGTTCCAACCCTTCATGAAAACACAGAAACACTTTGCCCGATCCAAGACGTAAGAATCGACAATTCAAAAGATTGGCAAAGAGTTCACTGGAATTCTATCCGAACATCATACGGAAAAGCTCCATACTTCAAGGAATATTCACCTTTTTTCAGATCATTCTACGAAAAACAATGGGAAACTTTGGTGTCATTCGACATCCACATAATCAAATACATGGCCTCTCAACTTGGAATATCACCAATTTTCTTCAGGTCCTCAGAACTGCAAGCAGAAGGAAAGAGGACCCATTTGCTTTTCAACCTTTGCAGAATGCTCGATGCAAATCGTTACGTATCATCCATAGGCGCAAAGGAATACATGGAAAACGATGGGGCCAAAAAGCTTTTTGAAGAAAATGGAATTACAGTGGATTTTGTAACATATAATGAACCTTGCTACCCGCAACTTTTCGGAGACTTCGTTCCACAGCTAAGTGCCATCGATTGTCTGTTCAATTGCGGTCCTGACTCCTCAAAAATCATGCTTGATGAAAAACGTGTGAAATTTCAATCCTTTGGCTCTAACTAGCCAAGCACCTCATTCCTGCGTTCCAAGCTTGAGAGTTCAAATCGAAAAAAGGTGAAGGAACACTAATATTAAGGTGAAAAGACAACAGATTGAAAAAGATGTTTGACAAAAGAGGATGATGTGATGCAGAAGAAAAGGATACTGATAACAGGTGGCGCCGGCTTCATAGGCAGTCATCTAGCAGAAGATCTCGTTAAGAACGGTTATCCAGTGAAAATCTTGGACGATTTCTCAGCTGGCAACGTGAACAACATTCTGGGATTGTTCAATTACAAGAATTTCGGCATGATTCGTGGCAGTATTACTGACAAGGAACTGGTTGCGAAGGCAACTTCAAATGTCGACGTGATATTTCATCTAGCAGCCCAGATCCATGTTGACCGATCGATAATCGAGCCTAGACACACGTTTGAAGTGAATTCGCTTGGAACACTGAACATTCTAGATGCAGCTTTGGAAAACAATACCGAACTAGTAGTATACGCATCCACAAGCGAAGTCTACGGTTCAGCCCAACATGTCCCGATGAACGAAGATCATCCGCTAAACCCAGCATCTCCCTATGCAGCGAGCAAAGCCGCGGCCGACAGGTTATGCTTCTCGTACTATAACACCTATAAACTGCCAGTGGTCATAGTGCGATGCTTCAACACTTATGGACCCAGACAACGCGAGACAGGCTATGCTGCAGCCATTCCCAAGTTCATAAGCAGGGCCCTAAGTGGCCTGCCTCCAGTCATCTACGGTGATGGAAAACAGACCAGAGATTACATGTATGTGAAAGACGCAGTCAACGCATACAAACTCGTACTTAAGTCCTACGAGAAAGTACTGGGCAAGGCAATAAACTTCGGAACAGGCAAAGAAGTATCAATAATGAAGCTAGCGCAGACAATCCTGAAATTCAGCCGTAGCAAAGCCTCTTTAATTCACGTCTCACCACGCGCCGGAGAAGTAAAGAGACTCTGCGCTGACACTACTCTGGCAAGAGAGGCGCTAGATTTTTCTCCGAAATACAGCATAGAAGACGGTCTAAAGGAATTTGTTGAATGGTATCGCCAAGGAAAATATGAAGAATGGACGGCTTACAAGAGCGAAGGAGAGAGCTAGAAGAGGATGAAAAGAGAAATCCTCCCTTTTTACGTTCCATGGATTACGAAACATGACAAGGATGCAGTATCTAAAGCCTTAGAATCTCGCTGGCTCACCGGAGGACCGAGGGTCGCAGAATTCGAACGGCAGTTCCAAGAATACGTTGGAGTCAAACACGCGATTGCAGCAAATAGTTGCACCGCAGCTTTGCATCTTGCGTTGAGGGCAATCGACATAAAGCAAGGCGATGAAGTCATCGTTCCAGACTTGACATTTGCCGCAACTGCCAACGCCGCGATATTCTGCGGTGCGAAACCCGTATTTGTCGACATAGATGAGAAAACGTTCAACATTTCTCCAAAAGAAATTGTTGAAAGAATAACGCCCAGGACAAAGGCGATAATACCTGTTCACTACGGTGGCCAACCCTGTGATATGGACGAAATCAATGAAATTGCCCAAGACCACAAACTGACTGTGGTCGAGGACTGCGCCCACTCGCTAGGAGCGGAGTACAAGGGCAAGCAAACTGGAACGTTGGGAACAATGGGATGCTTCAGTTTCTATCCGACAAAACTGATCACGACTATGGAGGGAGGAATGTTGACAACAAACGACGACCAACTTGCAAAAAGAGCGACGGTTCTGAGAGAACATGGAATGAGTAAGACGGCAATAGACCGAGAAAGCAAAGGAACGTGGTATTACGACGTTGTAGATCTGGGCTACAACTACAGACTCAACGAGCTACAGGCCTTGCTGGGAATCTCTCAACTGAAAAGAATTGGTCAAGGAATTAAGAGACGCATCAAAGCTGCTCATTATTATAATGAGAAATTTCGACAACATGGATTCAAAGGAATCGTCCCACCCTATGAAGCTTCCAATCGATCCCATGTCTTCCATCTGTATGTAATACGTGTTGAGAAAGAATCAGGAATCACAAGAAACACATTGTTTGAAAGGATGACAGATAGCGGAATAGGATTGAGTGTGCACTACACTCCCTTGCACCTACTGTCGTTCTACAGAAAATTCCTGGATTTCAAATCGAAGGCATTTCCGGTTGCAGAACGCGTTTATCAAGAGATATTGTCGCTGCCATTGTTTCCTACTTTGACCAAGGGAAACATCGATTTCATAACGGCGAAGATGAAAGATTCCTTAGAATCGTGATCAACCGACAATATAAACAGCCGGAGCTTACCACTGAAATTCTCGAGTGTTGCTATGAGAACCCTACTTGTTACTCCCTCCTATTTTCCCATTGTTGGAGGTTCTGAAATATTGACCCGAATTCTTGCTAACAGGCTCAGCAACATAGGAATCAAGACGGACATTATGACCTATAACATGGATAAAAAATGGGAACCTAGATGGAAAGCCGAGACCGTCAAGGAAGGTTCTATCAAACTAATCAAAGTGCCCGCCTTGAACCTTTTTGGTTCAGCGAATCCTTTGTTCAGCACTTTGAGAATGAACGTCCTTCCAAGACCAGATTTTATCAAAGCGTTTGCTGACTATCACATAATACATTTCGTTGGTGAAGCGGATCTTAGTCTACCTCTTTTAGCATGTTTCGTGAAGAGACCCAAGCTTATGCAATGCGTCGGCATCTTCAGATATGGGGGGATCTACAACTATTACAAATATCAACGCCGTTATCTGGGAACTATCTTCAGAAGATATTTCCCGAACCTTGCGGACATTTTTGTTGCTTCTTCAAGCGAAGAAAAGGAACTTCTATCAGAGTTGGGCGTCGATGAAGACAAAATCCTACTTCTACCTCTTGGCGTAGATGTAGAAACTTTCATTCCTGCCGAGGAAAAGAGAATCGAGAATCTAATTCTGTTTGTAGGGAGGATAGATAGAATCAAAGGATTGCATGTCCTGATAGAATCGCTTCAGCACATCAGAATACCAGTTCAGGTCGCAGTGATTGGGCCAAGATGGGATGAAGCTTATGTGAGGGAGATAGAAAAAAGGTCTGTAACTATCTCGAAGGAAAGGAAACACAAAGTCACATTCTTAGGGCCGATGGATCAAGAAAATCTGGTACCTTGGTATCAAAAAGCTGCAGTCCTAGTCTGTCCGTATTTGTATGAAACCCACTCCAACGTAGTACGTGAAGCCATAGCATGTGGAACGCCCGTCATCAGTACAGGAAGTCACATGAGCAATACTTGCTCTGATGGCATCATACTGACCTCGAGAAACCCTGAAAGGCTAGCAGAAACTATCGAGAATCTGCTGAAGAACAAAGGCACGAGAGAAAGATGCGGAAAAGAAGGAAGAGGATATGCCGAAAACAGCCTTTCATGGAATTCAATAATTAAGGAACTTGTGGTAATATACGAAAGAATGTTGGGTGATTAGCGCTGAATTCAGGATCGTTTCCTTTCAATGATGCGTAAGATCAAGGATGTGCAAACTTGAATACAGTAAGTTTCGTGAGGGTGTCGAAGAATTCCATAAACTCGATGCGTCAGGCTATAAGTGAGGCTTTGAGCCTAATAGACTATTCTTTCAACGATAATATCAAAAGCGTCGTCATCAAGCCTAATTTGTGTTACTATTGGGACTATTCAACTGGCCAGACTACGGACCCCAGATTCGTTGCCGCGCTAATTGACTTGATCCGAAAGAAGATTTCTCCAGAACCAAACATATCGATAGTTGAGTCTGATGCCTCTGCGATGAAATGCGCACATGTTTTCAGAATGTTAGGCTACGAAAAACTCTCCAACGACTATGACGTAGAGTTGGTGAACCTTTCAAAAGATAAAAGTGAAACAATCGCAACAACCGCGGGAGATCTGCGTGTCAACGTCTCGTTACCACAAACCATAGCCAAAGCGGATCTCAAGTTAAACGTTACAAAAATCAAGTATACCATGGAACCAATCAAGATCACCTGCGCACTAAAGAACATCTTCGGCTGCAATCCTTACCCGAGGAAATTCAGATACCACCCCAAGCTTGAAGAAACCATCGTTGCAATTAATAAGATAATGAGATTTGATCTCAACATAATAGACGGCAACATTGTCTCCGGAATCCAACCGCGCAGAATAGGATTGGTAATGGCAAGCACGGACCCTGTAGCTATTGACGCGGCAGCATCAGAGATTGCTGGAGTCAATCCAAGAACGATAAGATACCTTCAAATCGCTAAAGAAGAAGGGTTAGGAAAAACCAGCTTCATTCCAAAGGGAGTCCCGATCGGTTACTTCAAAAGCGTCTATCCCAGAAAGACTATCAACAAGAAGTTGATGAGCAAAGCCTACAGCCTAGTCACTCGCATTGGACTAAGCAGGAAAATTGGACTAGGATGAAATAGCAGGTCACGAGGTTTTGAAAAATGAGTCCCATTAAGCTTGGAGTCATAGGACTTGGATATATAGGGCAAATACACCTGCGACACATCAAGAGAATACTCAACGCTCAGGTCGTTGCTGCCGCAGACCTGTCCAAGAAAGCTCTCACGAAAGCAAGGAACAACGGGGTAGAGAATACCTATTCTAACTATGAGCAGCTCCTAGAAAACCCCGAAATTGACGCCGTCATAATAGCTCTCCCTACCCATCTTCACCTAGAATGCGCCCTGAGAGCAGCTGAAGCAAAGAAGCACATCTTCCTTGAAAAGCCAATAGCCAGGAACGTAAAAGAAGCAAAAGAAATCGTTTCGGCTGCATACAAAAACTCGGTAAAACTAATGGTAGGCTACCCCCTTAGATTCAATACAGAATTTCGAGAGTTGAAACAAAGAATCTCCAAAGGGGAATTCGGTGACGTGGAAATCGCCTATGCCACCTACATAAGCTCTGGTCCTTTCTTCCACAGGGCAGAAGGCTATGCCCCGGTACCTGTCCCCGAGTGGTGGTTCAACAAAGAACTAACTGGAGGCGGCGTACTGATCGACTTAGGAAGTCACATAATAAATCTCTTGAGATGGTACTTTGGCGAAATAACCGACATCAGAGCACAACTAGGATACAGATTCAACATGGATGTTGAAGACAGTGCCATGTGCCTCGCGAGATTCCAAAACGGGACTCGAGCGGCAGTTAATGTCGGGTGGTTCTCTCAACAATACCAGCTAAAGGTAGACCTTCTGGGAAGTGTGAAACACGCTACCTTGAGTCATGTTCCATCAAATCCAATAAGCACTGTGATTCAGATGCTGACGAGTGGAACCTCAAGATTCTACTTTCCCCACAAGTCCGAACTCCAATACTTTGTCGACTGCCTGATTAGAGAGTTGAACCCAGAACCTTCTGGACAAGATGGACTCAAAGACTTGGAAACGATCACCAAGGCATATGAGAACCAAATACACCTGGAATGACATCAAAAGATCCTGGAAAAGCTTGCCAATTATCACTCCGTGAGTGAAGGCGCGCGCTGGAAGCATTCTCTCAAAGACCGGCACAAACTGATCATCGACAGTAGATATATGAAACGGTGCACAATGTGGAAAAAGCATTAGAAATGGGCAAAACCTCGGCTGCGGGAGGCTTCCAGTTGCTGATAGGCGTTGCCAGTTCGACCATAATCATGGCAGTAGGAACAATAATACTCGGCAGAATAATGACGACTGATGAATACGGGTTGTACGGTATCGTACTCATCCCGTCCACTCTGATCAACCTTTTCAGAGACTGGGGCATAAACTCGGCCATGACCAGATACATCGCCAACTTCCGAGCTACACAAAAAGAAAAAGAATTGCAGGACATAATCGTCGCTGGACTTGTCTTCGAATTCGCAGCTGGACTCGCATTGTCGTTCCTGTCCCTTCTCCTTGCAACCTTCATTGCCTCAGCAGTCTTCAACAGGCCAGAATCCGCATCCTACATAGCAATAGTTTCAGTCTCCATCATCGCAGGCTCAATCCTCGCAGCATCTCAATCCGGATTCATAGGCTTTGAAAGAATGAAACTCAACAGCTTCACACTCATCTGCCAAGCCATCACAAAAACTGCCGTAGGCCCAGTGCTCGTCTTCTTGGGCTACAGCGTCCTTGGAGCAGTCGTCGGCTACGCGGTATCCTTCGTGGCGGCAGCAATCATCGGCGTGGCAACATTCTACTTTATCCTGCTCAGGCCTTTGAGGAAGAAAGCATCAACCGGACTCAACTTGATCAGAACTCTCAAAACAATGCTAAGCTACGGAGTGCCTCTATCGATTTCGTCCATCCTAGCTGGCTTGCTAACGCAGGTATATGCCTTCATGATAGTGCCCCTAACCAGCAACACGATGTACGGCAACTACCTAACAGCCCTAAATTTCTCCGTTCTGCTAACCTTTTTCACGATCCCGATAGGAACAGTCCTGTTTCCAGCATTCTCAAAACTCGACCCAGAAAAAGAGTCTGATCTCATAAAAACCGTTTTTGCATCATCGATAAAATACGCATCCATACTACTTGTCCCAGCAACGATGATCCTAATAGCCCTGTCCGGACCAATAATCGGCACATTGTACGGAGAGAAATACGTTTACGGGCCCTTCTTTCTAGCCATAATGGTCACAGTGAATCTCTTTGTCGTCATCGGAAGCCTCAGCGCAGGCGGTCTTTTGTCTGGCCTAGGAAAAACAAAAACCCTCATGTACCAGAGCATAATGACTATCGTCATCGGTCTTCCATTGGGCATCGTACTTATTCCGGTATTCGGAATAACAGGCCTAATAGTTGCAGGCACCCTCTCTGGAATTCCTAGCATGGTATGGGGGCTCTACTGGATATGGAAGCATTTCAAAGCGAAAGCCGACTTCCGATCCTCAGCCAAAATCCTCGCAGCCTCTACTGTAGCAACCATTCTGGCATACTTGCCAGCTACTTACCTGCAAATGGCCAATTGGATCAGACTCATAATCGGTCTTGTTGTGTTCGTCACAGCATACATAACTGCCGCTCCACTCATAGGCGCAGTATATTCCGAAGACATAAGCAACCTCAGAATCATGTTCTCAGGAATGAGTATCGTCTCAAAAACAATAAACCTTGTATTGAAAGCAGCAGAAAAAGCCGCACACCTCAAATCTCCAAAAAAATGAAACATTGCACGCGGTTGTCCTAGTCAAAAGGAGTGAATAGTTAGTGCCCACAAAAGACAGCGAAGTTTCGATTCGCGTAGTCTCAGATATAAAGGGCCTACTTCAGATAGAACACCAATGGAATGCTTTAGTCAATAATTCATCCAAAAACCCGTTCTTGCTGAGCGAATTCGCCAAGCAATTCATAGAGTGTAACACAAAGGGCTGGACCCCTATGATCCTCGTTATTTCAGACAACCACACCATCTTGGGTGTTGCCCCACTGGTAAAAAGGAAGAGTCTATTAGGCTACCGCGTGAAATTTTTTCATCCACCATGGTGCTCAGAATTCATTTTTGAGAAGCAACACATGAGTACATGCATTAAGGTCACCCTTAGCTTCCTATTCAATACTTTGAAATGCAAGTTTGCCAGTTTCAGCCTACCTAGAAGCTCACCGAACCTCCCACTCTTGATAGAACAATGCAAGCTTGAAGAAATCCATCTCAAAACCGCACCGGAAATGGATCACAGAATTATTCCCATAACGTCCACTTGGACCGAATTTGAAGCGCTACAAACAAGGAAATTTAGAAGAGAAATCCAAAGAGTAGAGCGAAACCTGAGCAAACTAGGTCCATGGAAAACGATGCGTGTCGGAGGAAATGAAGAATCAGACATGACTGATAAAATCCTCAACGTCGAAAAAAAGAGTTGGAAAGAAACATGGCGAAGCCAACGAGGCGAAACAGACTGGGTTCTAATGCTGGTCCTCAGTGCAGCTCAACGGTTAGCCAAGATCGAACCAAATTTCGAGTGGAGCACCTGGTTCCTGACACTCAAAGGAAAACCAATATCGTACATATTAGTGATCGAATACGGAGAAGTTGCTTATCTCGTCAAAACCTCCTATGACGAACGATACAGAGAATATTATCCCGGAATAATCATCCAAAATGCTGCAATCAAAGAACTATTCGTCAATGGCCAAGACAAAAACATAGATTTTCTTTCAGATCTTCCCTATCTCGAAACTTGGACTGACAAATGCTTACCTCAAGTCAAAGTTCAGTTAACCAAAGGACTCGTGCCGACAATCATACAATTCATGTTTGAAAACACATTCGTCAAAAAAATCTTGTCTATCCTATTCTGGCTCCGCAACCCCAGAACACCCTTCAAAAAAGCTCCCGAATTCAAACCATTGTAATCCCAACACAAATTCAGAGGCCATTGCTGATTTGACTTAACAGTTTAATCGCCCGCGCATTTTAAGCGTAATACGATTTGTAGCGCACTCGATTATTGTTCTATATCAATCTTAGATATCAATATTCAATATATCCTAATAAGCAAGGCTTCTATTACCTGAAAATGGAGATTATAATATGAGATCTAAAGTTCTACTTTCAACTCTATGTCTTCTAATGGTAACTGGATTCTTGGTATCTTCAGTAGCTGCAACCCCTGCTTTCCCAAATCTGCCCTCTTCCGCCGTGACATTGACGGTCAAATCAGGAGCAGGAATTTACCCAATCCTGATCGAATTGAGCAACGTTCCAGCCGGATACGATGTAACAAACGCTACTTACGACGGGTTCTGCGATGACTTATTCACACAAATCCAACCTAACGTATCCTACTCTGTGATACTGACCTCCAGCCTCGGCCTTCCAACTCCATGGGACAAAATAAACTACATTCTGAACAACAAACAAGGAACAGCACAAGACGTCCAAGGCGCAATATGGCTTGTCATGGGACACAGTGCAAGTGACATCCTCACCAACGCAGGTTTCACGCCTTCAGCCACCGCGATTGCCCTATTCAATGACGCTGATGCAAACGGTGCAGGCTTCATTCCAGGTTCAAACCAGATAGTTGCAGTCCTTTGCGATGCGGGGCCAGATGTTCAGGAAGTGATGATCGAACTCACAGTACCCCCGACAACAACAGGAGCAACCCGTACTATTGGATTCTGGCAGACACACACGACTTTCACAGAGTGGGTCTTCGACAACAAGCTGAGCGGATCCATACAAATAGATTCCTCGACATCACACGCCAAGAACATAAATACTTATGGTAAACTCTTCGGAGCATTCTACTGTAGCATCCCGAAGAACACAGACCACACATCGAGACCAGGCATCGACCAAAACCGAACGATACTACTGCAGCAGCTTGTCGGAGCCATACTCAATCACGCCGCATCAGGAGTCACAGTACCAATAGATCCTGTCACAGGAAATGACTTGATCACCGCTGGCAACCTGGCTTACAGCAGCAACAACGGCACTGAAATGTTACGAGTCAAAGGGCTGCTTGACACGTTTAACGGCAGCGGCGAAATTACAGCGTTCCCAGCAGGTTTCCCTCCGCAGGGAAGCGCAACGCCACAAGTCTCGAAAGCTATTGCGAACAAAGCTTTCTGGAATTCCCCACTATAACTCTGCTCCAATCTCTTCCCTTTTTTCTTAACAATCATCGTAGCGTATGGTCTGCCGCGCTGAATCCTGCCTAAAAGAAATATGCTAGAAAAGACAACGTTTACCACCCCTAGCTAGGTGAAAACGTGAAAATCCTTGTAACTGGCGGACTAGGTTTCATTGGAAGCAATTTGTGCAGATACATGCTTACCGAGCATGCGCGTTTTGAAATCGTCAATATCGACAAGATAGGATACGGCGCCAACCCAGCCAACCTCAAAGATCTCGAAAAAGAAGAACGCTACACCTTCATCAAAGGAGACGTCTGCGACTCCAAGCTCATAGACAAAACAATCAAACAGATTGACGCCGTCGTCAATTTTGCCGCAGAAACTCATGTGGACCGAAGCATAGCCGATCCCGAAACTTTCATTCATAACAACACTCTTGGCACCTTCACAGTGCTTGAGGCAATGAGAAAGCATAACAAACAGGCTAGACTTGTCCAAGTCTCAACCGACGAAGTCTACGGCGACATCCTCGAAGGCTCCTTCACCGAACAACATCCCCCTAAACCTTCCAATCCTTATTCTGCTTCTAAAGCATCCGCAGACATGTTCGTCCACGCCTACCACAGAACCTACGGACTAAATGCCTCAGTAACCCGATGCACAAACAACTTTGGACCTTACCAGTTCCCAGAAAAACTCATCCCCAAAACCACAATAAGAGCCCTCAAAAACCTGCAAATCCCAATCTACGGAACAGGCAAAAACATCCGCGACTGGCTCTATGTGCAAGACCACTGCCGAGCCATAGACCTCGTTCTCGCGAAAGGAAAACCCGGCGAAATCTACAACATCTCTTCAGGCAACGAGCTAGTCAATATCGAAATCGTCAAGAAAATCCTCACTTTACTAGGTAAGAAAGAAGACTTAGTCACACATGTCGGAGACCGACCCGGACACGATGTAAGATACAGCCTCAACTCATCAAAGCTTAGATCGGCACTCGGTTGGAAACCCAAATTCACATTCACAAAGGCACTCGAAACAACCGTCAACTGGTATAAAGATAATGAGAAGTGGTGGAAACCCTTAGCAACAAAAGAAATCCTCAGTCCAGCACCGTGGAAAACCAGTGGTAAAAAGTGAAACTACTAGTAACAGGCGCAAGCGGCCTCCTCGGAACAAGAATCTGCCAACTGGCCACAAAACAGAACCACGAAGTGTATTCTGCTCACAGCGAACACATACCTCAATTCGGAACTCCAATCAAACTTGACATAACAGACGGCACAGCCCTCAAACAATTATTCGACAAGACAAAACCAGATGTGCTCGTACACTCGGCCGCATTGACAGACGTAGACAAATGTGAAAAAGAAAAAGACCTCGCATGGAAAATCAATGCGGAAGGCACATCGAACATTGCCCAGCTATGTCGCAAACACAACTGCTTCCTCGTCTACGTTTCAACCGACTACGTTTTCAACGGCGAAAAAGGAAACTACAAAGAAACAGAACAGACCGCACCAATCAACAACTACGGACTAACCAAACTCAAAGGCGAAGAAAAAATCAAACAATCAAGAGCAAAATACTGCATCGCGCGCACTAGCGTCATCTACGGCTCCATCCCCGCGGCAGGAAAAGTAAACTTCGCGCTATGGCTGATAGAAAAACTCGGAAAGAGAGAGGAAACGAAAACAGTGATCGACCAGTGGAACTCACCAACACTCAACACAAACCTCGCCGAAATGATCCTCGAAATCGTTGAGAAAAGAATAACCGGAACATTCCATCTGGCGGGGGCAACTCGCCTGAGTAGGCACGAGTTCGCTCGAAAAATCGCTAAAACCTTTGACCTCGATGAAAACCTTCTACGTCCAACATCGTCTGAAAAGATGCCATGGATAGCCAAGAGACCAAGAGATACATCACTGAACGTTGAAAAGGCAAAACAGACCCTAAACAACAAACCACTACAGATAAGTGAGGCTCTATCAAGACTAAAGATTGAGATGCCATAGTCATTGGTGAAACCATGAAGCTTCCCTCAGCGAAAACCACGCTCACAATCATCATCGTAGTTTTCTACACAATAGTTCTAACCACTCTGCTCGCAGCCCTGCTGAGAACAAATCATACTCTACTGATGCCCGGCCTTGGAAACATAGTCACACTTGGATACGACGTCGACAATCGAACTGTCGACTGGGGCACAGTCTACGTTGGAACATCAACAGACCACGCAATCAACCTCACAAGCAGATCCAATACTGTAACGACACCTGAACTAAGCTACGGCAACTGGATATTCAAGAACGCCGAAAACCAACCAGCTCCTCCACCTTCGGTCAACAACATGACACTCAGTTGGAGCCTCAGTGACGACACTCAAATCGCGCCAAACCAGAAAATCAACGTCACCCTCACACTCACCGTGGAATACGACTCGACTTTTGTGGACTACCTCATTAACAACACGATAGCAACATTTTCTTTTGACATAATAATCCATCCTTCCCAAGTCTAAGAAAAGCATCAAAGCCCTAAACAAAGGGGTTATCTTGCGCCAGACAGGAAGGACCAGCGCAAGCTAGGCGTGCATAGATGAAACCCAATGTTCACGAGGCCTAGGGCCCTAGGGGTAGGCGCTATTTGGTTGAAATCCAACGAAAAAACACTATCAAAAACCCCACACACTGACTTCGAACCCATCCAAAGGACTCTCAACATGACAGACCCAGACATCACTCCAAGCACCATCCAATATTTCTAATTCTCAGGCCACTACATTCTTGCCGCCGTTGAGTGGTGCCAGAGGTGATTCTGAAAAAAACAACACACATTAAACCCAAAACAACAGAAACCAGCATACCATTGACCACATCACAACCCAAAGACTCGAAGAACTGAGGCCCCCCTAGGGGGGGTAGGGGTGTTTTTGAACCCTTTTCAACCAAAAAACCGAAAACGCAAACGCGCCAAGCCGACGAGCCCTAGAGCCTACCTAGAAAAAGGGGGTAGGTGCCATTGACCCAAAAAACCACGAAAAACAAACCTTTCTCCTCAACTGACAGCGGACGTGCGCGCGATCTCTGCAAGGGTCACACTTATTAGATCTTACAGAATCCTTTGAGCAGAAAGGGGGAAAAGTAATTTGTTCGCCGTCGGACACATAGCATTCGGCTACATCACCGGCAAAACCTCAGCAAAACTCCTCAAAACCAACCTCAACCTCCCCCTAATCCTAACATTATCAGTCCTCCCAGACATCGACCTATT
>Ga0315279_10001926_pt1 | contig 32759 bp, 28 predicted proteins | sample YL17G06_20_MG_FD_203694 | JGI IMG/M metagenome (GOLD analysis project Ga0315279, IMG submission 203694) | Sediment microbial communities from Yellowstone Lake, YNP, Wyoming, USA - YL17G06_20 | ecosystem: Environmental > Aquatic > Freshwater > Lake > Sediment | place: USA: Wyoming | collected...
CGCGGCTGGTCTGCAGCAACACCTGGTCGAGCTTGTCGCCGGGCTGCACCACCACCCGCGCCACCACCTTGGCGGAGCCGGACAGCTCCGCGCCGGCGGAGGGAGAGAGCACTTCTACGGAAGCCGCGAAGGCGGAGACGACGAAGACGGTGGCGAGCGCCATCACCAGCCCCGCAGCCGGTGCGATCCGACGGAAACTCAGGCGGCTGTTCATGGTGCAGTTCCTCCTGATGGTGGCTGGTCGGTGAACACCAGATAGCCGAACCTCTCCGGCGTGTGGAAGCTCTCGAGTAGCGGTGGCGACCAGGCCAGGTACTCCTCTTCCCCGGCGTACTCGCAGCGGTAGAAGTTGGCTCGCCATTGCTCGCCCGGCTTCGGCGCGCGCCGATCACGGCCGATCTGCGAGAAGGGCATGGCCATCTCGACGGTCCAGGTGCACTGCTTTCCACCCGCGTGGGGGAGCAGGTCCGCCTTGCGCACCGCAACCTCGATGCCATCGCAGTTCCAGGAGTAGTCTACCACCTTGTCCGTGCCCTCGGGGTTCGGGAAGACAGAGGCGTCCATCACCGCGTTGAGCGGGTTGACCTCAAACTCGAAGTACCTTCTCAGATCGCTGCCAGATGAGAGGAATGCTTCCACGCAGTCGTCTTCGTACACGAACGCGTCGCGCTCGGTGTGCTTGGCCACGATCTCGCTGTCAACGCAGACGAACGAGAGATAGAGGTTGGCGTCATCCCAGACGGCGCGGAAATCGGTCTGGGAGCGGCCCCGGCCTCGGCCGTCGGAACGGCACAAACCCCGGACCCACTCCGCCTGGCCCCAGGCTGGCTCGTCGGTCTGCCCGTCCACGAGCACCAGGCCGCCCGCCCGCCGGCACTCGTACACCGGCAGCGGGGGAGGCTGAGGGGCCGCGGCCTGCGGCTGCGAGGAGGTAGGTGCAGGAGCCCCGCCCCCTGCGGCAAACAACACCAGCAGCGCCAGCACAGCCGCCATCCCAGCCATCTGCCGCGCCTCCCAGGCTTCCGCTCCCCGCGTCGCCATTAGGCGGCCTCTGCCGAGAACACTAGGTGCCCGAACCGCGCCGGCACGTGGAAGTTTGCCACCAGCGTTGGCGACCAGGCGGAGAACTCCCCCTCTCCCGCGCGGTCAATCCGGTAGAAGTTCGCCCGCCAGCGCTCACCATCCACGGGCGGACGGCCGCCCCGGCCGATCTGGGCGAAGGGGATCGCCGCCTCCACGGTCCAGCGTTCGTCCAGGTCGTCGTGCCGGTCCAGAGTGCCCACTACCTGTACGACCGATCGCAAGCCCTCGCAGTTCCAGGCGATGTCGGACTTCATCTGGGCGCGGTCGCCGTTCTCCGGGATCTCGATCTTTGCGTCGAAGACCACGTTATGCGGGCTGAAGTTGAACTCGAAGTATCTCGTTACATCCCCGCAGGAGGAGATGAACGCCTCCACCACCTCCTCCTCCCACACCGGATCATCGCGCTGACGATAGGTGCCCCAGATGTCCGTGTCAACTGCGATGAAAGCGAGATAGAGGTTGCTGTCATCCCAGCAAATCCTCAGCTCGGTCGGCAACTGCGGCTCGCCGGAGCCGTCGTTGAGCAGGAAATCGCCCACCGGAGGCACGCGCGCCCACACCGGCTCGTCGAGCCGGCCGTCAACAGCGATCGGGTCGGCGGTGCGGAGACAAGTGTAGGTGGGGAGGTTGGGCATAGTGTTGACATTGGCTGGGCAGGGGCCAACTCCTGCCCGACACGGCACGCCGAAGGCGTGCCGAACTGGCAGACCAGAGGTCTGCCCTACGGTTGGGACGGTTGGGGCGCGGCGCTCTCGAGGGACAGCGAGCCGACCCCAATGTCGTCGAAGCAGACCCGGCCGGTGGGCTTGTGGTCACCATGGTACTCGGTCACGTAGATGGATTCCAGAGTAGCCGGCTGGGCGATCTCGTCGGGCATCCATCCGGTGACGCGCCGCCACTCGCCGGTCCAGTCCAGTTGGTCGGCAAGGTCAACCGTGAAGACGCGGTCGGCGGCATCCCTCAGGCGAGCGCGCAGCCAGGTCCCCTGCCCGTCTCCGAGCACCCGCAGGCTCACCGTGCGGCTGTCGGCGAGCGGCAGGTTGACGTCCACTTGCGCAAGCCGAGTGCCTGAAACGCCGGAGAAGTCATACTTAAGCTGCAAGCAATGGTTCGCCTTGTTCAGAGGATCCTCCACGACCGCCGCCTCCGCCGCCACGCCGTCGGGCGTTCCCTTGGCGGCAAACGAGCCGGGCTTCTCAAAGTCCGCGATGGTGGTGGTGACCACCCCCACCAACACCTCCGCCTGCGCGCGCACCTCCCCCACCCGGGCGGTGACGATCAGGCGGGCCACATCGGAGGGGGCCTTCAGCAGCCCGTTGGCGTCAATGCGCCCTCCCGCCTTCTCAGGCGAGACCTCCCAGGTGACCCGAGCCCCCGGAATCTGCACCGGGCTGTTGTAGTCATCGAAGGCTCGCACCGTGAACTTCTGCGTTGATCCGGGCTTGATGCTGGTGCGGCAGGGAGTGATCGCCAGTCGGGTCGGGGCGGGAAGCACCCGGATCACCGTCGAGGCCGCCAAACCCTTGCACTTTGCCACCACCAGCCCGGAGAGCGGCCACTGCACCTGCGCGCCACAGAACACGCCCCTATCGTCAATGCTGCCGAGAGATGCAGAGCACTGCCACTCCACCTCAGCCGGCGCCAACCGCAACTCGTTGTAGTACTCGTCCAGGCCGACCGCGGACAGGGCGAGGCGCTCCCCCATCAGCACATTCGCCTCCGCCGGCTCGATGGCGAGACGGACCGGGGTGCCCGTCTTCGGGGCGGTGGTGAAGAGGGCGAGGGAGTTGGCCACTCGGCGAGGCGCGCCGTCCGAGGGGGAGTTGACCACCTTGTCACGCACCACCATAGTGGTGGAGCCGCCGCCGTCCAGGTTCATCGCCTGCTGGCACCCCAGGTCCAAGAAGAGCTGGGCGAACTCGCGCAGGGTCATGCCGTCGCTGTAGCCCGGCTGTCGGCCGTCCACGGTGACCATGATCAGCTCGCCGTCCCGCAGTCCCAAACCGGTCCGGGGATGTCGTCGGGTAGCGAAGCTGTCGGCGAAGCGCTCGACTTTGTGCTCCACCGAGATCGCGCCATCGCGCACCAGCCGTGGGCCTCCGCCCACCGCTTCCCGAATCTCGCCTGCTGTGGGTTCAACGGTGAAGCGCAGTCGCACCTCATCTCCCACCTTCAGGTTCCGCAAGGCGTAGGCCGCCACCCCGCTGGCCACCAGCACGGCGCCGTCCTCCGGGATGGGCTGGGTGCTGCCGGTGGCCACGGTTGCGATGCGGGCGGTGACCTCGGTGTTCGGCCGGGGCGGGCCGGAGAGGGAGTCCAGGGTCAGCTGCAGCGCGGCCTCACCGGTGCGGGTGACCTGCCCGAAGCGCGGAGTGAGGAGTGTCAGATCGCCCTTCTCCGGCGGGCGGTTCACACCCGCCAGCGGGAACATCAGATCCCCTGTCCCCAGCAGCCAGCAGTTCGGCCGGAAGCGCCCGATCTGGGCGGTGCCGTCGGCGAGCAGGTACAGCACAGACCGCGTGGGGTCCGGGAGGGTGACGATCTCGCCGTTCTGCACGTGGAACCCGAGCGGCAGGGTCGTGTAGCCCTGCCCGGCGAGGGCGAAGTAGTCGGCGTTCACGGCGGCGACGGGGCGCCTCTCCTCGGAGCCCTGGGCCGCCAGCATCTGTGGCACTTGCTGCCGGCCGGTGGCATCGCCTCGACCCAGCAGGGCATGGAGCTCCACCAGCTTCTCCGACAAGTCCACCTGCACCACGTTGATCGCCCAGGGCCCGGCCGGCTCATAGAACTGGGTGTAGGCCGTGCCTGGGGCGATAGGAGTGGATTCCTCGGCAACGCCAAGAGAGGTGAAGGCAAGGAGGACTGAGAGGACAGCGAAGGTGCGGCGAGAGTAAAGAAGCATTTACTTGTGCCTAAACCTAGCTTTTGCCAGGGAGCCTGAGTCAGACCGCCCGGGAGCGCCGCCGTCCCGGCGGTGCTAGAAGGTCTGCGAATGGTTTGACAACTTCCACGGGAGGTGGTCGCGGACCTGCCGGAGCGGCGTGCGGGAGCGCCGTCCTCAGGGCCATGGGAAGTCGCGCGAAGGACCGGGCTCCCACAGCACTCCCGCATTCCACCCTATCAGGCAGCTAACGCCGGCGGCTCTCCGGCACCTTTTCCTCGGCGCGCTTCAGAAGGGCGGTGAGGTTCTGGCAGAAGTCGGGGTAATTAAGGCCGGCGGAGACGTTGCTGTGGTAGCCGTCTTCGCCGGCCCCACCGGACATGGCAACCCAGAGGATGCTCTTCAGCATGCCGACCGCATCCTCTCCCCCCTCGTTCATCTCAGAAGGAGAGAGAGCGCGCTCCACCGCCTTCGCGATCTGCTCGGCGTCGGCGAACAGGGCAAACCAGGCGGCGTCCTTGCGGGCTACCTTAGCCGCATCCCAAGTCTTGCCAGCGGTGATCCTCGCGCTGGCATCCTGCCGCGCTTCCAATCCCTTCGCGAGGGACGCTGGCTCGGTGGCGATGAGCGCCGAGTCCCCGACGACCAGATAGTAGAAGAACGCCGGACCCGAGGGCTGCCCCACCGCGATGGCGCCCAGGTTCCTGAGGGGGCCTGCCTCGGGTTCGAATGGCGTCGCGCTGGCTCCGCTAAAGCGGCAGATGACCCCCGCCAGCTTCCTCATCTTCTCCTTGACCGTGGTGCCCGACTCCCCTCTGATCTCCCCAACCAGCGCCGGCCCCCACGGAACATGGTTCACTGCGACTAACGTTACGCTCAGCCCTCGCATCCAGCCGAACACGTCTTCCTCCAGCTTCAGCCCGGTCTGAGCTTCGAACATGTGAATGCCAAAGGAGAAGGGACCGGCTGCTATCTGCTTGGCGAAGATGCGGTAGTAGTCCGCCACTCCCAGCATGCCCATGGCAGCCATGGCGTCCTTGGGGGCGCTGGTAAAGGCGGTGTTCCAGGCGTTCTCCTTGGAGGCGGCGATCAGCGCCTGGCGGGCCTCATGCGATTCCCCCTTGCTGGGGAAGGCGAAGGAGCCGAAGGTTACTCCTTCGCCGGTGACGTCCAACCACAGCGCGGCGGTGGTGGCGGCGCCGGCCATCATCTGCTCCAACTGGCGGCGATTCCCCTCCGGCAGCCCCGCACCCACCGCCCCATACATGTCGGCCATGTGCTCGGTGGAGAGGACGCCGCGGCCCACCGCATCGGCCGGGGCCTTTGCGATGGTCTGCTGATACCACGCCGCGGTAGCGAGGCCTTCCTTGCGCCCCTTCAAGCGGGCGATGGCATTGGCCACTTCGCTGGGCCGGTTGCTGAGCAAGAGCACCGACCTGGTCATGGCATAGCAGAGGTCCTCGCCCTCACTGAAGGAGGAGGGCGGCCGGCAGACATGGATCACCACCCCGTGCTGCGACTGGGTGCTGACCTTCCACTGCTCCTTGGCTCGCAGATGCTCGGTGAGGCGCCGGAGGAATGCCTCTGCCTGCCTGGGGTTCCGCACCGCCATCACTCCCAGAAGCGAGGGAGGCTTGGCCCCCATGGAGCCGCCCATGGCGCTCTCGAAGATGCCGGAGACGGCGAACCCGAACTTGTGGCCCACCCAGGGCTTGACCTCCTCCTCCCACTTCACCCGGAAGCCGGCCTGGTCCGAGCTTTTCTCCAGCAGTCTCGCCGCCTGCTTCTCCAGCCCTGACTTCCCGATCGCCTCCACCAGCGACTTCAGCTTGGCCTCCCGCGCCTCGGTGGCGCCAACATCGAACTCCATCCATAGGTCCACATCGGGACCTACCGCCTCGACCAGGTCAACGGGCTTGGATGCCTGTATGTAGTGGACAACGGCGACGACTACAATCGCCAGCACCAAGACAACAAGCACTATCCACCACGGGAACCGCCTTCTGGGCGGCGTGGGTGGCGCGCCTTCCCCGCCTGTACCGAAGATCACCTCGGCCTGCTGATCAGTTGGTTCGCCCTGAGTGGGGGTCTCGGCCATGGCTTCTCTCCTGTTGCGCGGAGTGAGGCCGGCAGACAGACCACCGCGCATGGGATACGTCTCTTCTTGCCCTACCAGGGGCATTTGCTCCAAAGCCTGCCTGTCCAGGGAACGCTCTACGGCTACCTTTGGTGCAAAGAGTAGGAACCGCGCGCGCCGAATCTGCATTCTCATGGATGACACGTTCTCTCCGGCCGGGAGGACTGATTGGGCTCAGCAGCAAGGGAAAGAGCCGACGCGGTGATTGGCGCGCGGCAAAGACAGGCGCTCTACGACCGCCTTGCCCGGCGACACTACGCGGGGGTCTACAACTACCTCTGCTGGATCAGCCGGAACACGGCGCTCGCCGAGGACCTGACCCAGGAGACGTTCGTGCAGATCTGGCGACACCTGCCGGAAGTGCGCAGCGAGAAGGCGGTTCGGGTATGGGTCTACCGGGTCGCCCGGAACACCTACCTGCAGGACCGGCGACGGACGGGCCTGGACACGGTCTCGCTGGAAGACTGCGGCGAAGCGGAACCAGCCGGCCCGGCCGAAGCGCAGCCGGAGCTAAGGGTCGAGCGAGATGAACTGCGCCGATTCGTGCAAGCCGCGGTCGCGGATCTGCCGGACGCCTACCGTGAGGTGATCGTGTTGCACAACCTCGAAGGTCTCTCCCTTGCCCAAGTCGGTGATGTACTGCAGGTCCCCGTCGGGACGGTGAAGTCGAGACGGGCGAGGGCGTTCCGACGACTCCGGGAGCTGTTGCAGGAGGTGGCGCGATGAGATGCGATGAGGTCAGAGACAAGCTGCATGAGCGACCGCGCCTCGGCGTGCGACTGCACCTGCTGCGGTGCGCAACCTGCCGACGGGAAGCGCAGCAGATCGCCCGCCTCGACGCGGCGCTCACAGACCTCCCGCGCTTCGAGCCTGCACCTGCGCTGCTCGCCCGCGTGCTGAACGTCGCTGATGGACCTGTCGTAGAGACGCGAAAGGAGAGAACAGACATGAGACGATTGGCATATGTTGTCGGCGTGATGGTGGTGCTCGCAGTGGCGGCCGCTGTCTTCGTGCCAGGCCGCGGCAGAAAGCAGGATGCACGTGGACTGCTGCTCAGCGCCGTTCATGCTATGGAGCTGGCGGATTCCATTCATCTGTCTGGCTACGGCAGCGCACCGGATAAGGGTTCTGCGGTCGGCATTCAGATGCAGCCTGATCGCTTTGACATCTGGGTGAGCGGCCGTGCCTTTGCGGTGCGCCAGACAGACCCCAGCGGCAAGCTTCTCGGCGCCTCCGGCCTGAGCCTGGACACGAACGAGCTGTGGGATTACGGGTCCGACTCTGGCGTGCGCCATGTGGCCGACGTCAGACCGTCCGCGGACAAGGCCGCGGAGATGATCAACGGCGCCATGCGCGTGCTGGTAACCGACAATCTCAGAGCCGTGATCGAGTCGGGACTGGCCGATGTCACCGAGTCCGTCTCGACGGAAACGCGAGGTGGTCGTCAGGTCGAGGTGGCGACCTACCGCGGCACCTTTGCCACTTCTCCCAGGCGCATCACGTACCGGTACGTGTTCGAGCTCGACCCGGATACCAACCGCATCATCTCGATGCATCAGTACGCACAGGCGGAGGGATCCCCTGAGGAGTTGGTGGCGTATCTGGATCAGGTGGAGTACGGGGTCCCGGTCCCTACCAACCTCGCGCCAGCCGACGCGAAGACGGTCCCTGCCGAGCTGGTCGTAGAGGATACCGAACGTGCCCTCAGCCTGATCATGAAGGTGGACGGCAAGGAGGTGTCCCGCGCCGAAGCCCCCCACCCCAAGCGAAGGCAGTAGTGGACTAGCGCTTTCCGTCGGTCAGATGACTGCAGCGGGGCCCGCGACAGCGGGCCCCGCCAGCGCGTTTCCCTGGCGTGGCAAATCACGACTGCTCGGACCCGCCCTCCACCGGCGCGCAGATGCCCCGGAGGTCATGCCCGACACACCACGGTCGCCGACAGGAAGAAGGCCCTTGCCCGGGGAACGGGAGGTCGGGGAGCGAGTGCCAGTTCCTAGAGACGTGCATGCCCGTCAAGTGACAGCAGGAGGTGTAGCAGTGCCGCAGCAAGCGCAGCATGAGGGTGTTGCCGAAGGCAGTCCCGAGTCCGAGCGCCCGCGCGCAGGCGGGCAACGGCGGCGCTACGGCGGATTCTGGATTCGATGTGCCGCGGCCCTGGTTGACCTGTTCATCGTGTGGGCGGTCGTCAAGGCGGTAGTGATGGTTTTCGCGCGGGTGGGGACCTATGTGCCGTTGGAGCTGATCCTCGTCCTCACTTTCCTGGTCTACTCCGTGCTCATGATCGGCCTGCGGGGCGGCACGCTGGGGAAGAAGGCGGTCGGTCTCTCTGTTCGCACCAGCAGTGGCACCGCGCCGGGGCTGCTGCGGGCGTTCCTGCGCGAGACCGTGTTCAAGGTTATCTCAGGCGCCTTCCTGACATTCGGGTTCCTCTGGGTCGCGTTCTCGCGCGGAAAGCGCGGATGGCACGATTACCTGGCGGGCACGAGTGTGGTGCGCGGCGGTGGCGCTTCGCGACGGGCGCGGCTGGCGGTGGTCCTGGTCCTCGTCATCATCGGGGCCTCGGTCGGGCACAGAGCGTACCAGGTCGGGTCCCACATTCGCGATGCGGCAGCGGCCGCTCCGTTGCGGCCGTCGGCGGCTACCGATCACGGCGCCGAACCGGCTCCCGGCCTGGAGGCGAGTGCCGTCAATCCTGCCGACCGCGCTGCTTTCGCACAATGGGTCGAGAGCAAAGGACAGGATCCTGCCGACTATGTCATCGGTGTCGCCTCTCAGCACCAGCTCACGGTCATCGGCGAGAGGCATTGGGTGAGAGAGGAATTGCTCTTCCTGAACAAGATTATCCCCGACCTCTACCATCGTGCCGGCGTCACCTGCATCGCCATGGAAGCCTGCGTACGCGAGGACGACGCCAAGCTTGAGAAGCTGGTGACTTCCGAGCGGTTCGATAACCAGTTGGCGATGGACATCGCGCGGGATGAGCCCTGGGAGGCATGGGGGTTCAAGGAGTACTGGGATGTCTTCAAGACCGTATGGGAGTTGAACCAGAGCCTCCCTGAGGGTGCCAGGAAGATGAGGATCATCGGGCTAGACCTCAAGTGGGACGGTCCGTCGCTGTCCCTTGCCGGCATCACCGACACCGCCGTGCCCGGTCCGGCCTGGGAGAGACTGCGCGTCGTCAGAGTGCTCGACGACATCCTGCTTGTGAGCGTGCGAGATGAACTCATGGTTCGCGCTCTAGAGAAGGTCTTGCAGAGGGGCGAGAAGGCCCTCGCCTGGGTGGGCGCGGCCCACTCCTATCCCGGATTCTACATGAGCGCGGCTGGCAAGCAGAAGGGCCGCATGGGATTCATACTGCACCGGAAGTATGGTGACCGAGTGTTCCAGATACGCTTGCATGACGCGCCCTGGGACACGCCTGCGATCTCCACTCTCCTGGAGCAGGCGATCGAGCGGCGGGGCAACGCGCCAGTAGGCTTCGGTGTGGTGGGGTCCCCCTTCGCCCGGCTGCAGGATCGCGAATCGTCCTACTTCCAGAAGCTCCCTGAGCTGCGCTTCTCGGGCCTGGCGCAGGGCTATCTCTACCTGAAGCCGGTGGAGGAGCTGACCCGGTGTCGGTGGCAGGACGGGTACATCTCCGAGGCGATGTTCGTGCGCAATAGGCCCTACTACGAGGCGGAGTGCAAGCAATCGCTGAAGAACAGCGAGGCGGCCAATCGAGCCTTTGCCGTGAGGCCATGGCCGTAGGTGGCGCCACTGCTGAACGGTCCCTACGAGCGGCCAGGCGGGCCGGGCTTCGCCACCTCCTCCGGATGTGCCTGGTAGTACATCCACTCTCCCCCGCCCGTGAAGTTCATGGTGGTGGTCTTGGCGTTCCAGTAGACGTAGCCCGTGGAGTCGCCGACGATCTGGCGCCAGCCGTTGTCGAAGGCGTGCTCGGCGTATTGCAGGAGTTCCTTGCGCTCCTCATCGGAACTGACGTAGCGCGCGGCTATCATCATGGCATCGCTCGCCCAACCGGTCTGCCCTCCCCGGCGTCTTCCCTCCTGTGCCCTGGCCGCGTGCACCATCGCCCGGCCGTAGCCAAGCAGTGAGCTGACGGCGCGGGCCGGAGGCTTGCCATCCACGAAAGCCGCGAGGTCAACATAGCGGCCGATTGCCCGCAGATAGATCGCCAACTGCCAGAACTCCATCTCCTCCGGCAATTGCTTCGCCCACTCGGACTTGTCGAAGTGGGCCGCCTCGACGGCCTTGTCAATCAGCTTTCGATAGCGCGGGTCCCAGGTGAGGAGGTAGGCGTCGGTGAGGATCTGAATGGAGTGGCCGGACTCGCGGTCAGGCTTGGAGGTCTGCGGGTAGTCGTCCTCCTCGATCCGGTAGGCGGTGACCTTGGTGATCTCCATCGCCGCGTCCAGGAAGCGGCGATTTCCCGTCAGGTAGTAGGCCGTCATGATGCCGCGGTCGTTCCAGTGGCCGGACTCCGGCCCACCACCCGGCCCCCAGGGCCACCGGAGCGTCCCGTACACATGTGGCAGCGGCCGCGCCGCGTGGCCGGACCGCTCCGCCTCCACTCCGTGCTCGGTGTGGGTGTGCTTCGCGCCGGCCCAGGTGGGCCGCTCTCCGGCCTCCACGGTCGAGTGGTGGAAGTCAATATCCGCTTCATGCAAGAGCGCCTGGCGCCCGTACTCCCACCAGGCGTTAGCTAACTCGGGCTTGGCGTCCACTGTCCGCACTGCCTGGAGCAGCATCCCCCACCCCTCATCGTATTCCAGGTTGAAATGACTGACCATCAGCTCGCCCTGGCGGGGACCGCCTGTTTGGTCGCGCTCGTTCGCCGCCCACACGTCGCCGAAGTTGCGCCAGCCGTACTCGTCAATCTGCTCGCGGTCGCTAGCGAAGTTGCGCCGCTCACTCAGGATCGCTCCCGCGCACACCCACTCGAAGCCGGAGTAGTGCTCTTCGTCATAGGGCACATGCCGCCCGAACTCGCCCGAGGCGAGGTACACCTCCGCAGGCGCCCACGCTTGCAGTGGGTTGGTGATAAACTGCATCGTATTGCGCGCATATGGCGGATGCGCCCGGAAATACCACAGCGTCTCCTTGGTCTTCTGCTCCCCGGCCATGATCTCATGGTCATCGCTGGAGAAGCGCGGCCACAGCGCCACCGCGAGGGTACCATCGTGCCGCGCCTCCAGGGCGGCCGGGAAGTTCTGCCAGAAGTCCCGCACCCCCACCGCACAGCCCCAGCGGATGTCGGCGAGATCGAGCCAACCATTGAAGCGATTGTCGCGGATCACCTGCGTGCCCTCGTGGGCCACCTCATAGCCGCGGAACTTCAGAGGGATGCGCAGGTCGCGGTTCATGTGGTTTCGGTGATACCAGTTCCCGCCCCCGCTGGAGTCCTGGTAGACGTAAGCTTGGTCTACAAGGGGAAGCCGCTCCAGCAGCACCTTGCCCTTGTCGCCGATCTCAACGTAGGGGAACTCGTCGAGTCGCAGCTTCTCGACCAGCGCGAGCTCCCGAAAGAGCACGTTGCCTTCCGCACCCAGCCCCCAGTAGTTGCTGTCCATGTTGGGGTAGCGCCCGCCGGCGTTGGGGTTCTCCAGGGTGACGGCAATGCGGACATAGCTCTGGTTCGCGAAGGCCTCGATGCGCGCGGTGTAAGTGAGATCATGCGCCGCCCCACGCGCATCCGCGAGCGTGCCGCGCACGCGCAGGCCGATCCGCATGGGACCCTGGTATTCGATGGCTGTCTCGGTGACCTTGCCATAGGCTGAGGTGAACTTGCCCTTGCCGCCAGGCCCGAGCAGGACGACGCCACAGTCGGCGTCGTTGCCCGCCATCAACTCATCATCTGTGAACTGCCCGTCCCCGCTGCGGTCCACCCAGACCTGATGCAGCAGATCGAACCCCTGCTTCCTTACCGTAAACCGCAGGGGCCCAGTGGTGATGGTGTACTGCTCGGCCGTTTCCTGTAGACGCAGCGGTGTGTCCGGGGCCTTCCCCTCGGCTCGGGAAAGCGTGTAGACGGACTCGCCACTGGCCTCCACCGAACCCTGGAAGTCGCACAGCAGCCAGCGGACGCTGCCATCAGGCCATCTGGCGATAGCCGCGAACTGCGCGGGCTGGCGCTCGCCTTTCCCATTGCTGATCCCCAGGTTCGACATATCGTTCACCTGGCCTGGAAGCAAAGGCAGTCCCGCGGTCACCGGCTCACTATCGCGGGCGATACCCGCCCACTCCCGAACCGTGAGAGGAATGCTCAACTCCTGTGCGAATGCGTTCGTGCTCATGGTCATCACCACACCGAACAGCAGGATCAATGGACGCTTCATGCGCTCCTCCCCCTCCCTGCGCTGACCCGGTCCTCAATGCTCCACAGGCAGTCCTCGGTCACCCCCTCGGCCCGCAACTCCTCCTCGGCAGCATATCTCGGGCCGCGGCACCCCACCCCCGCGGGATGGTGGGCGTCGCTGTTCACCGCGAACTTCACCCCGGTCTCCAGCAGCGTCCCGAACAGCCAACTCGCCGAATCCGGCGCCTGGCGGAGATAGCGGGGGTTCAACTCGACCGCCACGCCTGCCTGCAAGGCGGCCTCGCCGATGCTCACCACCTCGTCTCTCCTCACCTCGCCCACGATCTCCTGCCATGTGAACGGGCTCTCCGGCACCCCAAAGGGATGGGCGATGATGTCGGCGAGGGCGCTGTTGATGGCCGCCAGCGTGAGCTGCACGATCAGCTCGGCCATGGTGCGCGGGTTCAGCCCGGACGGCTTCTCGACCTCGGGCAGATACAGGTGGCTGGCGGATATGATCACGTAGTCGAGCCGGGCGGCGAACTCGCGGTCAATGCTGAAGCTGCTCGGCGAGAACGTATCCGCCTCACACCCGATGTACACCTCCAGCCCATCGAGACGGGCGGGGAGCTGTCCCCGCGCCAGCAGCGGCCGCTGGCGCTGCTCCGGGTAGGTCACGTGATCGGTGATCCCGATGGCTCTCAGCCCCGCCGCCTTGGCGGCCTGCACGATGGCCGCGGGCGTAGCCTCCGGGCTGCCGCAGTCCGACAGCGCAGTATGAATGTGCCAGTCCGTCTGGATCAACTTCCCCAACGTCCGTCTCCGTAGGCAAAGCTCAGGGGGCCCAGCTTGGGCCCCCTGACGGTTCTTCGGCGGCTATCTGCGCACTCCCTCTCCGCCTGCAGGCCTACCTGTTCGCGTAGTCCAACCCGCGATAGGGATGGTAGGCGGTGACGTCCGGCATCCGGTAGACAACATCGAACGTCTTGCGATTGTTGAGAACATCGCCCTGTTCATAGGCCGTCTCGCCGGCGCGCGGGCTGCAGTCGAGCGTGCTGTTGGCCGGCATGTCATCGTGATACCCGGATGGCGGAGGACACCGATGAGCGCGAGGGGAGGGCTTTAGACTCGTCGAAAGAGGGCCGACTGAGGGCTACCGTTGCCGGAATGGAGTCGGAGAGGGATGGAGATCAGCGAGCGCGTGCTGGTGGAGTATCTACGCCGTTCCTATCATGCCGTGGACGGCCTGTGGTTCATGATGATCGAGAAGGCGGAGGGGTTCGACCGCGCGCTGGAAACCGATCGCCAGGTGTGGGAGGTGGTGGCGAAAATCCAGGCGCGCAAGGCCCGGGAGCTGACGAACTCCCACGGCAACAGCCCGGAGGAATTGGCGCGCTGCTTCTCTCTCAAGCTTGCCGCTGACGGCCACACCTTCCAGGTCTCCACCGCTTCCGATCAAGTAGTGTTCGCGGTGAGCGCCTGCCCGTGGCTGGCGCTCTTGGACAAGAGCGACAGACGTCACCTGGCCCTGCGCGTCTCCCAGACCATCTGCCCCACTGAGGGCCGGACATGGTGCCGCGAGTTCGGGGGAGAGTACCAGTTTGAGATGCCTGTGATGATGTGTGCGGGCGCCGGCCACTGCCAACTGCGGTTCACTCGCAGCAGCCGCGGGTAGCCGATCACACGGGAGCGGCCTGGCGCAGGTACTCGGCAGCGTCCTCGGGAGCGGTGACGTTGATGTAGATGTCACTGCCCAGCTCGAACCCTCCCAGAGTGGTGATGCGGGGGTAGATCTCCATGTGCCAGTGATAGGCGCGGACATTGTACTCCGCCGCCGGCGCGCTGTGGATCGCGTAGTTGTACGAAGGCAGGCCGAGACAGAGGGCGAGGCGACGCAGTGTCTCCTTGAGCACGGAGGCGAACTCGGATGCTTCCTCTTCGCTCATGTCGGCGAACCGGATGGAGTGCCGCTTCGGGAGGATCCAGGTCTCGAAGGGATAGCGGCCCGCGTAGGCGGTAATCACCACGAAGTGATCGCTCTGAAGGACGATGCGCTCATCGCCCCTCACCTCGTGGTCAATGATGGCGCAGAACACACACTTGCCAAGATACTCGAAGTAGTCCGCCGCCCCGGACAGCTCCAACTGCACCTGGTGCGGCAGCACCGGGCCGGCGATGAGCTGGGTGTGAGGGTGGATCAGCGAGGTGCCTGCCTTGGCGCCGTGGTTGCGGAAGATCAGCACGTGTCGCAGGGATTCGGCCACCTCGAACGCCAGGTAGCGCTGCCGGTAGGCCTCGATCACCCCCTCCACGTGGGCGGTGTCCATCTCCCATAGGTCCTTGTGGTGATCCGGAGACTCGATGATCACCTCGTGCGCGCCGAACCCGTCCCGGGCAGAGTAGATCCCCTCCGACCGCAGCACATCGGACCCGCCCGGCCGCAGCGCCGCGAACTTGTTCGGGACCACCCGCACCGACCAGCCTGGCGAGTTCCGCAGGCCGCCGTCGCGAAGAGCGAACACCTCCGGAGGAGTCTGTGCTTCATTGCCCGGGCAGAAGGGGCAATTCGGGTCGACCGCCGGCAGACGCGCCTGCGGCTCGCTGCCGCGCGCCAGGTCGGAGGGCCGCCCGCTCCGGCCTTTGGCGATGATCACCCACTCTCGTGTGACGATGTTCTTCCGTAGCTCGGGTTGAAAGCTCGCGTCCCGCCTGGTAATCCCTGCCATGGCTGACCCCCAGCAATCCCCCTGACGGAGCCGCACAGGCCCCCGCCATGCCCATACAACCCACTCTACTGAGTTTCGCCCAAAGAAGTTGGGAAGCAGCGGACCTGCGCTCCCAACTTCCTGCTTTGGTGTGCGACGCACTATAGAGGGGCCGGCAGGCGGTGTCAAGGCGCTTCTGAGGGGCTTGGTGGCAGATGACCGACGCGGCCCTGCGCGGCGGACCCACTGGGCCGCCGCCCCTCCCGGCTACCGCGCCGGCAGCACGTAGGCAACCGCCGGCGGGAAGCTGGCAAAGACCGTGTCGCCTGCCCTCAGCCCGCTCTCTCGGAACGCAGGCCTGGCGAGGAGGGCGACCAGGGTTACCGCCCCCTCCATGTCCACCCGCACCAGCGGTCCCCGATCAACCACGCGGCACACCCGCCCGGACATCACATTCAGGTGGCCCGACCCCGGCGCCTGCCTGGAGACCATGATCTCCTCAGGCCGCACCGTCAGGAACACCTTTCCTTCCGGACCCTCCGCCGCCCGAAATTCCACCTCCCCCACCTTCACCACCAGCCCGCCGTCGCGCCTCACGGCTTCTCCGGCCAGAATGTTGTCCGACCGGACGAATCGCGCCACGAATTCGGAGGCCGGCCTCCTGAAGATCTCCTCCGGCGTGCCCACCTGCTGCACGCGGCCCTGATGGATGATTCCGATGCGGTCCGCCACCATCAGCGTCTCCTCGAAGTTGTGGGAGACGTGGACGGTGGTGGTGCCCAGCTCCTCGTGCACGCGGCGCAGCTCCACACACAGCCCTTCCCGCGTCTGCTCGTCCAGCGCGCTCAGCGGCTCGTCCAGCAGCAGCACCCGGGGGCCGATGGCGAGGGCGCGGGCGAGCGCCACCCGCTGCCGTTCGCCCCCGCTCAACCGCACGGGTGAGCGATGGAGCAGATGGGTGATGCCCAGCATCTCCGCAAGCTGACCCACCTGGCGCTCGATCTCTGCCGCGGGCCGCCTCTGCAGCTTCATCCCAAACCCGATGTTCCGCCGCACATTCAGGTGCGGGAACAACGCGTAGTCCTGGGGCAGGTATCCCAGGCCTCGCCTCTCCGGCGGGACATCGTTCACCCGCCGGCCCGCGATCAGAACGTCCCCGCGCTCCGGCCGGTGCAGGCCGGCGATGCATTCCAGCAGCACCGTCTTTCCCGCGCCCGTGGGGCCGAGCAGGACGAAGTACTCGCCCGCTCGCATTTCCACCGTGGCGTCGTGCACGGCGAACTCGCCGAGCCTGATGGAAACGCCTCGCACTTGCACCGGCGCGTCCGACATCGGAATGGCTATCCTCCTGCGGTGGGCAGCAGCACCGAGACCACGTCACCGGCCTTCACCTTCGTCGCCGGTCCGTGCTCGGCCGCCTCCCCGTTCACCAGCAGCAGCACGCTGGCCCATACCTCACCCTGTTGATCGAACAGGATCTGCTTCGCCTTGTCGCCATAGCGCTGCGCAAACCTGGAGAGCGCCTCCTTGATAACTAAAGAGTCGCCCTCCACCTCCACTTCCTTCCGGCCTGCCAGCTCACGCAGGCTCGAGAACAGCCTCAGCTTGATCATGTTGCGAACTCCTCCTACCACATATATCCCCTGCCCCCCAGCCGCTTGAAGGTGAGCAGCGTAAGGGCGGAAATGAGAATCATGATGATTACCAGCGCCGTGGCCTGCTCCACCTTGCCCGCCGAGTTCAGCAGGAACATGCTGATGGGCATCACCTCGGTCTTCCACTGCACCGCGCCGCAGAAGAACAGAATGGGGCCGAACTCCGCGATGGCGCGCGCCCAGGTCATCACCCCACCCGCCACGATCCCGTTGCGGGCCATCGGCAGCACTACCTTGAAGAACGCCTGACGACGGGTGCAGCCCAGGGTGCGGGCCACCTCCTCGTGGCGCGTCCCGATGGTGTCGAAAGCCGCCTTCACCGCGCGCACCCCGAACGAGCAGGCCGCGAAGAACTGGGCGAGGATGATCCCTCGCGTCGTGTACACCCAGGTGGTCCCGTCGTCGTAGATCTCCCGGCCCAGCGCGATGGAGAGAAAGCGGTTGATCGCAGTGACCAGCCACTGGGGCGTGAGGTCGTTCACCAGATGCCCGGCCGGGGTGCTGAAGAAGAGGAGCAGGCTGATTCCGATCACCGGCGGCGGCAGCACGATGGGCAGGTCCAGCAGCGTATCCACCACCCCGGAGAACGGAAACCGGAAGCGGGAGAGGCTGTAAGCCGCGGGGATGGCGACAACCATACACAGCGCCGCGGTGATCGCCGCGGAGAGCACGCTCAACCTGACGGCGAAGTGCGTCTGCGGGCTCCGCAGCGCCTGCACGAACAGCGTCCACCCGCTCTTCCCCACCATCTCCCGCGCCCCGGAGAGATACCAGACATTGCTCAGCAGGAGCAGCGCCGCGCCGGCGAGGAAGAGGATGAGGAAGCTCACCAGCAAGGCGGAGAAGAGCTTGTTCTCTACATCCCCACCGACCGGGCGCGAGGCTGTAGATGCCGTCAAGACTTGCTCCCCTCGATCACCGTTCCCCTCTGCTTGGCGGACACGGGCGTCGAGAAGCCGTGCTCGGCGAATACCTTGGCCGCCTCATCGCTGGCCAGGAAGGAGACGAACTTCTCCGCCTCCGCCGGGTAGTGCGAGAACTTCATCGCTCCCGCCGGGACAGCAGCCACCACTCGCCAGCGAGAGGGGATCTGGATGGCCATCATCTCCTTGCTGTTGTAGAGCGCGGCCGTCGCGTCCCACACGATCGCCGCGTCGATATGGCCCAGCTTCACCGCGTTGCTCACCTCGGTCACATTCTGCCCGGCCATGGCGGTGTTCTTCTGCACCTTTTCCCACACCCCCGCCTTGGTGAACACCTCCCGCGCCGCGCACCCACAGGCCACCACCTGCGGATCGCCGATCCCCACGCGCATGCCGGGGCGGGCGAGATCAGTCACCTCCTTGATCTTCTTGGGATTGCCGGCCCGGACGATCAGCACCGTGGTGAGACTGGTCACCACGCGGTACCTGGCCACCAGCTTCCGATCCACCGCCTGCTGCATGTAGAAGATCTCACCCGGAATGTACACATCGCCCTTCTGCGACGCGCACACGTCCGCGAGCAGGCAGCCTGACCCTTTGTAGTTGTACTCGATCTTGATCCCGGTCTTCCTCTCGTACCGCGCGCCCAGCTCGTCCAGCGCCGGCCGGATCCCCGCGCCCGCGTGGGCCATCAGTCTGATCGGCCGCTTCTCCGCAGGCTTGCCGGCACGCGCCACCCACAGCAACCCACCGGTCACCAGAATGCAGATGGAAGTGATGATGACAATCCTGCGCACCGACATGAGCACGGCTCCCTTCAACGGTAGAGTTTCACGGCGGTCGCCTTCACGGAGGCGTACACGGTATCCCCCTCCACGATTCGCAGCTCATCCAGCGCGGCCGCGCTGATCTCCGCGCACATCGCCAGCGCGCCGTTCAACGACACCCGCACTTTGTCGCCCAGGTGTACCAGCTCCCTGACGCGAGACTGGAAGATGTTGCGCGCCGAGCTGGCGGGGGCTTGCCGGCTGAGACTGACATCACTGGGAAAGAAGGTGAGCAGCGTGTCCCCCATCTCCTGGTGGTCGGCCGCCGTGTACAGCCGGGCGTCGCCCACCCAGATCTCGGTGAGGCCGTCCCGCCGCGCCGCGCCGATCGTCCCCTGGAAGAAGTTCACGCCCGTCAACTCGGCGACGAACCTCGATTTAGGATGGCGGAGCAGGTCGTAGCGGTCCCCCGTCTGCAGAAGGCGGCCCCGCTCCATCACGCAGATCCAGTCGCCGAAGGTGAGCGCGTCAATGTAATCGTGCGTGACCATGATGGCGATGCGGCCCAGCGTACGCAGCAGCCGCTGCAGGTCGCCTCGGACCCGGTTGCGGGTCTGCGCGTCAAGAGAGCCGAGGGGCTCGTCCAGGAGCAGGATCTCGGCATCACAGGCAATCGCCCGCGCCAGCGCCACTCGCTGCCTCTCCCCGCCAGAGAGCGCCATCGGCCGGCGATGCTGCAGATGCTCGATCCCCGCCAGCGCCAGCGACTCCGCCACCTTCCCCGGGATCATCGCCTTCGGCCTGCGGCGCGCCCGCAGCCCATAGGCCACGTTTTCGGCGACGGTCATGTGCGGGAAGAGCGCGAACTCCTGGAACACATATCCGACGTTGCGCTGCTCCGCGGGCACCTCCACACCCGCGGCGCGGTCCAGCAGCACCCGCTCCCCCAGCGCCACCCGCCCCTCCTCCGGCCGCACCAGCCCCGCGATGATGTTCAGCGTCGTCGTCTTTCCGCACCCGCTGGGGCCGATGATGACCAGCGTCTCCGCCGGTCTTGCCTGGAAGGCGACCGCCAGCTCGAACTCCCTGAGAGCCTTCCTAACGTCAAGTGAGAGCATTTTCCGCCATCCCCGATCCCTACCCAAGCCGTGTCGCCGGAGGGACACGGCCCGGCGACTTCATTGTCGGGAATCGCTGTGAAGGAACTGTGAAGGGGGAGCGAAGATTTGCCCGCGCCGGGGCGCACGGCGACGCGCTCGCGGATTGCGACTACAAGCTCTGCCCCGCGATCAGGGTGGCCACCACCCAGAAGGCCTGATTCACCATGTCGCCCACGATCAGGCCGATGGCCAGCGGAACGGTGGTGCGGTAGAGGCGCAGGCCCCCGTAGCGGATGGCCAGGGTCTTGCAGAGCCATCCGATGAAGAAGGGCATGAAGTACCAGTGCATTCCCCAGCAGTTCGAGGCCAGGTAGCCGATGGGGTGGAACGGCCACCACCAGAAGCGCAGCCGCATCACCCCCAGGGTGATGGCCACGACCATGCCCGCGGCGATGCCTATGATGCCGTTGACATCGGACTTGGAGGGGTTGGTGAGCATGTTGAAGATGGAGGTGCCGTCTCCGCGCAACTGCCCGTGCAGCCAGCCCCCGCCCTCGGTGGAGGCGCGCATGTTGAGGAAGCCGTAGTGGTACGTGCCGGTGAGCACGACATAGATACCCACCACCAGTGTCACTACGAAGCCCGCCGTCATCGCCGCGAGCAGGGGCCGCGAGGGAAGGCGGGCGGAGTCCGCGATCTTGAAGCTGTCCAGGGCATTGCCCGTGCACACCTCGAACGACTCGCCGAAGCCAGGGAAGTAGGACCACCGGGTGTTGATCATGGTCACGATTTCCGCGGGCCGGAACACGCTGCTCCCAAAAGGCACCACCATCATGCTGTTCACGATCAGCGGGAACGGCACGAACCCCAACCCCGTCTCCGCCCTCATCCGTGACCACATCATGTAGTAGGCGACGATCAACCCAACGATCACCAGCCCGACGAGCGGACGACAGCCGGCCGCCCAGCAGAACCAGTTCAGGTAGCCGAAGGAGATCAGGAATCCCAGGAACACCCACCGATAGGCAAGAGGCGCCCCTTCCTCACCCGCCGGCCCGCGCCGCGTGAACGCCAGCTTGATAGCGCGCCCGAAGTGCTTGCGTCCCGTCCACAGCGCCCAGGCCCCCAGCGCGATCACCGCCCCGCCCCCCTGATGGTAGGGAGCGGGGAAGGTGCTGTTCCACCACTCCTCCGGGCGCTCGGGAGTAGCCCCGGCGGCGATGGCGATCACCGTCAGCCCCACCCGCACCAGCCAGAAGAACCAGCACGAGAATGATAGCTCCTTGGGAATCAAATAGGCGATTGCAATCATCCAGGGGTACAGCACCAGCCAGATGTCGCCCAGCCCCGCCAGCGGCCCCACCTTCTGCCAGGCAATCAGCACCGTCTCCCCCACCGGGATGGCGGGGATCGCCGGGAAGATGGACGACAGGCGGCTGATGAAAGCGATCCCGAACGAGATCAGCAATCCGATCCAGAACATCCAGCCAATCGGCAGCCGTCCGAACCGGCGACCGCCCTCCCTGGCCGCGCCGGCTTCTGTTTCCCCCACCATCTCCAGCGGCACCTGGGCGATAGGGAAGCTCAGCCGTTCGTGGGAGATCCACTGCACCCGGAACAGCAGCACCAGGCACAGCGTAGACACGAACAGGGCGAGCATGAACGATCCCCAGGCAGCAAGCGGCGTCCACCACAGCGACCAAGGCACCGCCGCCCGGCCCACGAAGTAGCCCTCCACCGCGTCGGTGTCGCTGGGCGAGAACCAGCTCGGGAGGTAGGGCAGAACCGCCGTCTGCCACTCCGGTTGGGCGCGCGCCAGGTAGTGTTGGATCAGCGAGTGTGGCAGCATCCAGGCGAGAATGCCGTGCGACACCAGCGGCGCCCCCACCAGCACGATGCAGTAGATGCTCAGCAGCTCCCGGCGGGTCAGCCGTCCCCCGATCACCCGGCCGATCAGCGGGTTAGCCGCGGTCAGCAGCAGCACCACCACCAGCGGCGCCATCGCCGGCACGCCCGAGGCGAACTGATACGTTGCCATATGCACCAGCTCGCCGTAGAACGCAGCCGGGGCGAGCAGCACCAACAGCAGGAGGGCGATGATCACCGCCCTCCACGTCACTGCTCGTTCGCGTTCGTCCTTCGCCTCAGACCCTGATGTCATGACTGCCAGTTGAGCAGGGCGCCTCCGCTGCCTTGCTCTCTATCTGAGTGCATCCGCGTTCAGCTAGGTTCCGTATGCGCTTTCCCGGTCACGGTGCCCTTGTTGGGCGTTCTCACGGCGGCCCAATCTGCCCATTGCAGCGCGGACAGTGATAGAAGACGGCGAGCTCAGCCCCGCCGAACCTTCTGTGGACCTCGTCCATTATCTCGCCCACATCTCTGTCTCTGAGGCGCTCGACGCCGACAAAGCTTGAGGCTGCGTCGGCATACTCTGGTTTGGCATAGACCTTGAACTCGGGCTTCGCACAAGCTCCACACACAGACACTCCACAGCTCTGACACTTCCCCACCATGTCTCTGAAGCTCGCCGGGCGTCCAATCACAACGTCTCCAGCAACCTGACTACGATCGGACTTGCCGCAAACCACACACTTGCCCGCACTCATTCTGGCGCTCCTTTCGCGCGTGAGGCCTGTCCCCGAACCCCTCACACCTCCTCCGCCACCATATCGCCGATCTCACTCGTCGGCGGGCACTTGCCGGCTGACAAGTCCACGAGCCTCCCACTCGCCAGCACGCCGGCGATCGCCCTCTCCACCCGCGCCGCCGCCTCCGCCTCGCCCACGTGATCGAGCAGCATCTGCACCGCGCAGATGGCGGCGAGCGGATTCGCCTTGTTCAGGCCCGCATACTTCGGCGCAGAGCCGTGGATCGGCTCGAACATGGAGGTGCCGACGGGGTTGATGTTCCCGGAGGCGGCGATGCCCATCCCCCCCTGGATCATCGCCCCCAGGTCGGTGATGATGTCGCCGAACATGTTCGTGGTCACGATCACATCGAACCACTCCGGGTTCTTCACCATCCACATGCAGGTGGCGTCAACATAGGCGTGGTCCTTCTCGATATCGGGGTACTCCTCCCCAACCTCGTTGAACGTGCGCACCCACAGGTCGTGGCCGAAGGTGAGCACATTGGACTTGTCCACCATCGTCAGCTTGCGCTTGCGGTTCCGCTTGCGGCAGAGCTCGAAGGCATAACGGATGATCCGCTCCGTGCCCTTGCGGGTGTACACCGCCACCTGGGTGGCCACCTCGTCGGGCGTGCCATAGTGGGCGAACCCGCCGGTGCCGACATACATATCCTCGGTGTTCTCCCGCACCACCACGAAGTCAATCTCCTCCGGCCCCTTATCCTTGATGGGCGTCCACACCCCGGGGTAGAGCTTGATCGGCCGCAGGTTGACGTACTGGTCCAGGCCGAACCGGATGGCGAGGAGCAGCCCCTTCTCCAGCACCCCGGCCGGCACTTCGGGGTGTCCCACCGCTCCCAGGTAGATAGCGTCGAACTGCCGCAGCTCCTCCAGCGCGCCCTCGGGCAGCACCTCGCCGGTGGCGAGGTAGCGGTCGCCGCCGAAGTCGTAGTGGGTGAGGTCGTACTTCAGCTCGCTCCCCCCTTCAGGACCCCGAGGGGTCCGTTCAGGGTCCCTGAGGGGCTTCGCCACCGCCTCCAGCACCTTCAGCCCCTCCCTCACCACCTCGGGGCCGATTCCATCACCTGGGATCACGGCTATCTTCAGCACCTGAACAACCTCCAATTGGATTCGGGCATGATAGCACATCGCACACGTCGGGGGCAAAGAGCCCCTCCCCGTCGCCTCCTTGTGGGAGCCCCTGGCCGGGCAGGCGGGCAGGCTTCGGGGTCCGAGGGGTGGGATAGCCATAGCGCAAGAGGCTCTGTAGTCCCGGCAGTCGCCAGCAGGGGTGAGCGCTAGCGCCCGCCTCTGCCATCCGGCCGAGACTCCTGTACACACTTCCTGAGCGCCGCCACGAACTGCGCCGGACGACCCCGGGGACACTTGGCGAGCGCGGCCCCCAGAATCCCGGGGCCGTGTTCCTCCTCGGCCGCCAGCGCCAGCCCCAGGAAGTAGTCCCTCGCCCTGGCGTCGGTGCCATTGAGCCGAGCTGCGTCCACCGCGCCGGCCGCGCCCGCGATCAGCGCCTGGCGGCGCGCCGCGGCGATCGTCTCCGCCTCCGGCAAAGACCACGGCAGCCAATCGGCAGGCTTGCCGGCAGCAAGCCACTTCACGAACAGCAGTTCCCCCAGGTCCCCGTCCGCCCACGGGTCATCCGTGTCGGTGAAGCCGCCGATCCCCGGCAGGGCCACGTGGCCGTATTCGTGCGCCAGCTCCCGCCACCACTCCGCGGGCGCCCGCGGCGTTTTCGTCGCGTACAGGTAGATGTCCCGCCCCACTGCCCGCGCACCCGGATCCCCTTGCTCGCTTATCCACAGATCAATCGGCTGCCCCCAGGGCCGGGTCGGATCCCGGTCCAGATACTCTTTCGCCGCGCACCAGAGGGCGAGAAAAGCCTTGATAGCATTCCTGGCTAGCTCTTTATCCTCACCTCCAGCCCAGTGCGTCCGCCCCTTCATCACCCAGCGTTCCGCTTTCGGCTCCCATACGTATCCGTACTCGATGCTGGGGAACGCCCACTTGTGAAGCCGGTCCTTGCCCAGGCCTTCCGGTGGCGCCACCCCCGCCTGCGTGACCAGTACCCGATACCCGACCCTTTCGCCCGGCTTGCCAGGGTCGGCCAGCGGCAGCTCGAACACTGCGATCAAGAACGGCGGAGCCTGCTCCACTTCCCGGGGAAACCAAGCGGGCATCTTCCTTGCAACCAGGGCCTCGATCGCCTCCCTGGCGTCCGCATACTGCGGGTGGCGCACCAGCAAGGCAAGATACTGGCCAACTGCCTCCTCCACCAGACCCCGATTCGCGTACGCCTCGGCCAGAGCCTGGCGCGCTTCGCACTCATCAGGGTTGCCAGCCACCCGGCGCTCGAGCGCCGCGAACTCGCCTCCTACCGCGGCGGACCCACTGCACGGCGGCGCGCGCAGGCACAGCACACACGCGGAGGTCAGGATGACGAGGCCGAGACTGCGGAGCGCGCTCATCGCGGAAGAGGCATCACCGGCATAGGAAAGCGCTCTCCTGCCATCAGCAGCAACGCTTGCCTTGCTCGGCTGTCGGGCAGCGGCGCCAACTGCTCCCGCGCCGAGGCCAGCCACTTGTGCACCCGCCGCCAGGCTTCGTCAACCGCGTGGGTGGCCTCCGCGATCTCCCGCGCCCTCCGCACCTCCGCCGCGCCGATGCGATCGCGCTGCACCAGCCCCATCAGTTCTCCCCGCACCCGCCGGCCCCCGGCGGAGGCGGCCAGAATCAGCGGCAGCGTGAGCTTCCGCTCGCCCAGGTCCCGCGCCTCCGGCTTGCCCGACTTCCCGTTGCACCCGGCCAGGTCGAGAATATCGTCGGCAAGCTGGAACGCGATCCCGAAGTGCTCTCCGAAGCGAGCCAAAGTCTCCACCACCTCCGCCGATCCGCCCCCCGTCTCCGCCCCCATCCTCGCGCAGAACCGGAACAGCGCCCCGGTCTTCGCTCGCACCACCTCCAGGTACTCCGACTCCGACGCCAGACGCCCCGCTCTCCGCAGCTCCCTCACCTGCCCCTCGCACATCCGCTTCGCCACCCCCGCCATCTCCTCCACCAGCCGCGGCCGTTCCTCCGCGGGAAGCAGATCGAAGGCCTTGGCGACCAGGTAATCGCCCAGCAGCACAGATACCTTGTTGCCCCACAGCGCCTTTGCCGACCGCCGCCCCCGCCGGGAGGTGGAATCGTCCACGACGTCATCGTGCACCAGCGAGGCGCTGTGCACGATCTCGGCCACCGCCGCAAGGCGGATGCTGCCTTCGGTCGCCCCTCCCGCGCACTCCGCCGCCAGCAGTAGCACTGCCGGCCGCAGCCGCTTCCCCCGGCCGGACAGCGCCCGCCGCGAAGCCTGCGCCAGGAACCCGCGGTTCCCCTCCCACACGCGCGCGATGCTCGCCTCCACCTCGGCGAGCAGCTCGGAAAGTCTCGGGTACGCGGCTGATGGGTTCATCGCTCTCGAGCGGCTAGGCCCGAAGGGCCGCCCTGGCGGTCCTCCCCGAACGAAAACCTAGCCACCCGGCCGGATTATAGGCCATCGGGAGAGGGGATGTCAAACTACCGAGCGGCTTCCGCCTGGGCGGAAGTGCTCGGAGAGGGATGGCGCGGCCGTTCCGCCGTGTGCAGACCAAGAGCCTTTTCCCCCGCCGTGGGTACGACCGCCCAAGCTCTGTTGAGCGCGTCCCTCCACACGCGATCTGGGGACGGCTCGCGCCGTCCCCAGAGGAGATCAGTGACACGCCGCGGGGATACCTCCCCCGCGGACCAGTCGCTTCAGCTGCTAGGCGCCACCCATCGGCAGCGTAATGCCCAGCCGGACGAACCAGTCCTGGTCCGAGAGGCCCAGGCCGCCGGGACCTGCGTTAGTGGTGCCCACTTCCGCGGTGACTGTGTCGGACATCGGATGGCGCAGCACCGCCGAGAAGACGGCCTTGTCATCCATGTCGTTGTCCTTCCAGCGATACTCGAGGCCGAGGGTAGTCCCACCTGCACCCACGAACTCCATGTTCAGGAACGGTCGGGTGAGACTCTCAGAGCTGCCCAAGTCTGGGTCAATGCTGATGTAGATCAGCCCGACGCTGCCCAGCATCTTGGTGCCGCCGCCCGGGCCCCACTCCCAGCCTTCACCGCCCAGCGGGGTCAGGTCCTTGGTGGCGACCAGGTAGGCCGTCTTCACATTGACGTCGGTGGCGACGTCCGCGCCGACCCACTCCTGCAGATCGGGGTCGTACATGGCGCTGCTCACCGTCAGGTCCTTCATGACGCCCCAGCTGGCGCCAACCGCCAGGGTGGCGTCATCCGCGGGTTCCTTGGTGAGCTGCAGCTTGCCGCCGAGGGCATAGGCATGGACGTCATTGCCGTCGCGGACGGTGGTATAGGCTGCCCATAGTTCCGCCTGATCCGTGACGCCCGCGAGAGCCTGAAGCGACCATGCAGTGAGATCCTCCGCGGCTCCGTACATCCCAAGGCCCGAGGCCTGGAGCGACTGATAGCTGATCGCGCCCTGCAGATCACCCATCGGGGCGACCATCGCCGTGGGGGTGGACACCACACCCGTTGGGCCGCCTAGCGAGGGGATCGCAAAGCCAGTCCCGCTTCCGAGCGCAAGCAACACTATCGCCAGCACCGGAAGCGTCCAGATTCTCTTCGTCATCTTCATACCTTCCTTTCGGCAGCGGCGGACCTAGGCTGCGGGCCCACTGGACCGCAGCTCTGTCTGGACCGCCGCCTTGCTGTGTGTGTGCCGAAAACTACGTCTGTGATGGTACACCACCTGCCCGTTTCCTCTGCGGCCTCACCTCCTTTGAGTTGGGGATAGCCCTTTCCGGGCCACTCGCATCCTGTATCGCCAGCAGCCACAACCGGGCTGCTCACGCCCCTACTTCATACTACCTTACCACATCTGAGTCAAGACCTTGACTGCCCGGATATGTCCCGTCGTTCCCGAAACGCGCCACAAGCGCCATCTGGGGCGGCTGATCGCTCCAGTCTCGCCGTTTGACACCTCACGGCGACAATGGTTCCCCCACCGCTTGGCGGGGCACGCACTCTGTGGCCCGCTCGGCGCGGCCGTCAATACGGCTCACTGCCGCTCATCCCCCCACTTCAGCGGGATGGAGAAGGTGAAGGTGCTGCCTTCTCCAGGCATACTCTCGACGCCGATCTCACCTCCATGGGCTTCGACAACCATCTTGCAGAAGGTCAAGCCTAGCCCGCTCGACCGGCGCCCGCTGTGGGAGCGATTCTCCACCATGAAGAACTTGTCGAAAACGCGGTCGCGGAACTCCGGGGGTATCCCCTCCCCGGTGTCCGACACGCTCACCACCAGGCGCTGGAGGGCCGCATCGCTGTGCGCCTTGACGGTGATGGCCCCCTGGGACGGCGTGAACTTGATAGAGTTCCCCACCAGGTTCATCACCACTCTCCTGAGCCGCTCGGCATCGGCTTCGAAGGTCGGCAGGTCTTCCGGTACCTCCAGCGTCACCTTGATGTCCTTCTCCCGCGCCAGGGGGATCAGATCCTCAACGCCCCTGCCTATCACCGCTCTGGCAGTGGTGGGCGCAATGCGAAGCACTGAATGCCCGGCTTCCAGGCGGCTGGTGTCGAGCAGGTCGTTGACCATCGCCAGAAGGTCCGCGCCGCCCTGGCGAGCGATCTCGAGCATCTCCCTGGTGACCTCAGGCAGGTCCGAGTCGCCGGCGGCGGTGTCCAGTCCTCCGAGCAGCGCGGTGAGCGGTTGCCGGAGATCGTGGATAAGGGCTTGGGTGAGCATCTCCTTCTGGCGGTCCAGGTCCTCCAGTTGCCGGTTCTTCCGGGCCAGCTCTCGCACCGCCAGAAACACAATCACCCCCGCGAACACGATCTCCACAGCCAGGGAGATGGAGTGGTACTCGAACATGGTCAGGCGCAGTGTCTTCATCAGCAGCCAGTGATTGGCCACCTGCCACAACGCGAACATGTAGAAGGCGAGGGATATCCAGACCACCACTGGGTCGTTGAGATAACGCCGGACACCGGTTCTCATCGCCGCGCCTCCTGTCCTCACTGCCCGCACGCGCGAGCGACCTCTGCGTTGATATGTTTACCCCCGTGCGCTAGATCACCCGCATGGAGGAGGCCCGGTCTGTGGCGATGGGCAGACAGGAATGATACCCGCGCGGCGGCGCTAAGCGGATCTAGTTCCCCTCCGCGTGCATCACCTGAACCACGTCCCCTGCACTGATCACCCCTCCCTGCAGCACCCTGGCGAACACCCCCTCCCTGGGCATCACACAGTCACCCAGCTGATGGAAGATGGCGCAGCGGTCGTGGCACTCCTTGCCTAGCTGGATGATCGCCAGGAAAGCCTCGCTAACCCGCACCTCATCCCCCACCTGCCCCTCGCTGAAGTCAACCCCCTTGGCGCTCACGGAGACCGTCAACACTCTCCCGCCTTCCACCTATGTGGACGCCATTCGTCGCTTCTGAGGGCTGACGGCCTGCTTCTGCGTTCCAGCATTCCCTCCCTGGCCGTTCTGCACACACTCCCACCATAGTTCCCGAGCACGTGCCCAGCCGCAAGCCAAAGCAAACATATATTCTCTATTGACACTATGGGGACTAGTGGTAGAATCATGGAGTCTGATGGTTGCTACATGGGGTCTAGTGGGCACGGACCCCATCATTGGGGCGAGAACAAGAGGTCTGGGACGACCGAATGCTAAGGGGCGAGGTCGAGCACCAACTTGATGATCGGGCCAGGGTGGCCATCCCAAAGGCATGGCGCCAGATCCTGGACCACGGCGGGTTCCTAACGCGTGGATGGTACGGCTGTCTCTTTCTCCTCCCCTGGGGCGAATGGCTGAAGATCGAAGAGAAGCTCGCCCAAGTCCGCATCACTGACATCAAAGGCGACATGGTTCGCGTCTTTTTCAGCGGGGGAGTCGAGACTTGGCTCGACAAGCAAGGCCGGATACTCGTCCCCTCTCCCCTGCGCCAGTATGCCGGTATTGACAAAGACGTGGTGGTGCGCGGGGTGATGAACCGGATCGAGATCTGGTCGAAGGAACGCTGGCAGGATTTCCAGGCGGAGCACTTCGCGCCGGAGCGGATCATGGCTCAGGCCGCGGAGCTTGACATCTGAACATCCATCCACCGGGTAGCGTCGGGATGAGAGATGAGCACCCGAATCCGGAGACACACCGCCCGGTGATGGTGGAGGAAGTGCTGGAGTATCTGGCCTGTGCTCCAGGCCAGGTGGTGGTAGACGCGACTGTCGGATCGGCCGGCCATGCCGCCGCGATCCTTGAGAAGATAAGCCCGGGGGGCTGGCTGATCGGGATTGACCGGGACCCCGAGGCGATAGCGAGAGCTGGCGAACGGCTCGCCCATCTGGGGCGAGTTACCTTGATAAATGAAAACTACGCAAGACTGGAGGTGATTCTGGACCAGCTTGCCGTGGACGCGGTGGACGGAGTGCTGATTGACTGCGGCGTTTCCCTGGAGCAGTTGACCAGCCCCCAACGTGGCTTCAGCTTCCGGCTGGACGGGCCGCTCGATATGAGGATGACGCCACAGGATGCCACCACCGCGGCCGACCTGGTGAACCGACTGCCAGAGGAGGAGCTAGCCAAGACCCTCTGGGAGTACGGAGGGGAACGGCGGGCACGAAGCATCGCAAGAGCGATCGCAGCAGCAAGGCAGCAACAACGCATCAACACCACCGCAGAACTCGCAGCCATCATCACCGCAGCCATCCCAGCACGGGCGCGTCCGAGACGCCTTCACGCAGCCACGAAGTCCTTTATGGCTCTCAGAATCAGTGTGAACGACGAGATCGGAGCGCTTCGCACAGCACTCACCGCAGCCATCCACCGCAGCAAGAGTGGCGGCAGAATCGTAGTCATCACGTACCACAGTCTAGAAGGCGGTGAAACCAAGGGGGCAATCCGCCGAGCCAAGGAAGGCAGCCTGTGCCCGCCGTTCCCGTCCGGAGAGGCGCCGAAGGTAAGGATGGTGACGAAGAAGGCCGTGAAACCATGCCGAGACGAGGTGCTGGCCAACCCGCGGGCCAGGTCGGCGACCTTGCGGGTGGCGGAAAGAGTGTGAGAGTGTTGGAAATGGGAGAGAGCGGTTGCTAGTGTGCCGCCTCGCAACTGCCTTTAGAGTCCAGCGTCGCTCCGACCTGAGGCGGCACAGGCGCAAGGCGCCGTTGCGTCTCGTATTGCCAGGTGGTCGGCCTGAGGCCATGTATCAAGCTATTTCCGAGACGCAGCACCAGCATTGACAACCGAGCGTGGACGCAGGTGGCACAACCATAGCGGAAGGGAACAAGGGCGGTGAGCACGCAAGTATCGCAGCACGTCATCACAGAAAGCCGGATTCGGGATCTGCCCACCTCCTCCCAACGGCAGCCGGGCAGAGCTCCCAGAAGACGGCCGGGGGGTATCGAAGCAGGACTGGCAGCAACCGTGCTCGCCGCCCTTTCTCTTTTCTGCGTGCTGTGCTACGGCATGGCCTCGGCGATCACCACTCAGAACGGCTACCGGGCGATGCGGCTGAGACGCGAGATCGAAGACCTGCGCGCCCAAGACGCCCTGCTGCGCTACCAGATCAACCTCACCCAGTCGAAGCAGCGCCTCATCGAGGCCGCCGAGCGCCTGGAGCTTCAGCTCGCCGATCCTGTTCGCGAAGTGGACTACGTACTCCTCCCCTCCCCTAGCCCCGAGAGCGCAGTGCAGGTCGCCGGCGAAGGAACCAACGCCGACCAGCGCGGCCTGGGCGTCCTGCTCGCCGGCATGGCGCACGAAATGGTGGGCAGCGCCGGGGGCCGGGCTGAGGCGAGCACGTTGGAAGGCCACCGCCCGTAAGCGGTGGCCTTTTCTGTTGCTGAGGGAGACATGCAGCCCGCAAACGGCAGACAGCTAGCCCGACGCAGCGCGGTGTGGAGCGCCATCGCGATGGCGCTCTTCGCGCTGTTGGCTGTGCGTCTGTTCTGGATCCAGGTCGTCCACCATCACTACTTTCGCCACCTCGCCGAGGAGACCCAGGGCCGCAAGTGGCCCATCCCCGCCCCCCGCGGCAACATCTACGACCGCAACGGCACTCCCCTCGCCCTCAACCTGAAGGTCTTCTCTATTGCCGCCGACCCCACCGAGATCAACGATCCCCAGACGGTGGCTGCCAAGCTGGCGCCCCTCCTGCGGATGCCTCCTGACGAGCTTGTCCACAAGCTCTCTCGCAACGGCAGAGACCGCCACGTCGTCCTCCGAGACACCGTGGACGAGCCGGTCGCCAAGGCCGTCCGGGATCTCAAGCTCAACGGCTTGATCGTCCACACCGAGTGGAGACGGGCCTACCCGCACGGAACTGTGGCCGCCGCCCTGACCGGGTTTGTGGGCAAGGAGGGAGACGGCCTGGCCGGCATCGAGGCGGCACAGAACACCCTCCTCGCCGGCGAGGAGGGCGAGATGCTGGTGGTCCTCGACGGCCGGCTGCCACGTTCCCGCAACCAGATTCCCGGCCGCACCGTTGTCACCCACGAGATGGCGCCGGGCGAAAGCGTGACTCTCACCATTGACATCGCCATTCAGGCGATCGCCGAAGACGAGTTGGCGAAAGCGGTAGAGGCGGTCAACGCCAAAGGCGGAACCGCCATCGTCATGGATCCGACCACCGGAGAGGTGCTCGCCCTCGCCACGCAGCCAAGCTTCGATCCCAATGAATTCACCCGCTACCCCAGCCAGACCTGGGTGAGCCATGCCGTCGCCAGCCCCTATGAGCCCGGCTCCGCCTTCAAGCCAATCACCGCCTGCGCCGCCATCGAGGAAGGGGTGATGAGCCACGGCGAGACGGTGAACTGCACCAGCAGCCGCAAGGTCGGAAACCGAACCATTAGTTGTGCTCACCACACCGCCCACGGCGTGGTCAATCTGGACGAGATAGTGGTCCACTCCTGCAACGTGGGCATGGCGACGGTCGCTCTGGCGCTGGGGCCGCAGCGGACGTACAAGTGGGTGCAGAGATTCGGGTTCGGGGAGAAGACGGGGATCGAGCTATCCGGGGAGTCCCCCGGACAGCTCTCCCGCCCGGACACCTGGCCGCAGATCCAGCTCGCCAACATCGGCTTCGGCCAGGGCATCAGCGTCACCCCGGTACAGCTCCTCTCCGCCTACTGCGCCATCGCCAACGGGGGCCTGCGCGTGCACCCGCACCTGCTGAACCGTGCCCAGCCTGCACAGCCGGGAAGCGGTGCAGAGCGCCTTCTCGCTCCCGCCACCGCCGAGCGGATGCGGCTGGTGCTGGAGAGGGTGGTCGCGGAGGGAACGGGCAAGCGGGCGCAGGTCCCGGGACGCCGCGTCGCGGGGAAGACCGGAACCGCGCAGAAGGCGGTCCCGGGGATCGGTTTCAAGTCGGGGCTTTACACCGGCTCCTTCGTCGGTTTCGCACCCGTGAGCGATCCGCGAATCGCGGTGATCGTGGTGATTGACGAGCCGAAGGGGCCCTACTATGGTGGGGTGGTGGCGGCGCCGGCGTTCTCCACCATCTGCGAGCGGACGCTCGCCTATCTGCGTGTGCCGCCGGACGCCCCGA
>Ga0315279_10001927_pt1 | contig 32757 bp, 31 predicted proteins | sample YL17G06_20_MG_FD_203694 | JGI IMG/M metagenome (GOLD analysis project Ga0315279, IMG submission 203694) | Sediment microbial communities from Yellowstone Lake, YNP, Wyoming, USA - YL17G06_20 | ecosystem: Environmental > Aquatic > Freshwater > Lake > Sediment | place: USA: Wyoming | collected...
GCTCAGAAGCGGCTCCACCCTCCCCTTAATCCCCTCCCCTCAAGGGAGGGGGAAAGAAATAATGACTCCCTCATCCGCTCACAGGCGGACTCGCCGAGACGAGAAGGAATATGAAAAGTTACCACAGAATTCCCAGAAGAACCAAATAATTAAACATCAATTATCACCTCCCTTTGCTCCTCCCCAGCGACACAATTAATTCTATTCCTCCCCAGCGACACAAAAGCAGAATACAGTAGTCAGAAGTCAGAAGAAGTGCGGTATGAGGGCAAAATGTAAGGGAAATTGGGGGACGGGTTGATAGTTCCGAAGATGAAGCAAATGCTTTTTTAAAAAGTCAGAGAAAAAACCTTGCACCATGTACCCAAAAAGGGTACAATCGTACCCAATATGAGTACAAACTCTCATTTTGATAATCTGTCTACGGTGCTGTTCGGCAAGACACGACGTGCAGTGCTCTCCCTGCTCTACAGCCACCCCGATGAGACCTTTTATCTGCGACAGATTGCGCGTGCTTCTAAGGGAGGGCTGGGCGCTGTGCAGCGGGAGGTAAGACAGCTTTTTGAATCAGGCATTATCAAGCGCACAGAACGTGGCAGGCAGGTTTTCTACCAGGCAAATCCAGAGTCCCCGGTTTTTTCAGAACTGAAGAGCCTGATCGTGAAGACAGCCGGTGTGGGTGATGTACTGCGGGCTGCACTCACCCCCGCTGCAGACCGTATTCAAACAGCCTTCATCTATGGCTCTTTTGCCCGGGGTGATGAACGCCGGGGCAGTGACGTGGATGTCCTGGTGATTGGTAAAGTGACATTTGCCGAGGCGGTAACTGCATTGAGCAAAGCCCAGGAGTCAGTTGGGCGGGAGATCAACCCTACAGTGTATCCTCCTGCTGAGTTTCAGTCTAAACTGACAGCGGGTAACCATTTCCTCAAGAGCGTTCTTAAGGGCGATAAGGTTTTCCTTATTGGGGATGAACGTGAGCTTGCAAGACTGGCAAAAAAACGGCTGGCTGACTGAACACAAAACCAGTCCTCAGGAGATAGCTGACCTGCTGGAAGTAGCAGACCGGGATCTCACTGATTGCCGGGCACCCGGGCTCAGCCCTGACTGGCAATTGAATATTGCCTACAATGCCGCCCTGCAGATGGCAACCGCAGCGCTGGCCGCTGCAGGCTATCGAGTAGCGCGGGATGCCCACCACTATCGGGTAATCCAATCTCTTACCTACACCATCAAGGCAGATAGCGACCTGATTTCACAGTTCGACCAGTTCCGAAAGAAGAGGAACATTGGCGGTTATGAACGGGCAGGCATGGTATCTGACCAGGAGACTCAGGAAATGCTGACTCTGGCAATAAATCTACGGAGTGATGTGGAGACGTGGCTCCGTAATAACTATCCAGAACTCCTGCAGAGGTGATTAATGCCCACCCACGACATCATCGGTAACCGGAATGCGAAGCTTGTAAACACATCAAGTTAAGAAATCTCTTTTTTTCTCCTCCAGCGGTTCCAGGTGGACCACCACATCAGTCACCCCCTGAAAGTTCCTCTTTATTTTGTTCTCGATCGCATAGGAGAGGTGGTGGGCTTTGTGGACATCCATGGATGGGTCAACCAGTACATGGAGGTCAATATAAATATCGTATGAACACCCCCGACTGCGGATCTTATGGCACTCCTTCACGCCCTTAATGGAAAGCACGACCTGTTTAATCTCGTCCACCGGGATCGCCGCAGCATCGCTCAGGACCATGGAGCTTTCTCTCAGGATGGTGATCGCTGCGTACCCGATGAAGAATGAAATGAGGATGGAGACTGCCGGGTCGAGGACGGGGTAGCCCATCCTGATGCCAACGAGAGCAATGATTACCGAAATAGAGGTGAGGATATCCGTCAAGGTGTGCATGGAATCAGAGACGAGGATATCGCTCTTCAGGGCTTTCCCTTTCCTGTATTCGTAGGCCATCACCATCACGTTGACAGCGAGAGTCACTCCCATGACCCAGAAACTGCCAGCGCTCACCTGCGGGACTACGGGGTGGAGAAAGCGCATTATGCCTTCTCTCAGCACATTAAAACACACGAGGAAGAGAAGTACCGCAATTCCTGTCGAAGCAAGGGTCTCATATTTCTTGTGACCGTAGGGGTGGTTGGCGTCAACTGGACGGGAGGCGATCAGAATCCCCACGATGCCGATGACGTTTGAAGCCCCATCTGAGAACGAATGGAACCCGTCAGCCATCATGCTGGCAGAGTGGATAAGCCTGCCGTAGAGGAGCTTGGCCAGGGCGACGCCCCAGTTGAGCACAAGAACGCCGATGAGAACCTGCTGAATCTTTCTGGCGCGCTCTCTTATATCCATCATGTTCAATGCACTTTCCCCTTTTGAAATATTAAGACCATCATGGTGATGTCGTCTGACTGCGGCACTCCCTCTGAGAATGCCATGACCCTTTCTTTCACTTGAGAGATTATCTCCTTGATGGGCTTTTCCCTCAACGTTCTTAGTTCACTGATTAATCTCTGCTCGCTAAAGAATTCTCCCTCTCTATTCATAGCCTCAGTCACGCCGTCAGTGTACAGGAAGAGAGATTCACCGGGCTTAAGAACGAGCTTTGCCATCGTATAGACCATGTCATCCAGCGCGCCAACGACAAGGCTCGGGGCAGTCTCAACAAAGGTTATCTCACCGGTATTGCGGAGGAGGAGGGGTGGATTGTGCCCGCCATTTGAATAGAACACTTCTCCGGTCTTCGTATTCAGGATTCCGCAGAAGACGGTCACAAACATTGCCGATTCATTGTCCCTGCTGAGCTCGTTGTTGACCCGTGTGAGTACCTCATCGGGTGGAAACCCCTGGCAGGCATTTGCCTTGATGAGCGTCTTTGCTACCGCCATGAAGAGAGAAGCGGGGACACCCTTTCCTGACACATCAGCCATAACAAAACAGAGGTGATCATCACCTACCTCGTAGAAGTCATAGAAATCTCCCCCTACCTCTCTGGCTGGTTCGATGACTGCGTAAAGATCAAATTCGACCCTGTTGGGAAAGGGAGGAAATATTTTCGGAAGAATGCTCATCTGAATCTCGTGGGCAATGTTCAGCTCGCTCTCAATCCTCTCTTTGGCAGCAGTGGCTTCCGTGAGCTGTTGTATGTATGCCTTTAAAGACTTCTTCATATACTCGAATGCCTCAGTCAATTTCCCCACTTCATCTCTGGATTTTACCGATGGCAGTTCGGCATCCAGGTTGCCGGTTGCAATTGTCTCTGTGGCTGCTGCCATTGCCCGGAGAGGTTTGGTGATTGAACGGGCGATGAGAACCACTGCCATGGCAAGCAGCAACACACCAGCGAGGCCGAGAATGACCACGATCCGGTTGAGCCTGGCAACATCTGCCATGAGCTCGTCCTGCGGAAAGAGCACAGCGAGCGACCAGCCGGTAGACGGGATCGGGGCATAGAATACCCAGCACAGCTTCCCGGTAACAATACTGTGGAAAGGAATAAACCCCGATTCCCCCTTAATCATCTTTCTTCCGATTTCCCTCAGGGTGGAATTGCCCTGTGCCTCAGCTACGCTGAAAATGGTCTCATGCATGATCAGCTCTTTTTTGGGATGGGTAACGAACATTCCATTTTTTGAAATCAGGTAACCATATCCTGACTGCAGGATCTTTATCGAAGAGACGATATCCCTGAGCCATTCCAGTGAGACATCCGCAGTGACGACACCCACGAAATGTTTTCTTCCGCCAACCGTCTTATAAAAGGGTACGGCATACGTTGCCATGAGAATGTTGCCTGCCCCTTCGTCAAAGAACGGCTCGGTCCAGTCAGGCCTGTTGAGCTCCTTGGGGATCTGATACCAGTCCCATGAGAGGTACTGGTACGACACACCATCCAGATAGCAGAGCCGCGGTTTTCCCTTGTCCTTGTAATAGTAGGGGGCAAAGTACTTAATTTTTTTGTCGAAGGCATACGGTTCAAAGGATGGGGTCGAACCGTAGATCTCAGGGTTGTTTTCCACGACGGTTTTCAGTGTTCGCAGCAGCTCTTCTTTATTATAAGAATTTTGTTGCAGAAAGTATGCAAGGTGCTCCGGGACCTTCTGTACTGACCGGGTAATGGTTTCAATCCTGTTGACTGTGCTCATGGTAAGGTTCCGGGCAATTTCTTCTGCATTCTTTTCTATCATCCTGCGTGATGAATAGTAATTGAAACTAAAGACGAGCAGGAAGATGAGAGAACTGCTCAAGGTAAAGAGGGCGATAAGCTTGAAGGCAATACCCCTATTTCTCAACATATCCAGCACAATTCTTAAAGAACAGCTTGAAGTCAGGCATTTCTTTAATAAGACCGTTTTTCTTAAGCTCCCGTGCAACCCGTTCAAAATCTGATTCCTTGAGTATCCCCATATTACCCAGGCTACCCTGTGGGAGGATCAAGTCCTTCATCCTGTCGATCATCCACTTCTGATGCACCCTGTTTGCCGGGACCTTCGCCTCCTTCATGTATTTCAACACAATATCGAGAGCCTCATCCGGATGGGAAAAGGCATAGAGCCAGCCTTCCATGGATGCCTTTACAAAGGCGCAGGAGAGTGCCGGGTCTTTTTTAAAAGCTTCTTCGAGGACATACATCCCGTCCTCCGGGAAATTTAAACCATGTTCATCAAAGAAAAAGGTTGTCAGCTCTTCAGGATTAACCCCTGAGTTGATGATGGTATGATATTCGTTGTACCACATGGCAGAGGCAACATCGATACCACCTCTCAGGAAGAGATTCACCGAATATCTCTGGGGGATGACGGTAACATGAAGGTTATACTTGTTAAAAAATGCCCTGGGCTGAATTTGAAAATCTCCACTCCACAACCCTACCTTTTTGCCCTGCAAGTCCTGCGGTCTTTTGATGCCGCTCGCCTTCTTCGCAACCAGCATCAAGGCAGAACGCTGCATTATCTGCCCGATATTGAGAAGCTTTACCCCGTGTGAACGCATCTGTATGGCGCTCGACAGCCACAGGGTTACAAAATCGGCCTTCCTGTTTTTGAGGAAATCAGAGGGGATACGGTAAGGCCCGCCCTGGACGATGGTTACATCAATCCCGTGTTTTTTGTATACCCCTTTCTCGTAGGCAACATAATATCCTGCAAACTGGGCCTGGGGACTCCACTGAGGGAGAAAGGTCGCCTTCCCCGGTTTGACATCGGAGGCAATGACTGGGGAGACTCCGGTAAGGAATGCTAACAGAAAAATAAAGCGCAGTCTCATCATCACGAACTTTCTTTTTTAATGATAAGCCTCAGGATGTTCTTATTATTTTCCCTTCTGTACCGGACTTCATCCATCAACTTCTTGAGGAAAAAGATCCCCAGTCCGCCAATCTTTCGTTGAGAAATATCAACGGTCACATCAGGGTCCGTGACAGTTGTGATATCAAAAGGGATACCTTCATCAATGATTTCGACAACGAAGGTATCGCCTTCGAGATGGCAGGTAATCTCAGCTTCTCCTTCTCCCTCAGGGTAGGAGTAATTAAAGATGTTCACCAGTGCTTCCTCTGTCGAAAGCTCTATCTCGCGAATCCTCTTCTTGCTGAATCCCTGATCCTGCGCACAGGAAGTAACTGTCATCATAAACTCCTGCAGGTACTCAAGTTGCGCAGGGAGCTTCTGGCGTGAAAGAATGGACATGAGGTTATTCTGCCTGCAAGGCTTCTTCTACCAATTCGAATATTCTGAAGATCGTGTAGAAGCCTGACATTTGGAAGACATCACGGACAGAACCCTGCAGACCGGCGATAAACAGCTCACCGCTCTTTGCCTTCAACTGCTTTGCGGCAGATAGGATGCTTCTCAACCCTGCGCTGCTGATATAGTCGAGCTCCTGAAGATTGAGGAGCAACGCTGTCTCTCCCTGGGCTATGAGATCGAAGAGATTCTTCTCAAGCCTCGGCGCAGTAACTGCGTCTATCCTCCCCTTTACGCTAATGATCGTGGTTTTACTCTCTTTCCTTGTCTGTATTTCCATACTATCTCCTTTAATAAACTATTCTCTCGACAAATCTTATGAGAAGAAGTAATAAAAGTAAATTATAATTTTGGCTGATAACGAAGGAGAGAAAAACAGATGTCTGACTTCATCATCGCTGAGGATTTAGGGATTACCTGGGTTACGCTCAAAGGACGGATCGACAGCATGAGTTCACCTGAAATCCAGAAGCGCATGAATGACCTCATCCTCAGCGGCAAACGGACACTGGTGCTAAACCTGGAAGAGGTCACCTATGTGAGCAGTGCCGGCTTGCGAATCTTCCTGGATGCACAGAAAAAGCTTAAGAAAGCAGACGGTGAGATTATTCTCTACAAAATACCTGAGAGCATCATGAATCTGTTTAAAATGAGCGGCTTCTTACAGGTTTTCCCTGTTGCTTCATCCCGGGAAGATGTTGCATCTGCTCTCGAGGGAAAGAAAGCCGCTTCTCCGATGATGTCGCGGGAAATTGAGGGGATTACCATCCACTTCATAGCAAAGCCAGCTGGTGCAGGGTCACTGGTCATGGTCGGCTCCCAGGAAAATCTTGCCCCTGCCCAGTATTCAGAGCGCGACGTAGTTTCCGTGAAACCGGAAGAGTTCCAGTTTGGCACAGGGCTGGCTACCCTCGGAGAACACTATCAGGATTATAAACAGTACTTTGGCGAGGCGCTCATCATCAACAGGAATTTCTTCTTTTACCCGGCCATCAAACAGCCCGCAGTCGATTTCCTCTTATCTACCCAGCAGGAACAAAATCTTGCATACAGGTTCCTACACGGTTTTGGGTTCAAGGGGGCATACCGATACCTCGTCTCGTTTGAGCGCGCCGACGGACAGACCGACCTTACTTCTCTTGTCAATGTTCTGTTGACCATCTCCGAGGCAAACATGATAGGCATTGTGCTGCTAACAGAGAGTAAAGGGCTTTTCGGGATGAACTTGAGGAAGGTCCCGATCATCGAAAATAAACCGCAGAACGGAAAGGAAATCTTCGACACTGAGAATTTCCCTGAATGGATGAATTTCCCCGTGGAGCCAGGCGACATCAACAATATCGTTGTGGGAACCGGCATTGCGATAAAGGATAAAAGCAGGGAACGGCCGGAACTGCAGGGAGCTGTAGGGAAAGGGAACAATTTCCATATCCACGGAGGGGTTTTTGGAAAAGAGCCTTTCAACAGGAATATGGACCAGTTTGAAGATGAACTGACGCGCATCATGACTGAGCTCGAAGTCTCCAAGGTACAGCACCTTCTCGGTCAGACCAGGTTCAGCAACGGCATAGCAGGAATTATCGAGCTCAAGGGGTAGCGTATGGAACTCTGGATCGGCGCACTCAACCTCGGTTTTTTATATGCATTCATGACGATGGGTGTCTTCTTCACCTTTCGCATCCATGATTTCCCCGATATCACCGTAGACGGCAGCTTTACCTCAGGCGCGGCAGCAGTGGCAGTGCTTATCGCTGCCGGCGTCAACCCGTTCCTGGCACTGGGAGCATCCTTTCTTATCGGCGCTGCTGCCGGCAGCGCTACCGCTCTGATTAACACCCGCTTCAATATCAACGGACTGCTTGCCGGCATCCTGGTCATGACCGGTCTGTATTCAATCAATCTCCATATTATGGGGAGGTCTAACATCCCCCTGCTCAATCAGGTAACCTTCCTCTCCTACCTGGAAAAGGTCAACCCCCGCCTGCCCATGGAGGTCTTTACCTTCCTTACGCTCTGTATCGTGATGGCCCTCTTCTGGTTCATCATTGCACTCTTTCTCAAGACGGATCTGGGGATTGCCATGAGAATCACGGGAAACAACCCGGTCATGGCAGCAGCGAGCGGCGTCAATGTGAACACCATGAAGATCTTCGGCGTTGCTCTGGCAAACGGACTGGTCGGAGTTTCGGGAGGACTCGTTGCCCAGTACCAGGGGTTTGCTGATATCGGCATGGGGATAGGAACGATCGTCATAGGGCTGGCCGCTGTTATCATCGGCGAGTCCATCCTGAAAACCCGCTCTATTTACATTAAGGTTTTCAGCGTCATCCTCGGCTCGGTGATCTTCAGGTTCATGATTGCCGGCGCCCTCTACGTCGGCATGAATCCGATCGACCTGAAACTCCTTACCGCCTTCTTTGTCCTCATCACCCTGGTTGCATCGAAGGTATTCGCAGGCAAAAAGATAGTGAAACCGGGCTTTCTGAAACGTGCCGCCGGAATCTTCACAAGCAGAATATTACTGTACGGTATAGTAGGTATCCTGGTTGCCGCAGCAATTGCCCTGTTCGTTTCCCAGCGTTTTTCCTCCACGCTGTTTGCTCCTGCAAAGGTATGGAAAATCGGCGTTGTGCAATTTGCCATGGAGCCGAACGTAGAACTCTGCAAGCAAGGTATCCTCAAGGCACTTACGGAGAACGGGTATGAAGACAGGAAAAACATCGAAATCACCTACAAGAATGCCCAGGCTGACTTCTCCATCATCAACTCGATCATTCAGGATTTTATCAGGCGAAAGGTTGATATCATCGTTCCCCTCTCGACACCCTGTGTACAGTCGGCAGTGCAGTTTGCACGCGGCCGGGAAGAAACGAAGGTCGTCTTTACCTATATCTACGACCCCTACAAGATCGGAGCAGCAACATCTCCAACTGATCACCTCCCGAACATGACCGGGATATCCTGTTTCCCCCCGGTTGAGAAGATCCTCGACCTGATCAGAGAGATGTTTCCGGGAAGGAAAAATATCGGCATCGTCTGGAACAGTTCGGAATCGAACTCTGAAGCTGTACTGATCAAGGTGCGTGAACACGCTGCAAATACAGGCTTGAAGATCATCGAAGCAACAGCGGCATCGCCCGCAGAGGTCCTCGAGGCATCCAGGTCACTTGCAGCAAAAGGTGCCCAGGTGTTCCTCAACGGCGGGGACAACACCCTCAATGTGAGCTTCAGCAGTTTTACCAAGGTTGCTCGAGAACACAACATCCCTGTCTTTTCTGTAGACTCTGAGCTAATAGAACAGGGCGCTTGCGTTGCCCTCGGACCGGACTACTACCAGACCGGCTATGAAGGCGGCAGGTATTTAGCACAGGTACTGCGGGGAAAAGATCCAAAAGACCTGCCCATCTACCAGACCAGAGCAACGCTTTTTTACCTGAACATGGATGTTGCAAAAAGTGACGGATTGAGCGTAGCGGAAACGATCGTAAAACGGGCAAACAAGGTGATTGACAGCAGCAAACGCCCCTCCTCCCCGGTTCAGGAAACGGGCAAGAAGCTTGCCTTATTCCTCTTCAGTGATAATTACCTCCTCCGTGAGTGTGCAAAGGGGGTTACCGATGAGCTCGAGCGGAGCGGGACCTTACGCAGTCACAACATCACCGTAGACATGAAAAATGCCCAGAACGAATTCAGCATGGCCCAGTCAGTTGCCCAGGATATTGTGCGGCAACAATATGATTACATCATTACCATATCCACCCCTGCCCTCCAGGTCATGGCGAATGCGAATAAAATAATCCCCCATATTTTCGGCGCGGTGACCGACCCCTACCGCGTGGGCGTAGCAAAAAACAGCCGCAACCACCTGCCGCATCTAACGGGCGTTGCCACGTTACAGCCGGTTGCCACAACCATAAAGGTTATGCGCGAACTTTTCCCGAAGGCAAAGCGAATCGGCATCGTCTGGAATCCTTCAGAAGCCTGCTCCGAGGCGTGTACGTACAAGGCGCGTGAGGCTGCAAGAAAGTACAACTTTGAGCTGGTTGAAATAACCGTCAGCAGCACCGGTGAAGTGCTCGATGCGGTACAGACCGCCATCAGCAAAAAGGTCGACCTGTTTCTCACCTCCGGTGACAACACGGTGATTACCGCCCTCCAGTCTGTTGCCGGCGTCCTGAAGCGCCACCGTATTCCCTACTTCACCAATACCCCCATGGATGTGGAACTCGGCTCGCTGGTATCGATCGGCGCTGACTACGCTGAAGTCGGGAAAGCAACAGCGCTCATGGCAGAACGGGTGATAAACGGTGAAAACCCGAAAAACATCCCCATCAACGATTACGTCCCGGAAAAGATGTATGTCAACCGCGCACTGGCAAAAGAGTACGGGATCAGCCTGCCCGATGCGTTTCTCAAAAGAGCAACCTGGGTCAAGAGGTAATGATGCTCAAGATCAGCAGTGTCCACAAAATATTCAATCCCGGAACCCCCAACGAAGTGTATGCCCTGAGGGAAATAAACCTTGAAATAAGAGAAGGGGAGTTTGTTACGGTGATTGGCACAAATGGTTCCGGCAAGTCAACACTGCTCAACGCAATAGCAGGGGCGTTCCTGCCTGATTCCGGGATTATAGAAATCGCAGGCGTTGATGTCACCCGGAAGAAGGACTTTAAGCGGGCAAAATACATCTCCCGGGTTTTTCAGAACCCATTCATGGGGACTGCGCCTGATATGACCATCGCTGAAAACCTCCACATGGCATATATGAGGGGCAAAAGGAGTTATCCCAGGAAGGGACTGCATACCGGGCGCCTTCATGCATACCGGGAAGAAGTAAAACAGTTAGAAATGCAGCTTGAGGACAGGCTCGATTCTCTTATCGGCACCCTCTCCGGCGGTCAGCGGCAGGCCCTGACACTCCTCATGGCTGTCATCACCCAGCCCAGGCTCCTCCTCCTCGACGAACACACGGCTGCCCTTGATCCCAAATCTGCAACGCAGGTGATCAGCCTGACGAAGAAATTCATCCAGCGGTGGGGGCTTACTACCCTCATGATTACCCACAGCATGCAACAGGCACTTGAAGTTGGGGACCGGACGATTATGCTCCACAAGGGGCAGATCATCGATGACATTCCCCAGCAGGAAAAACAGCGGCTGCGGGTTGATGATTTGCTGGAAAAATTCGCCGAGCTCCGCAAGACAGAGCGGTTAACAGACGAGATGCTCGAAGACCTGCGAAGAGATTATTTGTAAAGCTGTAGGGGCGATTCATGAATCGCCCCTACTTTTTCAGAGATCACAGGTTTTTTTCTTGAACAGTATGCATACCCTGTATATACTTGCCCTCGAAAGATGAAAAGAAAAGCCTTTATCTCTACCGTCATTTTTATCTCTCTTCTTACCATTCCTTATACTTCACATGCCTTCTTCCCCTGGTGGGCAGGGGCTGCTGAAAAACTGGTCTATAAGCTCCTCCTGTCCTCGGCCACCCCCGAAGATATCCTCGAAAAGGCCCTCACCAGTGATGACCCTGAAAAGGTCGAGATATGCCTGGATAAGCTGATCGCGCAGAAGAACTATATCTATATCTCAAGGGTAAAGATGCGGGTGGAAAACAAGATCAGAGATTTAAGGAAAGAAATCTTAGTGAGTCAAACGACCATCAATCCAGAGGAGGTTCAGAAGAAGTTGAAACCCTGGATACGGGTCAGGGAAAAGGCCCAGTACTTCTTCACCCGCAAGGAATCGATTCAGACCGATCTCAAGCCGTAGTTCAGGCAGCAGGCAATAGGGAAAAATCCAAACAACTACGAAATGTCAAATGCCAAAATCCAAATTCCAAATGAATGTAAAAATCCAAATTCCAAATTTATCATTTGAGCTTGGTCATTTGGGCTTTATTTGACATTTAGGCTTTGTCATTTGTCATTTCCCTGGAACCCTTGTCCCTACGACCCTTGCCCCTTCCCCTACCCCTCCCCTGCTTCGTCCTCCAGCCAGTCGCTCCGCACGGCCATGAACTCTTCATACCTGATGGCGTAGTGCTCCTTCTGCTGTGCGAGGAGGAGCGAAGAGATCTCCCGGTCTAAGGGGATTATCTTGTCCTTGATCTCCCTCCATGTTTCGAGAGGCAGCGCCTCCGCCCCTTTCACCAGGGTCTGGTAGAATCGAGAAGAAGACGTCTCCATCCGGGCATTAACGTACCAGGGGAAAATCTTCTGGAGTTTCTCAATCCACCCATTATGCTCTGGTCCGAAATCGAGGCAGGACTCTTCCGTAAAACCGGAGAGCCGCTCCATCTTCTCGAAGTCGATGTATCCCCCTTTTCTGCTGATTTCGTAAGCCGCCGTGTTCACGTACGGGAAAAAGATCGCCCACCGGAATCTCCCCGGCTTGATGCGCGCCAGCAGGTCAATCGTCATCATGAGGTCTTTTCTCGTCTCGTGGGGAAGGCCGATCATCACAAAGGCAGAGGTGTGAATGCCTGCTTGTTCAACGGCATGAAAGGCACGGACAATCTCTTCATCCTTCATGGGTCGGTTGAGGATTTCCCGCCGTATCCTTTCGCTTCCGCTCTCCAGCCCGAACTTGACAATCCGGCACCCTGCATCTTTCAGCGCCGAAGCCATCTCCCCGTCTATCATATTCACATGGACATTCACCACGAAGGGCAATCCCACCCGCTCCCGGTACTTCTTGCAGAATTCCATGAGGTAGGATTTATTGAAGGTGAAGAGGTCGTCGTCAAAGATGAACATCTTGATACTACGGTAGCGTGAGAGGAGATATTCAAGCTCTTTCAACACCTCCTCTGCGGGGTAATGCCGGATGTAGTTCAACGCCTTACCCGAAATACCCAGATCATCCTGGTAGAGATTGACCATCTGATGATTAAAACAATAAGTGCACCTGAACGGGCAGCCGCGGGAGGCCATCACTCCGACCCACCCGTCCTTCGCATCGATCATCTTCTGAAAATCAAAGATCTCGTAGTCTTTCCTGGGGAGGTCTTCAAGCCTCACAAAGGGGCGGACCGGATTCCTGACTATTTCCCCCTCTTTCATAATCCAGATGTTCTCGATGAATGAAACGTCTCCGCCCTTTTCCAGCCTGTCTGCCAGTTCCAGGAGGGCGTATTCACCCTCGCCCCGGCAGACAAAGTCGAAGCACCCGGACTTAAGGACTTCATCCGGCGCAAGCGTTGCATGGATGCCACCACATATCTGAGGAACGGAGAAATTCTGCTTGAGAAATCCCGCTATCTGGAGGACATACTTATACTGGTTGGTAAGTGCCGAGAATCCGATTAAATTAGGACGAAATCTCTCTATATCCCTGCGGATCCGTTCAAGGTCCAGAGGGTATCCGAGCTTTTCGTTGACGTTGATGAGAGCCGTCTCATGTCCATGCTGCTTCAGGACTGCTGAAAGAGAGGCTACACCGTAGTTGAAGCCTACCTGGGCGTAGAGGTTAGGATAGATAAACAGAACTTTCACGGGTCATTACCGGTGATGAAATCTTTAAAGAAAATAGGGCTCTATTTTCAGCACCCGTAAGGTTAGAATTCGGGAGGGACGTAGAGGTAGCCGAAGGTAAATTCCTTCTTCTTCAGCTCGTCAGACACACGGGAGATGGCCTCCTGAACAAAAAAATCCAGGAGCGAGGGCTTCTTTTTTTCTGCGTAGATAATCGAAGGCTCTCCCTCTATTCCCGCCAGTTTGGCGGTAAGAGCAACCGCATCCTGGAAATTACCGAGGGAATCAACCAGTCCCAGATCCCTTGCCTGCTGTCCCGAGAAGATTCGCCCATCAGCAAACTGGGCAACCTTCTCCCGGTCTAACTTCCTCCCATCAGCTACGGCATCGATAAATTGATTGTGGATGTCGTCAATCACCTCCTGGAGAATTTTCTTGTCCTCCTCGGTAGGTTCACGGGTGGGTGACATGATGTCCTTATGCCTTCCGCTCTTCACCACAAAGCTCTTAATGCCGATCTTCTGGAGCAACTGCTCGACGTTCACAAACTCTGTAATCACCCCGATACTGCCGGTAATCGTGCCGGGATTGGCTACAATCCTGTCTGCTGCACAGGCTATGTAGTAGCCCCCTGAAGCGCCTACCGACTCTATGGAGGCTACCACCTTTTTCTCCCTTTTTATTTTCCCCACCTCTTCATAGATCTCCTGGGCAGGAGCCACTCCTCCTCCCGGAGAATCAATACGGAGGACGATACCCTTGACCCTTCTGTTCTTCTTGAATTTGATGAGCTGATCAACGATAGGCCTGGATTCCATAATGACGCCTTTTACCTCGACTACGCCAATCTTATCTCTCCCGGGCAGGTCAAACCCGCCGCCGCCCAGAGAGGAAAGGGTATAGGTCAAAAGGAAAAAACCCAGGAAGATTCCAACCAAAATGAGCAGCCCGAAGAGAACAGGATGTTTTCTCAAATCTCCTCCTCGCCTTCCTTGACGGAGTCTTCACCAGGCTGAGAGGTTTTTTCTTCCTTCTGTGACGCTGCCTGCACTCCCCTTTCAGCCCCCTCCTGTCCATTCTTCATAATATCACCCAGGGTTGTGGTACCACTCTCCTGTTGAGTAAGGTATTCCTCCACTTCTGCCTTTTCCATGTGCTTCTTAAACTCCTTGATGCTCAGGCCTACCTTTCTCTCTTTCCTGTCAATATTGGTAATGACGGCCGAAAGCTGATCGCCTACTTTGGCAATCGCAGGGAGTTCCTCGCCTTTCTTGATCTCTATTTCCGATACATGGATCAGTCCCTCAATACCCTTTTCCAGTTCCAGGAATATTCCGAATCTGGTGATACTCGTAACGGTCCCGCTCACTGCCTGCCCCTTGCGGTACCTTTTGTTGATACCCTCCCAGGGATCCGGCTCAAGCTGCTTGATCCCGAGCGAGAATCGCTCCTGTTCCTTATCAATATTCAGGACTATTGTTTTGACCAGGTCGCCCTTTTTGAAAACTTCACCAGGGTGCTTGATCCTCTGGGTCCAGGAGATGTCGGAGATATGGACCAGGCCGTCAATTCCCTCTTCGACCCCGATGAAGAGGCCGAAATCCGTCAGGTTCTTCACCCTTCCTTCAATGATCGTCCCTACCGGATATTTTTCTTCCAGGACTGACCAGGGATTGGGTTCCAGGTGCTTGATCCCGAGGGAAATCCTCCTTCGCTCGCCGTCAACATCAAGGACCTGTGCCTCAAGCACGTCACCCATCGCGAGCAGCTGCGAGGGATGTTTGATTTTTTTCGTCCATGACATCTCTGAAACATGGATCAACCCTTCGATGCCTTCCTCAATCTCCACAAAGGCTCCGTAATTGGTCAGGCTTATCACCTTCCCCCTCACCTTGGAGTTGAGTGGATACTTATCCTTCACCGCATCCCAGGGATCGGGCTTGAGCTGTTTGAAACCGAGCGATACCCGTTCAGTCTGCCGGTCAAAACTTAAAACCTTGACTTTAACCTTTTCCCCCAGTTTGAAGACATCACCCGGATCATTCACCCTGCCCCAGGAGATATCGGTAATATGCAGGAGGCCATCTATCCCGCCCAGATCAATGAATACGCCATAGTCGGTGATATTCTTTACGATTCCTTCCACGATCTGGCTGATCTCAATCCTGCTCAAGGTGTCCTTCCTTAAGACCTCCCTCTCCTTCTCAAGGATGGAACGGCGGGAAAGAACAATATTTCCCCGCTTGCGGTTGTACTTCAGGACCTTGAACTGGTACGTCTTGCCGATCATCCTGTCCAGGTTTCTTACAGGATGGAGGTCCACCTGGGAGCCTGGCAGAAAAGCAGGCATGCCAATGTCTACGGAAAAACCGCCTTTCACCCGGGATTTAATCACTCCGTCAATGGGGCTATCTTTCTCATAGGCCTGACTGACATCATCCCAGACCCGTGTCTGATCAGCCTTCTCTTTCGAGAGGATTACCAGACCGTCTTCATCCTCCCACCGCTCCAAAAGGACGTCGAATTTATCACCTACCTTAATCGTTATATTCCCCTGATCATCCAGGAACTCCTGGATGTGAATCTGCCCCTCTGATTTGTAGCCCACATCCACAATCACAAATTCAGGGGTAATTTTGATCGCCAGACCCTTTACGATCTCCCCTTCCTGCAGGGAATCCAGGCTTTCAGCAAAGGCTTTACTAAAATCTTCTTTCTCCATCACGTTTTCTACTAGAACCTCCTTCGTATATTTTGAAAGTCTTTCGCTTTCCTTTTGATAATACGCATCTCTCTTCCTCCCGGCTTCCATTCAGGATGTCACCTCCTCACTCTTAATTGTTCAGAAGGGAAGGATACCGAGTATGTATTATTTCTAACATCATAGCGATAACTTCCTCTACTGTCAACTCTGAAGAATCAACAAGCACCGCATCTTCTGCCATTCTCAGAGGAGCAAGTGCACGGTGGCTGTCGTCGAAGTCCCTTTTTTCTGTCTCCTGGATCACCTGGTCCAGCTCGACTTTCTGGTTACGGGCTGCAATCTCCTTATATCTTCTCTTCCCCCGTTCCTTCAGGGCAGCATCCAGATAGAACTTAACATGAGCCTGGGGGAAAATCACGGTCCCTGCATCCCTTCCTTCCAGAATAACGCCCCCTCCCTTTCCTATGTTCCGCTGCAGCTCTGCCATGGCATTTCGCACCACCCTCTGGGCAGAGACCCTGGAAGCCCGGAGACTCATTTCCGGCGTGTTGATTTCTTCAGTCACATCCTCCCCGTGAGAAAAAACCCTGAGGTTCCCATCCTTCCTGCCAAAACTGATGTCAAGTCCAGAACAGACCGGAGCCAGCCCTGCTTCATCGCCGGGATCGATATTTCTCCGCTTGCTCTCCAGAGCTACGACCCGGTACATGGCACCGGTGTTAATATAGATGTAACCAAGCCTCTCAGATAGAATCTTGCTGACAGTACTTTTGCCCGCTCCGGCAGGCCCGTCAATGGTTATGATAAGTTTTTTATTCACTCTCTAACTCTTCACTCTTCATTCTTAATTCATAATTGCTTTCAGCGTTTCCATGAACTGGGGAAAGGAAGTACGGATACACTCAGTGCCATCAACCACTGTCTCACCCTCAGAGACAAGGCCGGCTATGATGAGGGACATTGCCATCCGGTGGTCTCCATAGCTCAGGCAACGGGTCCCCTTGAGCCTCGCTCCTCCTGCGATCATAAAACCATCTTCATATTCTTCCACGCTGACCCCGAACCTCCTCAGCTCGCTCACGATTGCCTTAATCCGGTCAGTCTCCTTCACTCTGAGCTCGCCCGCATCCCGGATAACCGTCTCACCCTCAGCACAGGTGGCAGCAATGGCGAGGATGGGGATTTCATCAATAGCCCTGGGGATCATCTCCCCCCTGATTTCTCTCCCCCGAAGCCTGCTCGACCTGACCACGATATCGGCAACCGGCTCTCCTGAAACTTCCCGCTTGTTCGCTATCTTGATGGATGCCCCCATCTGCCGCAATATCTCGAGGAAACCGGTACGGGCAGGATTGATCCCTGCCCCCCTGATGGTGATCTCCGAATGAGGGATAATGGTTGCCGCTACAATAAAAAAGGCAGCAGAAGATATGTCTCCAGGGACGATAACCTCTTTCCCCTCCCATTCCCTTCCGCCCTGCACTCTGACAGCACTACCTTCTCTTTCCAGGTCAACACCAAAATAGGCCAGCATCCGCTCGGTATGATCGCGGGTAAAAGACGGTTCCTGCACCTCCGTAATACCCTCAGCGCAAAGCCCGGCTAAGATGACCGCTGATTTTACCTGGGCACTGGCAACCGGAAGCTCATACCGGATTGCCTTAAGATTCCTGCCGGTTATGGCGAGGGGAGCAAAATTGCCGCCTCCCCTTCCCCAGATCTGGGCGCCCATCATGCTCAGGGGCTCGATGACCCTCTTCATCGGGCGCTGATTCAAGGAGATGTCACCGGACAGGACGGAAAAGAACTTCTGGCCGCTCAGGAGGCCGGTCAGGAGCCGCATGGTAGTCCCTGAGTTTCCCGCATCAATTACCTGGGCAGGCTCCTTGAGCGCAAAAAGCCCTTTCCCCTGTATCCTGAGATCCCCGTCTCTTTCCCTCGTAATATCAACACCCATCTGTTTGAATGCAGTGATCGTCCTCTGGTTGTCTTCGCCGGAGGAGAGGCCGCAGATTCGTACCTCGCCTTTTGCCAGCGCACCTATGATAACTGCCCGGTGGGAGATGGACTTATCCCCGGGAAGGGTTATCTCTCCTCTCAGGCTGCCTGCCTTGCTAACCTTGATCTTTTCTGCTGGCGGCTCTATTATCACAGTCTAAAACCTTTTCAAACATCACTTAGCATTGGAACATTCATTGGGCTAACACACAGGTTTGCCCCTACATAAGACCGCAGGCCGTCAGGCCGGAGGCCGCTCCTGCGGTAAATTCTATCGTAGGAACGACCAAACGTTTTATAGACCGAAGGCCGTGCTTCGCGCGGTAGATTTTTTACTCCATATTCCGCATTCGATCAGTTGATCTTCCTCCTGAACCTGCGGGATTTATCCAATACAGCAGTAAGCTGTTCGGAATCCTCTTGTACAATATACGACTTGATCTCCTCCAGCACCTTTGTAAAATGGTCAATCAAAGGGAGCACGTTTTCTTTATTCATGAAGAAAATATCTCTCCACATCACCGGATGGCTGGCTGCAATCCTGGTAAAGTCCTTGAACCCTCCGGCAGAGAAGTTCACCAGCCCTCCCTCTTTCTCCTCAGTATCAATCACGGTATTGACCAGGCTATACGCTATGAGGTGGGGAAGGTGACTTACAGCGGCAAAGATGCGATCGTGCTTTTCAGCCTCCATCAGGATCACATCGCACCCTGCCTGCTCCCACAGCTCTTTCACCTTTGCCGCGGCAGGAGCATCCGTCCGTGCGGTCGGAGTAAGAACGCACCGTGCCCCCTGAAAGAGCTGTGCAAACGAGGCCTGAAACCCGGAATTTTCTGTGCCAGCAATCGGGTGCGCACCAACAAAATGGAGTTGAAAGGGGAGGAAGGATTCAATCTCTTCCACAATCTTCTTCTTCACACTCCCGACATCGGTAATGATAGTGCCGGGTTTAAGGGAACCTGCAATCTCTCTCACTACGTCAACAACAACCCCAACCGGCGTTGTAATCACCACGATGTCCGCATGGCCTGAACCCTGTTTAAGATCAAGACTGTATTCGTCAATGCTCCCGGCCGCTAATGCCAGCTCCAGGGTCTCCCTGCTTCTTCCGAGGCCGACGATCTGCTCAGCTATCCTCTTTTCCCTTGCAATGCGGGCAAGGGAACCTCCGATAAGCCCCAAACCAACAATTGCCATCCGCTTAAAAAGATAATCCACTATATTCCTTCCTTGGGCGAACACACCGGTTCGCCCCTACAAAAGACCGCAGGCCGGAGGCCGTTCCTGCGGTAAATTCTATCGTAGGAACGACCAAACGTTTTATAGACCGCAGGCCGTCAGGCCGGAGGCCGTTCCTGCGATAAAAATTGTTTCTTTTATTCCGCACTCCGCATTCCGCATTTTCTTATATGCTTCTTCCCACTGCCTTGGCTACTGCCTTGATTTCCTCCATGAGTTTGGCAAACCGATCAGGCCGCAATGACTGAGGGCCGTCAGACAAGGCGTCCTCCGGGGAGGGGTGAACCTCAATCATCAATCCGTCTGCGCCTGCAGCAATGGCAGCCTTTGACATGGAATCAATCAGATCCCACCTTCCCACTCCGTGACTGGGATCGATGATAACCGGCAGGTGGCTCAGTTTCTTGAGTACCGGTACAGCACTCAAGTCCAGGGTGTTCCTGGTTTCAGTCTCAAACGTCCGGATCCCCCGCTCACAGAAGATCACCTTCCGGTTGCCCTGAGAGAGAATGTATTCAGCCGACATCAGGAATTCCATAATGGTCGCGCTGATCCCGCGCTTGAGAAGCACCGGCTTATTCATGCCTCCCACCTCTTTGAGCAGTCGGAAGTTCTGCATGTTCCGGGCACCAATCTGGATGACATCGGCATACTTGTACACCAGTTCCGCATCCCTCGGGTCCATCAGCTCCGTTACAATGGGGAGACCGGTCTCCTTCTTAGCCTCAGCCAGGTATACAAGCGCTTCTTCACCCAACCCCTGAAACGTATAGGGCGAGGTCCTCGGCTTGAAAGCGCCTCCCCTGAGCAGTTTCGCCCCTGCTTCCTTTATATGCCGCGCAACGGTAAGGAGCATCTCTCTCCCCTCAACTGAGCAGGGTCCTGCAATCACCTGAATCTCATTACCCCCGATTCTGACCCCGTCCACCTCCACGATGGTATCAGTATCCTTGAACTCTCTGTTCACCAGCTTATAAGGCTGAAGGATCGAAATAATCTTCTCTATACCGGGGAGCAGTTCCAGCTGTTCCCTGTGAGCGATCGCATCCTCGCCCACGACGCCGATGATGGTGCGTTCCTTCCCCTTTGAAATATGCGGAGTAAGACCGAGGTCCTCGATCCTCTTCGTGATCTTTTCAAATTCCTCTTGCGTATGGCCATGCCGCAAAATGACAATCATATTTTTTTCCTGATTATCTCACTTAAAGCAGGGTTCAAGGACAAACATAGTGAATAATGAACAGTAAACTCAGAATACTCAGAATACAGAAGCCAGAAGTCAGAAGCCAGAATATTTTTTTGTATAATCTTTTTTCTTCTGAATTCTGACTCCTGACTCCTGAATTCCTCTACTTCGCTTTTCACTAAGAACCATCCTCTCCTTTTAACACCTTCTCTAATGCCTGGATAAACCTCTTGTTCTCCTCCGGTAGGCCTACCGTGACCCGGATATACTCATTGAGCCCGTAACTGTCCATAGGACGGATAATCACCCCTTCCCCGAGTAACGCCTGATGCACCCGCTGACAGTCCCCCTTTACATTCACCAGGAAAAAATTTGCCTCTGCCGGCAGATATTCCAGCCCCAGACGACCGAGTTCTCCATAGAGGTAGCGCAGCCCTTCCCGGTTGTTCCTCCTCGTTTTTTCCAGATGCTCTTCATCATCCAGGGCAGCAAGGGCACCAGCCTGGGCTAAGGAGTTGGTATTGAATGGCTCGCGGACTTTTTCAAGGTAGCTGATCAGCTTTCCACTGCTTATACCATACCCGATCCTCAGGCCAGCCAGACCATAGATCTTGGAAAAGGTTCGGAGGATGATCATGTTTTTCCCTGCATTCAGGTAACTACGTGTGTCAGGGAAATCGTCGCTCTGGACATACTCCGCATATGCCTCATCCACAACCACGATCACATCATCAGGGATGGCGTTCAGAAACCCGTCAAAATCTCTTTTCCCGATCATGGTGCCGGTGGGGCTGTTGGGATTGGTAATGATGACGATCTTGGTTGCAGGAGTGACCTCCTCTCTCATCAGGTCAAGATCGTAGGCAAAATTCTTAAGGGGAACAAGGAACGCTCTGCCCCGCGCTGCACCCACAACAATCTCATAAAAGGCAAAGGTCGGTGTTCCCATGATCACCTCTTCTCCAGGGGAAAGGAAGGTGCGGACAATCATCTGGAGAACTTCATCAGATCCGTTCCCCAGGATGATGTTTTCCATCTTAACGTTCCGCTTTGCTGCCAGTTTCTCTTTCAGGTAGTATCCGCCGCTGTCGGGGTACCGGTTGAGATGTGAGAGGGAAGAAGTAATGGCAGCTATTGCCTTGGGTGACGGACCGAGAGGGTTCTCGTTGGACGCAAGTTTTACAACATCTGCAATCCCGAACTCTCTCTGTACTTCCTCAATAGGCTTCCCTGGAATATAGGCGGGCAGCCTTTCAATTTCCTCAACAACTAACCGCTTCATTTTCTGCTGTCTTCTAAAAGGGATATCTGAAGAATGGTCTTCTCGCTGAGCTTGCTCCTGGGATAAGAGCCCAGCACCTTCAGAAACTGTGTTTTTTCTTTCATTTCCTCCAGGGCTGCAGAAACATTTTTATCCTGCGCATGGCCTTCAATATCAATAAAGAAGACATATTCCCAGGGTCTTTTCTTGAAAGGCCTTGATTCGATCTTGGTCAAATTGATGCCCTGGCCGGCAAAGGGCTCAAGCATATGATAGAGAGCACCTACCCCATCCTTGAGTGAACACATGATTGATGTCTTGTCATCCCCGGTGCGCCCCGGCGATTTTGTGCCGATCACCCAGAATTTGGTGAAATTCTGTGCGATATCCTCGATACTCTTCCGCACCGCCTGCAGGCGATAATACTTGGCGGCAAATTCACTGGCAATAGCTGCTACATTTTCATCCTCGGCTGCATGCTGTGCCGCCTTGGCTGTACTGAACACTTCCTTTACCTGGGCGTGAGGGAGATTCTTGGAAAGCCAGTTGCTGCACTGGGCAATTGCCTGGGGATGCGAATAGATCCGCTTGATATCCTCAATCTTGCCGCTCCGGGAGAGCAGGTGATGTGAAACCTGGAGCAGGACTTCAGCACAGATCTTCAAGGAGGAATCAATGAACAGATCAAGGGTCAGGTTCACCACTCCCTCAGTAGAGTTCTCAATGGGGACCACCCCGTAGTCCATCCGTCCTCTCTCCACTTCATCAAAAATATCTGCTATTCCCTTCGCCTGAAAGAATCCGGCAGAGTGACCGAACTGCTGAATGGAAGCGATGTGGCAAAAAGTTGCCTCAGGGCCGAGGTACACCACCTTCAGGAGCTTTTCCATGGAGAGAGAGGCGGAGATGATCTCCCGGAATACATCCCGTATCGCTTCGGTCGGAAACGGTCCAGGGTTGCGCTTTACCAGACGCTCATAGATTTCATACTCCCGATCCAGCATGTGGAAATCGTAGTTGCTTTCCTGCTTTATCCTTCCTACCTTGAGAACCAGTTTAGCCCGCTCATTTAAAAGATCCAGGAGCTGGTTATCAATCCGGTCAATCTTTCCCCGCAATCCTTTTATTTCCTTTTCGCTCAATAACCTCACCTCGTATCTCTATGGAATTTTCCTATTTTATGTACTCACCCTGAAAAAAGCAAACAGTTTTTAACTACTTAAATGACTTTTCGGAAATATCCTTTCTTGTGCCTGTTGAATTTTACTCCCTTTATCTTCTCCTTATCAATTCATTTTAACGCTATAGTCTTATCTATTTTTTTTATCTTTACATCCTCTCATAAAGATAATATTTTTTATCTATGAAACTGGCGATCATTTCTGATATTCATGGAAACCTGGAGGCATTACAGGCAGTCCTTGCTTTCCTGAACGGGGAAGGAATCAAGGATATCATCTGTCTCGGAGATATTGTTGGTTATGGAGCTGACCCCGACGAGTGTATTAACCTCATCAGGGAAACAACGGATCACATTATCGCTGGCAATCACGACTGGGGAGCCATCGGGCTCACCGATACTTCATTCTTCAATCCAGTGGCAAAGGCTGCCATTGAATGGACCGCAGACACCGTAACCGAGGATTCGAAGAAATTCTTAGTGCGGTTGCCTCTGACGATAACAAGAGATGACTTCCTCTTTGTTCATGGGACGCCTTCTTCTCCTGAAGACTGGGATTACCTGTTCCGTGCCGCTGACGCCCTGCAAGAATTCAAGAGTTTTCCCCAGAAGGCATGCTTCATCGGCCATTCCCATACTCCTCTGATGTTTGCCCGGGACCTGAAGGGGATGACCTTTCAGGTTACCTACGCAGAACAACGTCTGGAAGATGACCGCCGCTATATTATCAATGTGGGAAGCGTCGGGCAACCGAGGGACATGGACCCTGATGCAGCCGTTGGTATCTACGATAGAGAGAGGAAATATTTTACCCTCGAGAGAATCCCTTACGACATTAAAGCAGCCCAGGAGAAAATCATCAAGGCGGGGCTGCCTGCCATGCTCGCCGAGAGACTTGGGGCGGGATGGTAAAAAACAGAATTCAGGAGTCAGGAGCCAGGAGTTAGAATAATTCCCTTCTGAATTCTGACTTCTGGATTCTGAATTCTCTTGTCATCACCCAAACTATAAACCTCAGTCCCTTGACCCTCCGACCCTGTATTTATGACCCTTGACCCCTTGAACCCTGTATTTTAATACTTCACCTCCCGTAAAAACAGGCCGTGAGCCGGGGCAGCAGGGCCTGCTTTTGTCCTGTCCTTTGCCTCTATGACCTTTTTAAACTCCTCAATATCCATCTTCCCCCTCCCTATTTCCACCAGTGTCCCTACAATATTTCTCACCATGTGCTTCAGGAACGAGTTGGCCTCAATGGTGAAGCGAATAAGTGTTTTCCTCTTATGGATATCAAGTCTCGAGACTTCCCTTATTGACCTGGTTTCTATCCGATCTGCGCCCCGGAAGGAGGAAAAGTCGTGCCTGCCGACAAGTATTAATGCTGCCTTCTGCATTTTTCCGAGGTCAAGCCCGAAGGCAACAAACCAGGAGAACCGCCTGAAAAAAGGCGAGGGTGTCCTGTCATTCCAGATGTAATACTGGTAAATCCTGCTCCTTGCCTGGTAACGGGCATGAAACTTATCATCAACCTCTTCTGCTTCCCTGATAACGATATCCTCTGGAAGCAGGCTGTTCAAAGCCCTTTTGATAACATCTGGCTTGAGCTTTGAACCGGTCAGGAAATTGGCAACCTGACCCAGCGCATGCACACCGGCATCTGTCCTGCCTGAACCGTAGAGGACGATTTTGTGATCTACGATAGCAGACAGTTCTTCCTCGATGAGCTTCTGGATACTCGGTGCATTGCTCTGGGTTTGCCAGCCATGGTAATTCGTGCCGTCGTATTGAATAACTAACTTGATGTTTTTCATGAGAGTAAAAATAGTGAGCGGTGAATAGAAAACAAGAATTCAGGTGTCAGGAGACAGCCCGCCTTAGGCGGATTCTGAATTCTGACTTCTGTATTCTGAATTCTCTTGTCATCGCCCAAACTATAAACCTCAGTCCTTTGACCCTCCGACCCTTGACCCTATGACCCTGTATTTATGACCCTTGACCCCTCGGCCCCTTGAACCCTTATATCTTCATGCCATTGCCTTAAAGAACTTCATAAACGTCTCTTCTCCGTAAATCTTTCTGAGAACCTTGCCCATCCTGTCTGTATCCTTCATCCCGGCGTACTGTGATAAGATCCGTTTTTTCTGGGCTTGCTTGAACGCCTCATCCCTCTTTTCCGCATCCTTCCATATCCTGACCCAGAGCTTAATGAACTCAGCGCAGAGATCATATACGGTATCTACCTTGTCTACTATGGTTTCGGCAATAACAAAGACTGGCGAGATATACGTTCTCACCCACGTTGTGGTTTCATCCAGGGTCACTCTCTTAAAATCAGGATGCTTGCAGAATTTTTTGTACACCTCATTAAAGGAATCCAGGTATTTCATGACAAACTCGTAATCCATCACAGGGTCAAACCCGAAAGAGAAATCAGTATCAAAATAGTAACTCCCATCCTTGAATATTATCGAGTTGATACCCCAGATCGGCATTTTGCATGATAGGTCGGGCAGTATCTGAAATACTTCAGCACCTACACTTATGGCGTTATCATAGTGGGGGATGGGTGCTCCACTTTTAAACCTGAAATCCACTAAGGTCACCTTGTCAATCCTGTCACCCTTATAGATCTTTATCCCGCCCCCTTCTTCTCCGTTCAGGAGCTTTACATTCTCCAGGTCTTCAAAGCCGGGTAGATTTTCCAGCTTTACCTCTCTTGAAAGCAACTCAAAACAGACTTCGGGCAATGTTTTACTCTGCATTTCTCTCCTCCTTACATTCACGTTGACTTGTCGGGCAAGGTTTAATAGTCTTATTATCAGAATAAGATAATTACATCAACATACTTTCACCACGGAACAGGTTACTGAATGGAGGATTGAATTACCGTGACGGTCTGGACATACACCATCCTCAGCGTTTGTATCATCAGCCTGATATCGTTAATCGGTGTCTTTTCGCTTGTTCTTGCGAGAGATAAACTGCAAAAGATACTGCTCTTCCTCGTCAGTTTTGCAGCCGGGGGACTCTTTGGAGATGCCTTTATTCACCTGCTCCCTGAATCGTTTAAGAAACTCGGTTGGGGATTGGCATTATGGTGCTGGTGGGGTAGTAGAGAACCTGGGAAACAACAAAGATGTATTACATTGATGATATAAGGATTACGTTTAGGGAAAACTAAAATAGAGGGTTCTAGGGGTCGAGGGGTCTGGGATTCAAGTGATGAAATAAATTTTTTATTTTATCTATACTTAACCCCTCGAATCCTCGAACCCTTTTCAAGGCCGGGAATAATGGTACCTTCTCCATACGAGAATGCAAAAGGCGACTTGCCAATGGCAGACTCAATCTCTTCTCCGTTCTCAAGTCGCAGAGTATAATCCATGGTAACAACTTTTCCTGGCTGTATTCTCATAGTAGCATCCAGATTTCTAATACCTTCGCTTCCCGCCTCCGCCTCCGCCGCCGCCAAACCGCCTGCCCCCACCGTCGCCACCTTTCTTCCCGTCACTCCTCGCTTCATTCACGATGATCTGCCGGTCAGCAACAGTCTGGCCATTGAGCTGCTTAATGGCTTCGTTTGCTTCGTTCGGATTGGCCATTTCAACAAAACCGAATCCCCGGGACTGTCCTGAATATCTGTCCGTCACGATGTTAACAGATTCAACCTTTCCTACCTTACCAAAGAGTTCTTCCAGCATTTCTTTCGTAACTGCATACGAAAGATTTCCTACGTATAACTTGCGTCCCATACTCTTCTCCTTTCTTCCGGCTGAGCATTTTGCGTCTGCCAAAATAAAACAAAGCCCCGAGGGCAGAGAAAGCCTTTGGGGTTATGTACATGCGCACCGCAAAAGCATTCAGCAATGTCGCCACAATAACAAAAGCTACTATTGTTGTCAATTGTTAAAAGCATATATTTGGCATATATTTTCCTTATTGCCAGGGACACAGGACACTAGATTCCCTTGACTTTACCCCGTCCATACGTTATATAAGCCTTATCTCAACAAACTATATTCCAGGAGGTGTGAAATGAAGAAAGTTTTTGGACTGTTTTTAGCAGTGCTTTTCTTCACTCTCTCAATTGCAGGATCCTTTGCGTATGCAGAAGAACTCATGCAAAAAACACTTGTGGTCACCAAGCAGGATTTAGCCAATGCAGGGGCAACCAGCTTCCGTCTCCTCTTCGAGATCGGCGGTGCGACAGTCAATCTCGTCAAAGGCACGGATGAAAACATTGTTGTACAGGCGGTGGTGAGCTACAGCGAGAATTCTCTCGAACCGTCCCTTTCTCTCATCACAAATTCGAACGGCCAGTACACCGCCAACTTCATGTCCGGGCACCTTATCTGGCCTCAACATTTCCCTGTCACCCATGAATGGAACATTACGATTGGCAACTACACCACCAACACAGACCTCAACTTCGCCCTGGGCGGAGTCATGGCGGACGTTGACCTTGGCGGTATGCCGCTCAGGAACCTTGCCCTGGAGCTGGGCGGAGTGGGAATGTCAGTTGACTTCAGCACTCCCACAACCAGAAGTGTTGAAAATATCGTTGTAGGAACGGGCGGCGCGTACCTCGCCATGCTGAACATCGGCAATACCAATGTTGGAAAATTGTTATTATCAGGAGGTGGCTCTGCCTTTGACCTCGATTTCCATGGGGCCTATTCAGCAGGAAACCACGATGTCTTCATGATGCTGGCTGCAGACAACCTGAATGCCACAGTTCCTATCAGCGCAGGGGAACAGGTGAAGGCATTTACGGCGATAACCCCGGTGGTCGTCACGGGTGAAGGATGGGAGAGGCTACATTATAATTTTCTGTATAAAAATTATATCACAGATGATTATGAATCACAGAGTGCAACCATCGACCTCGCTATTGAAGCTGCCGCATCAAGCATAATCATTGATCGGAACTGAGAAATGAGGGCGGGTTGATCCCGCCCTTTCCACTATTCTATCTTCTTGAACAACTTTCCCTTGGCTCCGCAGATGGGGCAGGATTCAGGCGGTTCTTTTTCAACGGTATTGCCGCACACCGGGCAGACATAGTAGGGATAATTCTCCTGAGGGGCACTGATTGAACCCAGCAACTGCTCATAAAGCTGAGCATGAACTTTTTCCACTTCGTTTGCGTAATAGAATGTCATCTGTCCTTCTCTATGTTTTTCAGCTTTAGCCGCTTCGATCATCTCCGGATACATCTGAGTAAACTCATGGGTTTCACCGGAAATGGCTTCCCGCAGATTCTCCTTGGTGCTCCGGATTCCTTTGAGAGCCCTCAGGTGATTATGAGCGTGTATCGTTTCTGCTTCAGCCGCTGCACGAAACATCCGCGCCACCTGAGGATATCCTTCCTGGTCAGCCTTTTCAGCAAAGGCTAAATACTTTCGATTAGCCTGCGACTCTCCGGCAAATGCCTCTTTCAAGTACTGCTCTGCCATCGACATGATTCCGTTACTCCTTTCTCTTTCCTCCCTGCATCATTTCTCTTCACTCTCAGGAGATTAAGTATAGTTCACCATGTATGCAAAAAGCTGTCAAGAAAAATCAGAATATCTTTTTTTTATCATGAATAGCTAATACAAACGCATTAAATGCTATTACATTATCATTGCGAGCGACCAACGGGAGCGTGCCTGCACGCCGCAGTGCCTGTCTTAGGAGAAATGCTTCCCACAGGTAGGCGTTTCGGCACGTAGGCGTGGCAATCTCACCTCATAAACATGAGATTGCTTCGTCGTTTCACTCCTCGCAATGACGCTTTACTTAATGCGTTCGTATTAATATTCATTGATTCATTTAAAAACATCCATTATAAAAGTTATGATGAACATAAAAACAAAACCAGCATTCTGGATCCTGGCTGTAATGGCCGGGCTTTTGTGTAATACAAGAAGTGCGGAATGCATCGGCCAGACCGGTCACATGGCAGTGGCAGAGATGGCCACCGTGAACATTGATGAAACTGGATGTCCGGATCTCGTAACCATTCTGAATGCCTTTGAGAATGAACGCGATTGTGGGGCAGTCTTCCCTGACTGGGCCTGGCCCAGCTTCTATCAACAGTACTCACGTATAGCACACACCATTGAGTTCCAGCAGACCTGGGCAGACTACGTCAAAACAAACTTTCCGCCACCGTACACGATAGGCGAAAAAAGAGAAGTAAGTTTCCTGATGGGAATTACCACTCACACCTACGATGATCCACCCTGGCATACCTCCTTTCTGCCTCAGGCAAAAGCTCACGACAATGCCGATGAATGGCTGGTAGAACCGGGTACAGACATTTTTGCCAACTGGGAATTGGACAAACGCAGTGAAGTAACCTATGGGTATCTCCCGGCTGAGACTGCGGTTAACGTCTATTGCGCCCTGGGATACCCGGAGGTAACCGAATCCATGCTGGTCAAGGGCATGCTGATCTTACGAGCAGCCTATTGGGCGGAAAAATTTGCCGGCTATCAGGGATATCTCAATTTAGTCAACCGCATGCCCTGGACTGATGATAATTACGTTACCTATTCTCCCGGTGGCTTTGAATACGGTGCTGAAGTTTCAGCACAGGAGATGTTGAATACCTGGAATTATATTCAGGGCAACCTCGATCAATTGCTACCAGCGGATGTGCCAATCTTTATGGAAAAGAACATTCTCATCGAATTAGGAAAAAAACTCATTGAATCTGGAACAATAGAAATTCCAATGCAAAGAACTCCCGAGGGGGAATATTTTTTTGGAGAGCCCCAAATCATGGATATTGATGCATTCCGGGAAACCGTAGGGGCGAGCCGGCGGCTCGCCCCTTCAATTTCCCCAATCTCCTAACAAAAAGGGCGACCACACAGGATCGCCCCTCCATAAGACCGAAGGCCTGCAAGGCCGGAGGCCCGCCTACAGAAGTCTTGCGGAGGGCAGGCCGCTCCTGCGGTAGGTATTTTCATTCTGAATGCCGTGCTTCGCGTCAGAATTTTGCATTCCATCAAAAATGGGCAGGCACGAGGGCCTGCCCCTACATAAGACTGGAGGCCCGCCGAAGGCGGGTGGGTCTTTCTTTTTTCATTCCGCAAAAGAGGGCAGGTCAGCGATCTGCCCCTACCTGATACCCTTAATTCCTAAATGAGGGCGAACACATGGGTTCGCCCCTACAGAATCTCTTTTACCTTCACCCCGATCATGGCGGGATTGTTCACGACGTGAATCCCTGCTGCTTGCCAGCTCTCCATTTTCTCTCTCGCAGTTCCCTTGCCTCCGGAGATGATGGCACCGGCATGTCCCATCCTCCTCCCCGGAGGAGCGGTCTGTCCGGCGATGAAGCCCACGATGGGCTTTCTCACGTTCTTTTTGGCGAAGGGGGCTGCCTCTTCTTCAGCAGTGCCGCCGATCTCACCGATCATGACCATTGCCCTGGTCTGGGGATCCTTCTCAAAAAGTTCGAGGAGGTCAATAAAGGACGTGCCGACAATGGGATCTCCTCCGATGCCAATGCAGGTGGACTGACCGATCCCGAGGTTGGTCATCTGGTACACTGCTTCATAGGTGAGCGTCCCGCTTCTTGAGATCACTCCCACCTCTCCCTCCTTATGGATGAAGCCGGGCATGATCCCGACCTTTGCTTTGCCCGGCGAGATGAGGCCGGGGCAGTTCGGTCCGATAAGTCTCGCCTTCTTTCCCTTTAAATAATTCTTCACCTTGATCATGTCGAGGACAGGAATTCCTTCTGTGATACAGACAACGACATCGATGCCTGCATCAGCCGCCTCAACAATGGCATCGGCTGCAAAAGCAGCCGGGACAAAGATACAGGAGGTATTGGCACCCTCTTTTTTTACCGCATCCTCTACCCGGTTGAATACGGGAATTTTTTCTTCAAACTTCTGTCCGCCTTTGCCCGGAGTTACGCCGGCAACGAGTCTGGTGCCATACTCCATGCACTGCTTCGCATGGAAGCTCCCTTCCCCACCGGTTATTCCCTGAACTACCAGTCTTGTATTTTTATCGATTAAGATACTCACTTTCCTTTACTCCTTTACCGTGCCAGTTTTGCAACCTTTTCAGCTGTCTCCTTCAGTCCGACAGCTACCTCAAACTTAAGGCCTGACTGCGTTAATATCTTTCTTCCCTCTTCCACATTCGTCCCTTCCAGCCTGATCACCATGGGAACTCTCATATTAATCCTTTTGGCAGCTTCCACGATACCGGTAGCCACCCGGTCACAGCGGAGAATCCCGCCAAAGATGTTGACCAACACGACTCTCACATTGGGATCGGAAAGGAGGATGCGGAAGGCATTCTCCACCTGCTCGGCAGAAGCTCCTCCTCCCACATCGAGAAAGTTGGCAGGTTCGCCTCCCGCCAGCTTGATCAGGTCCATGGTGGCCATGGCAAGTCCGGCCCCATTCACCATACACCCGACATTTCCGTTGAGCTTGATGTAGTTGAGACCGAACTTCTTCGCTTCAAGCTCTAAGGGATCCATCTCGTTCGGGTCGTTCAAATCCTTCAGTTCAGGGTGCCGGAACAGGGCGTCATCATCGAAGTTTATCTTGGCGTCAAGTGCGATCACCTCATCCTTGAAGTTAATAATCAACGGGTTAATCTCAACGAGCGAGCAGTCCTTCCCAACAAACGCCTTGTAGAGGTTGGCAACACACTGGGATGCTATCTTGAATAGCTCCTTCTCCAGGCCGAGCCCGTAGGCGATTTTCCTCGCATGAAAACCCATGAATCCCGTGGCAGGATCAACTGTTACTTTGATAATCTTCTCAGGAGACTGGGTGGCCACCTCTTCGATTTCCATTCCGCCTGCGCTCGATGCCATGATCACCGGTGCACCAAGAGCACGGTCGACCACAATGCCCAGGTACATCTCCTGAACGATGTCCTGCCCCTCTTCAACCAGGAGAGCTTTTACCACTCTCCCTTCCGGTCCGGTCTGGGGCGTAACCAGGGTCATACCCAGCATATGCCGAGCAATCTCTTCCGCCTCATCCGGAGTGTGGGCGAGCTTGATTCCTCCGCCCTTTCCTCTTCCTCCTGCATGGATCTGAGCCTTGATAACAGCCATACCGCCCAGTTCCTGGGTCACTCTCTTTGCATCCGCAGGGGCTGTAACCACCTCACCCCTGGGCACCGGAATGCCAAATTCCTTTAGTATTTTTTTTGCCTGATACTCATGAATCTTCATTTCATCACCTCAACGTTCCTTGATAATACACAGTCCACTGTCGTTCCTTCACCACTTCCGTGGTGTAATCGGGAAGAAGCATGGGGGCAATTCCTGGATTCCCGATGCCCGCCTTCTTCAACTCTTCTTCAAATCGAGCTACATGGTCAAGTGACAATCTCTTGAGAACGATACCTCCCTTCACATAGTCCGCAGCCGCCTTTCCAGCCCTCCTTCCAAAGGTCAGAATATCCTGGAGGGAATTACCCATCAAACGATTGTCTCCGTGGATACCGCCGACGACTTCTCCTGAAGCGAAGAAACCAGGGAGTTTCGTTCTGGCATGCTCATCAATATCGATCCCTCCATTCTGGTAATGGAGAGTCGGGTAAACTAACATGGGCTCTTTGCTGATGTCAATGCCGTACCGTTTGAACTGAATGAATTTAGCTGGCAGTTCTTTCTCCACCGTGCCCGGCCCGAGAAGTATGTCGATCATGGGTGAATCAAGCCACACCCCCATTCTTCCGGTGGGTGTGGTAATACCCTTTCCCCGCTCCATACACTCCCTGACGAAACAGGCAGACTCGACATCTCTCGGCTCTAAGGGAAAACAGAACTGCTCGCCATCACGATTGAGTACGTGGGAGCCCAGCCCTCTGGTCTTTTCAGTGATGAGGAGCCCCACGTTCTGTTCGGGGTAGGCAGCACCGGTTGGATGGTACTGGGTGGAATGCATAAGGCAGTTTTTCACTCCGGCCCGGTACGCCATCACT
>Ga0315279_10001928_pt1 | contig 32745 bp, 25 predicted proteins | sample YL17G06_20_MG_FD_203694 | JGI IMG/M metagenome (GOLD analysis project Ga0315279, IMG submission 203694) | Sediment microbial communities from Yellowstone Lake, YNP, Wyoming, USA - YL17G06_20 | ecosystem: Environmental > Aquatic > Freshwater > Lake > Sediment | place: USA: Wyoming | collected...
GGCCGCGGCGATGATCGACCGGCTGGCCCACCATGGCTACATCCTCCTTTTCGAAGGGGAAAGTTACCGGATGAAAAATGCGCTCATGCGGCAGAAAAGATGAGAATATTTCCACATGCGCTCATGGGGATTTTTGGACGATTTTTTCGGGGAATTTTGCTTGACAAAACACAATAAGGCTGCGTCGGCACGAATCAAGAATGAAAATCCGGTTCAAGCCGGGGAGATCCGTCTCCTCTCGCAACAGGTCAACCGGCACCACCTCCTGCATATAGCTCAGGCGTTTATATTTCGCTTTGGGACAGAGGAGCAGATGGCGCCCTTGATGTTCGACTCCATGTCCCGCGAAATAGAAGACAAACGTATCGCCCTCGCTAAGGCGGACGGTCATATCAGCCGCAGTGTCGAGCACCTCCTGGCTGCTAGGCTTCCGGAGAAGCTTTACAGAGTCGTAACCTGCCTTTTGCTTGAGGAATCCATGCAACTCGATGCCATCGTTTTCGGCGCAGGCGAGCGACAGGATCTGATCATCATCGTAATGGTCCGTGGCTACAAGAAGGGCGGCGCGAATTGGATTCTTTTTGGCTTCCTTAGGCATCTATTCCCCTCCGTTTGTTCGCCCGCTTTGTGCTTTCCCGGATGCCCATCTTAATGAAATTTCCTCTCCTCGAAGTGGGTTAAATATAAATTTACATAAGCCAAGATTTATAAATCCTTCGCGAGACGAAAACTGAACGTGCCGTAACCTTGGAAGGGGCCGGATAAGTCGGGGAACGAGACCTGCGTGCCGAACATGGAGCCAGCAACTGAGAAAGGCTCATGAAAGCCGCGACTTGAGGCGCGCGCGCTCGAAGAATAATTGAACCAGGAACCGCCTCGGATGATCCGCTCTTGACCTGATAAGGGTCCTTTGGGATCGATATCGGGCTTGCTTTTATATTTTCCATACCAGTCCTGACACCACTCAAAAACGTTTCCCAACATGTCATATAACCCGAATGAATTCGGCAACATCTTCCCTGCTGGGTGCGTTTCTTCTCCGGAATTCACAATATACCAAGCAATTTTATCCAAGTCCCCATATCGAGCTTCATTCGTCCCGGCCCGACAAGCATACTCCCACTCCGCCTCTGTCGGCAAACGATAGTCCTTTCCCTTCTTAGCGCTTAATTTGTAAATAAAACATTGAACATCATCCCAACTCACATTTTCCACGGGGAAGTCACCGCCTTTCTTGAATAAAGATGGATTATTTCCCATTACGGCTTCCCATTGTCTCTGCGTCACTTCATATACGCCTAGATAAAATGGCCTGCTGATTATCACTTCGTGCCGGGGGCCTTCATGCGAAACACGATCAGGTTCATCCTTAGGCGAGCCCATTATAAACTTGCCGGGGGGAATGAGTATCATCTTCATCTTTACTCCTCGGCCCAGCTCCTCCTCCGTGGCTAACATAACTCCCAACGCCTCGGACGCCGCCCGCTGTACCTCTGCCGCCTGCTCGGCCGTCATCGGATAATATGCTTCTACGAGCTTAGGTTTTTCTCGGAACTGTTCGGAAGATGGTCTCGGAGGCTTTATCCATGATTGCGTCGGCTCCACAGGCGGTCGAATCGAACCGCTCGGGACCAGTTCGACGAGCTCAATATCTCCTCTCCCTTCGATTTTTATAAAGGGATTTTGTCGCTGGCCAAATAAATCTCCCGCCTTCTTGGCCACCTTATCCGATGTCCAGGACGCCATCGCCGCTACGTTTCGATGCCCCTTCTCAAATGCTTCCAATAAATACGCCGTGAAGATTCCGTGGCCTTTATCAACCCATTCATAGGCTTTCTGGCCGTCCCTACAGGCGTTCCAAATTGCCACCGTTGGTGTGGAAGATCGGAATTGACTCTGTCTGACCGCCTGGATGTCCCGGGCCATTTCTGAGAAAGAGGCTTCTTCTCCTTTTGACATAGGTTCTGTCACAGCCGCCCTTCCAGCCGGCCTATTCTGGCAGCAGTCAAGAATCAGGAGTGTATTCTCCGATTGGACCTGAGCAAGTTTACCGCTGACCACATCCAGACTGACGGATGTTCTATCCAGATCATCTTCGTATGTGTCCACGCCGCAGAGATACCTTCGCCCTGATGGCGCGAACCCATGTCCCCAGAAACCGAATATCAGAAGATCGAGCTCCCGGCAATCGGCAAGCCGATCCAGCGCTCGTTCGATATGCTTGGAAAGCCCCTGTTGCGCTCCCTTGGAAGAGCAGGTCATCAGGCTGATTTCATCGTCCGTGAAACCGCAAAATGACCGCAGCGCATTCGCGACGCTTTCAGCGTCTTGTCGAGCATAATGCAGTGAGCCGAGTGTGTGATACTCGTTCAAGCCGATTAAGAGCGCACGCTTTTTCATAGAATTCATTTCAAGCAAGTAATAATATAATCTTTTATTCTCCCCTACTTACGCGATTGGAGTTATAAATAAGCTTTCTTGAGTAAGATATGCTAGCATTCATTATTGATGAAAAGGCTTGAAATATCCCGTGACATTTTGGATATTTTTCCGGTAAGCACATCTTTGGCTCCAATAATAAGTTGCCCTGAACTGCTAATATCAAATTGAATTTCTATTTTTGGCACCCCCCTTTGAGCAGGAGAGATTCCATCTAGATGAAATCTTCCAATATCTATATTCTGGCTCGCAAGTTCATTTTCTCCTGCAATCAGATGTAATTCCACCGAAGGTTGACTATCTATAAATGTTGAAAATATCTCACATAATTGGGCGGGTAACTCAGATCCTTTTTTCAAGATTTTCGTAAATACACCTCCAGCTGTTTCAATGCCAATAGAAATAGGCAGCCTTTCCCAAGCTTTTTTACTAGAGCCCACTTTTTCATGATTGGAAATAGAACTAGCTTTATTGCTTATTTCCCTTTCTTTGAAATTATTAATATAAATTTCGGGGATATATTTATCTAATTCTTTCCATTTAAGCTCAGCATGATCTGCCTCCTTTATATATTCCTCCCCTAAGTCTTCCCATAATTCAATTAATTCCTTCCACGAGCTTACATCATGATCATTCTCGGCGGCGTTATTTGCTTTTCGCACTGCAAGTTCTGCCATTTTCTTATCTTCTAAATTCATCCACGCTTTCGCTATCTTGGTCCAATGCCGTGACCGTTTTGCTTTTTCCACCGCATTTTGAACTGCAATCACACTTCGGTTTAGATTTCCAGTTCTCTTCGAGGTTATGGCAATAGAACTCCAGTCCTCAGAGCTCGTTGCAAGTTTTTGTGCTTGTTCAAGCTGCCTAGAAGCATTTGATTTAAATCCAAGCGCGCGCCAAGTTTCAGCAACCTCTAAGCGATTACTACAGTTGTCGTATTTAGCGAGTACTCCTTTGGCATTCTTCATACACTGAAGCATTCGCTCATCATTTTTTAATTTCTTAAATATTAGGGCAAGCTTTAGCCAAGGGGTTATATCTCCATAATCCTCAGCGATTTCAAACGCTTTTAAGATATATATAAACGCTCTTTCGGTTTCGTCGATTTTAATACAGGTCTCGGCCATACTTATCCAGTCCTCAGGCGAAGGAAGTTCTCGGACTTCTGCTTCACTCTTAAGGCGGTCGATTATTTCAATAGCGCGCACGTGTTTCCCGAGTCGATCCCAAACTTCAGCAATTTCATTCCACCAATCATATTGCGAAGCTAGCGTCTCTGCTTTTTTAATCGCATATAGAGCTTCATCTTTATTCAATATTCTACACATCGCCTTTGCTATTGAAATCCAGTCCATCGCATAATCTGATCTCTTTAGTCTCTCTATCTTATAAGCTAATATTTGCCCTTCCGCATTGAATAATCTAGCCACTATATTTTTTTCAATGTCTGTTTCAAATTCATTATTAATTGATTTTTTTATGAATGCTGAATCAATATTCTCAATTTCCGAGCCTGAGGAATAATTCCTACAGTTTAATAGAGCTTCATTTAGTTCAACGGCCGATTGAAATCTTTTAATCATCTCCTTTTCCAAGCACTTAAGAATGATCTCGTTCAACTGTTCGGAAATACCTAAAATCATAGATGGCTTTTCATTCAAATGTTGATAAGTTATATCTCCATGAGCGAAAGGAGGATAGCCAGACGAGATCTCATAGAACATAATCCCTAGGGAATATATATCCGACCGGTGATCCTCATCTTTGCCACGGACCTGCTCCGGCGACATATAAATTAGCATTCCCGGAGTCTGTTTCCGCGCCACTCGCGTTATCGAATCTTTCATTACGCGGGAAATCCCGAAGTCCAATATCTTTACTTCGCCCGCCTCGGTCACCATCACATTCGACGGCTTGATGTCCCGGTGGATGACTTTCTGATCGTGGGCATAGGCCAGCCCCTCGCATATCTGAGAGGCCAGTGGGATAAAATCTGATTCAATGATCTTTCCTTCCCGCGCCAGCCGGGCCGCCAACGTCTCCCCCTTGATATACTCCATCACCAGGAATTTCCATTGTCCGTCCATCTCGAAAGAAAGGAGCCGCATAATATACGGATACGTTAGCCGCATCGAAATCTTCGCTTCTTCCGCGAGATTCCGAAGCGCCCGGGCATCTCTAGCCAGTTCCTCCGGTAGGACCTTGATAGCTACGACCGTACCCGACTCAAGGTCTTTCGCTTTATAAACGACGCCTATTCCCCCGCAACCCAGCTCCTCAACAATCTCGTAGCGGTCCTTCAGGATCGACTGTGGTCCCAGGCTTGGGATCGTCGTGCGAACATCGAAGGACATTTCACCTCCGGCGTAGCCGGGTGAACCGGGCAGGGAGGAGGAATTCAATACCAACTGAAAATCCCCCTTGCCTTCGATCGTTATATACGGGACCTGCATCTGCCCATAAAGATCCAAAGCTGTCTTCGCTACTCTATCCGCCATCCATGAAGCCATCGACGCAACACTGCCAGTCGTTTTCTCAAAAGCTTCAAGAAAATAAGCCGTGAAGATCCCATGACCACGGGAAACCCATTCATAAGCCTTCTGTTCATCCCGACACGAATTCAACACCGCCACCGTGGGTATTGCGCTCCGGAACTGCTTCCGCCGCGCCGTCTGGATGTCCCGGGCCAAAGCTGCCAGCGCCTCCTCTTCCCCCTTCATCATCGGCTCCGCGATAGCCGAGCGCCCGGCCGGCCGATTCTGGCAACAATCCAAGACCAATAATGTATTCTCAGCCTGGACCTGGGCCAGTTTCGCATTGACCAGTTCTAGACTGACAGCAGAACGCTTCAGGTCGTCTTCATCCGTATCAATGCCGCAGAGGTACCGATGGCCAGATTCAGGAGAGAATCCGTGACCCCAAAAACCAAAGACCAGAAGATCCAGGTCCCGGCAATCGGCCAATCGGGTCAACGCCTTCTCGATATATCGGGATAGGCCTTGTAATCCCCCTTCGGACGAGCAAGTCATAATGGTCATTTCGCAATCAGAGAATCCGCAATGCTTCCGCAGAGCATCCCCAAACGCTTCCGCATCCTGCCGGGCATATTTCAACTCCCCCAGAAGATGGTAATCGTTAAGCCCAATAAGCAATGCGCACTTTGCCATTTTCTGCTCTTCAGCGACTTTTATACTGAAGCCTATCACTCAACTAGAAAAGACAAAACTCCCGCGGACCAATTTTGGAAACCTTGATTCTCCAGTTTGGTGAATAATCGGACGAGATCTCTATTTGGAATGACCAAGAATGGCTTATCTTGGCTCGCTCCCGACAAGTCCCGCTTCTCAATTAACGGCTTCTCAGAAACAATAACAACTATATGTTCCCACCCCGGCGGTCCTACCTCTACGTAGTCTCCAATCCGATCCCACGGAAGCATCTCAGGTCCGGGGACAGAATAACAACATCCCGCCTGCGCCTCAGCTTCAACGGAAGATATAAACGGATTCGGGACGTGTAGATAAACGGTGCCGCTCGTTCCGATGTTCAATATGGTTACATAGCCCGAATTATCGGAGGAGAACTCCAACTGAAGGGAGGAGTTGATCGGTAACGCATTAATTATTTCATTATTGATATCGCGCGATTTGATGTCCTTCATACATATACGCACAGACTCGTCCGCCGCTCCTTTTTGGCGAAGCGCTTGGATCAAATACTGCCTCTCCAGGCGAAATCCCAATCCTAAGAGAATCGAAGTCGAAAATCCGAATTCGGGCGAAATCAAGCGTTCGATGGTTTTATGCGATTCTTCCCGGTCCCGGCCGGCGATTTTGGCCAGCAGATTGTCCGGCAGTTCCGCCAATTTGGCCACCGCTGATTTCAGGCTTTCTAACTCCTTGATCAGGACCTGGTGGCATTCATCGGCTTTTTTCTCTTCAGACTTGAAAGATTTCACCGCGGCGAAGTCATTTCTCAGCCGAGCGAGGGTAAGCTCATGTTCCATGGCCGCCGTTTCCCCGACTCTCCGCGCGTTTTCGATATCTGTATCCGCTTTGAGCAATTCAACGAGATGTCTCTTTTCTAGGAGCTGCAGTTCATGTTCCCGCTCTCGCTCGTTGAGCTCGGATGCGTTTTCGATTTCTCGTTTGCGTCGTTCGTACTCGGATTTCGCGGTGGCTTCCCTAAGTTCAGCTTCTCTTTCCCGACTTTTTGCTTCCTCTATCCGTTGAAAAGCTCGCCGGCTAGCTGTTTCCGCTTCGGCCGCCGCTGCCTCCGCAGATGTCCACTGCTTTTCCCTAATATGGAAAGAAATCCCCTGGGCTTCAAATTCTCCTGCTAACTTTTTCTCCCAAAACCTAGCTGGATGGGCATTTTGATCTATGAGTTGCTCAATTCCATAGTCGTGAACCTCGCGCTTAATCTCTTCCGTAACCAATTGAATCATTAAAGACTGGGCCATCTCGTTGGACAAAGATTTTCCCGGCGCGACTACATCGAGCATTCTAGAGCCCACAAATAATTGCGAATTTTGAATCGACCAAGTTCCAGTTAAGATAAGATCATAAGCGTTTTTTTGATCGTCCATTTTACACGCAGAAAACGCCATGCTTAAGGGCCGCGATCGAAGTGAAACGAATATCAGTTGTAGGCCGGGGCAGTAAGGAATAGTTTCATGCTTTGTAATACGGCGTAGCTCCGGGGGGCCATCGGCTCGGCCTATCCGGACGTATAGATGTTCATCCTGAACCCGTGGTGAGACTTGGACTTGGTCGCTTCCCCATCGCCATTTCGACCGGCGCGGGGTTAATTCCTTGATCCGGGCTACTGCTGCATCGGCCGCGGATTCATCCACTATTGTGATACCCCCATTTTGTTATGCTTCCTCGAGTCTCATTGCAAACGTCATGACCCGTACGTTATAAAAGAACGCGACTCCGACCGCAAAGATGAAAACGGCCACTCGAAACCAGGAATTCAAGGCAGCGCCGACCATTAACCAAGCGATCAACGCGTCAATAATCGTATAAACAGATAAGACGAACGCATTAGCCCGGTTTGATTCTTTTCTGACCATCGTCCGGATGAATCCAATGGTAAATACGGGTAGAAGCAATACAATGATCATCCATCCGAGCAGGCGTTTGAACCAGGGGAAGGAACGCACAGCTTTCTGCATATCCTCTGGTGCGAATACCCTTGGGGGTGCTTCGAGGTTGTATCGCTTCCCGAACACAGTCTGGCGATTGGCCACATTGGCCAAATTGACTTCGACATCCAGTTTCACACCTCCGGGAAAGGACTCGAAGGCATAGATTTCCCCATATAAAACGCCCGGGGCTCCACGATCTCTCCCTTTGGCGATGGCTTCGTCCATCGCCGTATATGAACGATGCCGAATTCGCAATGTGTCGCGTAATTTCTCGCCAAACGAACGGTCGCCAAGATCGAGGACGCCCCGCTGCTCGAGGCCGCTACGCAACTTGTTCGTGAAATAATCGGTCGGATCATTAGCAAAGTGTAAAAGGGTCGCTTGGCGGATATCCTGTCTGGATAACCGGATGTCCTCGATAATAGTAGGGATCAGTTGATCGGCCAGTTTTTGGCGCTCCGGACCGATTTCGGGCTTTCTAGGACCGAGATTGTCCCATCCCAGCCAAACCAAATACACCCCGAGCGCTAACGGCCCGAACATGGAGAGCATTTTAAGCAGCTTTTTCAACATGTTTCCCTCTTTCGGTCATTTCCCAAATGGCTCGGCCCGAACGCTCGGCTATCTCGATCTCTCCGCGAGCGTCTCGTAGGCCTTGATACCCCTCAAAGACATCGGCGGGGGGAGTTCTCCCAAAGCCGATGCGACATCCTCCTTGGCGATGCGGCCGTCCCCTCCCTCAATCTTCCGCATGATGCCACGATCGATCAGAGTCTGGACCATAATCGTCAAAGACCGCATCGAGTGACGATCCAACCTGTCGGCGAGTTCCTCAAGCGAAATCGCTTCGTCGTGACCGTAGGGAAATTTCTTGAATTCGCGTTCAAGGAGGGCTAACCGAGCCTCCCGGGGCGGAAGCGGTACGAGAAACATCCCCCCGAACCGAGAGATGGCGGCTTGGTCCAGGGCCGTGGGCAAATTCGTCGCCCCAATAAAAAGGATGGCAGTATTGGGAGACGTTAAGCCCTCCATCTCCTGCAGGAATTCGCTCACGACTCCGTCCCGTACGGTCGATGTGCTTCCTCTCTTCGATAGGATGCCATCGATTTCATCCAGAAAAACGACCGATCTCTCGCTTCGCCGGACAGCGTCAAACAGCCTTTTGACGTTTTTCTGGGATTCGCCCACCCACTTGTCGAGAATGTTCGACCCCTTCACCAGAAAGAAGTCCGCGGCGATTTCGTGGGCGATCGCCTTGGCGAACATCGTTTTCCCCGTTCCCGGCGGCCCCACCAGGATCATACGGTCGCCCAATCTCGCCCCCGGCCATTTGGATACCTCCTCGGGATTGCGGAACTTCGCGACAAAACGTTTGATCCTTGTTTTGAGGTCCTCCAGTCCGATAATGTCGTCAAACGTGACGTCGGGTTTGTCCCTTAGAAGCCAAGGGGGAGCATCTCCGGGGGCGACGTCGTAATCCAAGGCCGAATCGCCGCCTGCGACGCGTTCCGGCGCCGCTTTTCCTCTTTCTTTAAGTTTTTCCGCGATACGGATCAATTCGAAAGCGTCCTCAACATAGCGTTCCGCAATTTTCCCCTCACTCTGCTCGGCCAATGTCAGCCCGAATTCGGCGGCTTTAGCCGTGTGGAAAAATGCCTTCGCATAGTCTTTATCGATCAAGGCCTTTTCGGCGGCGGCTTCATGCTCTCGCTTCTTGTCGGCGATGAAGCTCATTTATCTTCCTCCAGCAGTTCTTTCAACCGCTTTCGCCCCTCTCCGATCTTCTCCTGGAGGTTTGCTTCCTTTTCCTTGTCCTCGGAATTCTTGATGGGGCTGGACCTCCCCAGTTCCGCGGCAACTTCGTCCTCAAGTTGCTTCTCCAACTCCTGGACAGAGGGTACGATATCCGTCATTTGGGTTTCGACGCCCTCCATTTCCTTGCCGTGCATCTTCTCCCAGACCTTGTCGACATCGACCTGTTCGCCCAGTTTCTCCTGGACTTCATCGAGGATATCGGTGACCGATTCGGGATCGATGTGGACGACGGTATTGATGGCTTTCAAAGCTTGGGTGAAGTCCTGGTCCGTTTTTGCCAGCTCGAGTTTGGTGAGCAATTGTTCGAATACCCAGCGCTTGATCTCGATTTTGGACATTATGATTTCGCTCGCCCGGCAGGTCTGCAGGCTGCGCTGCGAGGCTGCCTTTTGTCCGTCTTTGAGATAGTTCCGCGCTTCGATCCAGGCTTTATCCCGGTCTTTTTTCAGGCTAGCGATCCGATCCTTAACCGTATCAATGGCGCCTTCTGCTTCGCGGAATGCTTTCCGGCGCGCCCGTTCCCGGTCCTTGGCCCGCTCCTTCTCCCCTTTGAACAGTTTTTTGATGTCGTCGCCAATAGGCATGGTTTGTCTCCTTTCACGATTAATTATCTAAACATACTAAAATTCATTCCTTATTTGAAAAGAACATTTGGTCTATATTTTTTGGTGGATGCGCCAAGTAGCCACCCTATAAATGATAGAAATCCTAGGTCACACACCATATTTTTTTTTATCGATCTCGCCATTGGGATGCGAAAATGAATCCATATTTCATTATCTCCCAGAAGCCGATTACCCCAACAAAGAGAAGCCAAATATATCTCCCGATATTACTACTTCATATTATATATCATAGCACTTTTATTTAAGTCCATTCTCACTTCTTTCACTTTTTGAGTGATGGTCGGGCAGAGGATATAGACCCATGCTTTATTAATAAGCTCCTTTCTTTTTATCTAATAAAAGATCAGTGGTCCACAACAAGCGGGGACGGATGCTGCAATAAGGTTCGCCAATCAAGCTAATCTCCAGAATACCCTTGAAAAAAGCCTCAAAATCAAATTTTACACCCTTTCTAAGCATATTCAATGACATTTCGTATTTTCCAATTTTATATCCTTCAAGACTCGCTATCGCTTTCAACACCGTACTCGATCGAAGTGATCCGAAGCTCAGGATCGTCAGTTTGAGATCGAAGATAGACATGGGCGCCCGTCTCACAGAATCGAGCCCCTTCGTAGCTCTGGACGATAGCTTTTTTGCCTGGAAAAGGATAGCGGATAACCTGCCAGCGGGTTGGATCCCCGGGCACATTAGCATAATGAGACCAAGCCGGCGGTTCGAGAACGGACGGCCATTTATTTGGATCCTTCGGACCTTCAGCATAAAACCAAATACGGGCGCTATATTCCGTCCGAATGGTGCATGAGAAATAAATAGACTGACCTTCTATGAATTCTTTTGTAACTCCAAGTTGCATGATCTGGGTAGGACGGTTTTCATCGGGGTGGTGGTTTCCCTCCAACATTCCATTTACTAATATACAATCTTCGCCAAAACGTCCTCGTCCACTGGCAAATGATTGACCTCCTAGTTTGTCTTCAAAAATGAGACGGGGGCGAGGTTGTCCCCATAGTAAATCAGTTCTGAAGATCGGCTTCCCTCTTGCGAGCAATATTGCCTCATCGATTAAGCTCTCCGTTTCCATTATTGGATGGAGAGCATCGCATATCGAATCGACCGATATATTTTCCAATTCCACTTTCGCTTTGATCAACTCGTGGGGCGGATTGGCGGGTATTGAAGGCGCATAAGGTGCGAGATTCTTTAATATCTTTGAAGAGAACGGAGCTAAAAGGCCTCGTAATCGTTTCACAACCTGGTCCTGATCCGGCACTTCGTTCTCGATGTGAAGAGTGATATCAACACATCCTTGCTTCAGAAATCCTTCGTGGCAGGATAGCTCGTAATGCACACCTCCCGTATTCCCCGGCCATCGATTCCTTGTCATTTGGATCATAACAGGGGAAGAATCAAAAATGTTCGTATTCCAGCCTTCTGCCGCCATTCGGGCTCGAACGCTTTCCAGGATTTCTCCGCATTCTCGTTTTAAATTCGCCCAACCATCATTCATGTCGCCCAAAAGTCCGACGAAAGTATTGGCCGAATCGGATAACGTTTTTCTCATTTCTGATCCTTCTTCCGTTCCCCTTATTCTTTGTATTTAAGGGAAATTCCTTTTTTTAGGCGTTGATTTCGTAGTATTTGAGCTTTCAATAATGCCGATCCCAAATTCGAGGAATGCTTATGATTAGCAAGCTGTTCCGGAATCTCATTGGCATCCTTAGTCAGCAAAGAAAGTTTTTTCTTCTGTTCAAGAGGAGGCTTCTTCAACGCTAACTGAAAGTCCCCCTTCCCCTCGAACGTCAGGTAAGGGACCTGATTCTGGTGGAAGATCTCCGCCGCCGTCTTCGCTACGCGATCCGCCATCCACGATGCGATCGCCCCGATGCTCCCTCCCGTCTCTTTAAATGCCTGCAATAAAAACTCTGTGAAAATACCATGACCTCTCGATTCCCACTCATACGCCTTCTGCCCTTCCCGGCAGGAAGCCAGCACCGCTACCGTTGGAATCCTGCTCCAGTCCTTATTCCGCTGCACCGCCTGGATGTCTCGGGCCAATGATGTTAAGGCAGTTTCCTCGCCTTTCGACATCGATTCTCCACCTAATGATCGCCCCGTAGGTCGGTTCTGACAGTAATCGAGGATCAATAGCGTGTTCTCCGCTTGCACTTGGGCCAGCTTTGCCTTAACCATATCGAGACTAATTGCCGACCGCAACAAGTCCTCCTCGATCGTATTGATCCCGCAGAGATATCGTTTTCCCGGTTCGGGCGAGAAGCCATGTCCCCAGAAGCCGAAAACTAAGAGGTCCAAGTCCCGGTGCTCGACCAGCCTCCCGAGGGCCAGTTCGATGTAATGCGTGTCCCCGAGCAGAGCTCCCTCTGAGCGACACGACATCAGGGTGATGTCTTGATCCGAGAATCCACAATACATCCTTAGAGCCTCGCCGAATTCCTCCGAGTCTTGCCTGGCGTATCTCAACTCTCCAAAGAGCTGGTATTTGTTAAGTCCCACGAGAAGGGCCCGCTTTTGCATCTCGCGATCCCTCTAATATTGACCAAACATAATTTATATCCTATCGCTTCTTTTATGGCCGACCGTCTTACAGCTTCACATATTATTATGAATTCTTTATTGTCAAGGCGGCTACAATATCCGGCGTGGCGTACGTTTTTAAGCCAAACGGCCTAGCCAGTTGTTCTTGCGTTAGGATGTCCAAGTTCTTTGAAAAAGGGCAGTTGATTCCGCTGGAAAGAGCAATTAACGAGAAGCTATATCTGTGCTGCGTGTTGAATGGCCCCGAAAGGACCGTATTGTTCGAAAATCGATCTCGGAATTTGAGTTTAGCGTAATTCATATATATATCGATTCTGCTTTATATGGATAGACCGCATTTAGCGCAAGCGATTAAGTTTCTCTTGTGCAGAGGCATTTCCTTGCTCTGCAGCCTTGAGGTACCATTTCGCCGCTTCGGCCTTGTCTTGTTTGACGCCATTGCCTTCGTCATAACACAAGCCGAGGTTCCACTACGCAATTGCATTTCCTTGCTCAGCCGCCTTGCGGTACCATTTCACCGCTTCGGCCTTGTCTTGTTTGACTCCTTCGCCTTCGTCATAACACAAGCCGAGGTTCCACTACGCAATTGCATTTCCTTGCTCAGCCGCCTTGCGGTACCATTTCACCGCTTCGGCCTTGTCTTGTTTGACTCCTTCGCCTTCGTCATAGCAAAGACCGAGCTTATTCTGCGCCTCGGCATTTCCTTGCTCGGCCGCTTTGCGGTACCATTTTACTGCTTCAGTCTTGTCTTCCCTGACACCTTCACCATCTTCATAACAAGCTGCAAGGTAGGTCTGCGCAATTGCATATCCTTGATCAGCCGCCTTGCGGTACCATTTCACCGCTTCGGCCTTGACTTTTTTGAATCCTTCGCCTTTGTCATAACAAACGGCGAGGTTGGACTGCGCAGCGGCATATCCTTGTTCAGCCGCTTTGCGGTACCATTTCACCGCTTCGGCTTTGTCTTGGCTAACACCTTCACCTTGGGAATAATGAAAACCGAGCTTATTTTGCGCAACGGCATATCCTTGATCAGCCGCCTTGCGGTACCATTTCACCGCTTCGGCCTTGTCTTTTTTGAATCCTTCGCCTTCGTCATAACAAGCGGCGAGGTTGGCCTGCGCAGCGGCATATCCTTGTTCAGCCGCTTTGCGGAACAATTTCACTGCCTCGATTTTGTCTTCATTGACGCCTTAACAAATCGAACATAAACCGCGCTCCAGCATGTCCTTGCTCTGCCGCCTTACGGAAACAATTTGCTGCCTCTGTTTCGTCTTTGTTGACACCTCTACCTGTGAAATAACAGTGGCCAAGGTTGTCCTGCGCTCCAGCATGTCCTTGCTCAGCCGCCTTGCAGTACCATTTCACTGCTTCGGCATCGTTTATACTAACTCCTTCACCTTTGTAATAACACTCACCAAGCTTGTTCTGCGCGCTTGCATATCCTTGCTCAGCCGCCTTGCGGAACCAATTTATTGCTTCAGACTGGTTCATTTCAACGCCTATGCCCCAATTGTAACAAAGACCGATTAGATAATAACCTTCGGCCATCCCTGCCTCCGCAGCTTTGCGCCACAAAGGCAGGCGTGAAGCGTTCATCTCAAAAATAAGTTTGCTAATTTCTCCCGTTGAGATGGCCTCGGCATCGGCATCAGACCTAATCTGATTGCGAAGTTCTTGTTCCTCTTTCGATAGTTTCACTACGCAATCCGCGCAGCATTGGCGCCCTTCATCCCAATGACGCGTGCATAGGAAATCTCGATGGCAAACCTGGCATTCAAACGTCTCGTCAGAGTCGTTTCGCCGTCCGCAAAGCGGACACTTGACCCGCCGATCGGGTGTCGGTAAGCGATCGCCCTCATGTGAAGTGCCCAGAATCACACGCGCAGGGGCACCAAACTTCTCATACCAGGGAACTTGCAGCTCGGCTATGCCAGGTGTAGACGAAGACCACCGGACTACCTCTTGACGCGTATAGGCCGCGAGATCATCAAAATCAAGTTCGGTTCCTTTCCAAGCGTCGCCGTCTAGGCCTGCCAATAGAAAATGCGAGAAGACACCGTGTCCCTTCGACGGCCATTCTCTTGCCCGTTGGCCGGACTGACAGGCGATGAGAAGGCAAGTAGTTATGTCAGGTGCCTCTTTCGCTCGAGCCACAGCGACGATATCACGATAAAAACCTTCGCCCATTCGATTGGCTTCTACTCCGCGGCCGGCCTCGGGATTATTGCGGCAGCTGTCTATGAGCAGGATACGCTGTGTTGCGGCCATTAGTCCTAAAGACTCTTTCAACATTTCCAGTGGCAGAGTGCCAACTGCCGGAAACATCTGCCGGCTGTCTATAGTAAGCAAGTAGCCGAGACCATTCCTCTCTACCCCGTGCCCCGCGAAGAAAAAGAGAAATAGATCACCCGGCTTGACCTCAAAGGCTATGTCTTGAAGCGCATCTATTATATGTCCAAGCTCGGGGGTATCGGGGCCGTCGCTGTCAGATAGAACATGAACATAATCGAATTCGCAGCGAGTGCGAAGCCGTTCTGCCAGAGCCGTCGCGTCAGCTCGCGCGAACGGGACGCGGGAAATCATCTTGTCCCGGTATTCATCGACACCTACCAGCAAGCCGTACTTTTTCATTAATACCGCCGCCGCGTTTTCACTCCGATTCGAGCCGTCTCAATCTCTCTACGATCTCCTGCGAGAATCTATGAGATGATTCCCTTTCACCCGCGATTTCCGCGACGCGTGCCTCCGTATTAGCAGAAGGAATACGGGAAGGTTCATAGGACTCTCTTTCCAATTCTCTCGCAGCCTTATCCGCTACTTTCAGGTCATCGATCAAGCCTTGAACATCCAAAAGGATATCTGTCAACTGGTCCTCATCCACGCCCTTCTCAAGGGAGGCCAAGCCATCTTCGACTTTTCGTTGGGCGATCGAAATACGGTCAATGTTGCCGAAAATGATATTTTCCTGGTTTTCTGAGAGATCCAGATCTCGAAAGGCCTGCTCGATTTCGCGTCCGACGATTCTTTGGCTGGGTCCTCTAGCCTGATCGTATTCCTTCTTCTTCCGAAGGATCAACCCCTCGATTTGCTTGATCTTTTCTTTTAATACTTCAAGGAGTTGTATATTCCGAGCTTTGGCATCAGCCAGGGGGAGCGCCACACGATCAAAACGTTTCTTCATGGACGGATTCAAGCCTAAGATTTTCCCGAAAATAGAAAGTATTTCCATTCTTCACTCCTTATTCTCGCGATATTTCTCGAGCCTTATCTTTAACCATTCGCCCAAATAGCCTAGAGGCAACATGATGGCGAATCCTCGCACATCGAAGGGCCGCCCTAAAAAGACATCCTTGAGGAACCATATCCCTACGCCAATAAATGCCGGCCCCAAGAACACGGCGTGATGGAATCGATGTCTCAAAAGTTGGGCAGCGTCTATCGATTTTCCAAGCTTGCCGGTTTTACCTGCTATCGCAATGTCCCCATCCGGAGTTTTGTAAACCTTATAATGGTTGAGTTTTGATAAGGCTGCAAAAGCACGCTTAGTGAAACTCCTTCTGTAGCCAGTTTCCTTTTTTATCTTTTCGAGAGTGATATACCCCTCATAGCCAGTCTCCAGATACTCGTCTACAATACCCTTGACTTTTGCGATCCGGTGCTGTTCGGTTTCGGGATGCAGACGATCGATAAAATCGCGCAAGGAAGCTCGATCTGTTATCCGCGGAGGGGCGATTGTTTCAAAATCGCTACCTCCCCTGAAGTTCGAGATGACGAGCCAGTGATCTCCGGCGGTATGTCCAGTCATATCTTCGGGCCAGCGCAGCGCGGTGGCGACCGTAATAAACGCAAAAGTCGCCTGATGGCCGCTCTTAGACGACCAATCTTTATATACCTCTAGAATGCGATCGATCTCCTCTTGGCCCGGCGGAACGATTACGATGCGGCCTTTCCGCTCAAATCGAACGCAGGTTGGGACGGCTGCCACGACGTGAATCGTCGTTGCCATACCGCTGAGGGCCCAGACTTTCAAGCGATTCAAACCAGATAGCCAATCAGCCCAATCTTGAGGCCAGAAAATTCCGGCAGGGAGGCCAGACGATTCGGCTATAGCACGCGCAATCTCATTGGATAAATCCGCAACTTCCCGGGCCTCCTTGATCTTGGGCTCCCAGGCTAAAGCCGCATACCAGAATGGTAGGGATTTCACCTCAGGGACTGGATCGCCTTTTGCTTGGGTTAGGTTATCGCTGATGGCAGCGAAGAAAGCATCCCCGGCCCTTAAGCTTCGTTCGGTACCGCCCCTCAACTCCTCCGATTGTTTGGGAGAAGGAGGAAACCATACCTTTTGCCGAGCTTCGATAGTCCAGGTATAGTCCTGCTGTATGAACTTTGCGCGATTTGTCGGTGTATCCTCGCGGAGCACATCCAATTCGGAAGGATTGAGCAACACCTTAGTGCCCCGTAACCAAAGCTTTCCATCCCTATCCCGAGTTGTGCTATCGATGATAATCCGTCTGTATTCGGGTGGAATGGGATCAGAATCCTCTTTTTCTTCTCCCCGAATTGAAACAGGTCCAGTAAACGCTTCAAAAGCGTAATTTTCGACATAGGCATAGGGCATTAAGGCGTGACCAGCCGCCTCGGGGCTAGCTGACGCCCACCTAGATCCCCAGCTATTGCGCACGATGAAGTATCCCCCTCCAGGGACATTCGAGTCATCCACGTAGCCAACCACACACCAAGCGTGCCCGCCGACTGGCTCTTCTTTCGGCAAAGGCATCGTAATCTTCCCCGTTCGATGGGTCTCCGGCGACCTATACCAGCTATTGAAAACAAGTGTCCCGAAAGTGATAGGCATCCCGGGCTGCCCGCCATCTCCGGCCAATACAGACTTGTAGTGAACGACCAAATTCGGTTCCACCGTACGCGTCGAACTCATAATAAAATCGCGCGCGTTCTCGAGGGCTTCCTGGGGAGGAGGGCCCTGGCCTTCATCCTCGAGCTGGGCAGGATGATAAGGCCATTTCTCTTCATGGCAGACTCCGTATTGAGCGAGCGCGGTCATAGCAGTATGGATATATGTGCCAGGTCCCGGATAGCCATCCAATTCCTTGCAAGCCCAATAAAGAAATTGTTCGGAAAGGTCGATTTGGCTATTGAGAAGGAACTCGCGTAACGCCACTGTTCCAAAAGCGACGCACGTCCCGCGTGCGCCCTGGTCGCGAATCGACATCATCCGATCCATCAGGCGAACCGACTTCGGCAGCTCTTTTTCGAAAGTCCCAACCGGTGTTGGCCTTTTAGGCCGGAGCCTCCTGAGCCGCCTGTATTCATCGAGTGTCGATTCCTCAACAATACATCCTAATCCGCCGCCTGGCCAGGCTTTTTGGAGTTCTTGAAGGCGTTTTGAAGGGAGGTTATCTTGGATGATTTTCGATGTTGCCAAGACCGCTAGGCCGGAATCGGCAATAGAATCGCGCACTTCACCCAACGCCGTATATAGAGCGACCAATTCTTCAATGCTCTCGATCCATAGAGGCTGAAGATTCGCTATCCATTCCGAACCTACGCCCACCGATTGAAGTGGAGTATGGTTTTCAATCTTCATGACATCTAATCTTCCTGCTCTTGCGAGTTCGCGGTGGTCTCCTTTTTTGGCTTCTCAATCAAAGCACCGAGCGGTCCGCCAGGCCGTGCAGTCACTAGCATCTCATACCTAGCATTGCCGATCTTTGAACGCATTTTATTTAACAAAACTCCTAACGATTCTAGAGAGAGGTCTAACGCTTCTCCTAGGCCGTTCCGACCTTCTTCTGTTGCCGCCGCCGCCACAAATTCATCAATGGTAAGGATCCAAAGCTTTTTAAGAGAATCAAGCTGCGCAGCCGATAATTCGCCCATTTCTTCAATTCCCATTTGGCCGAGTTTATTGCCCGTGTCTTGATCATCGGTCATGGGTCCCCCCTTGTTCGGCTAAATCGATTATCCCGGCACACGGAATCCTAATCCCCATAATAATACCACTAGCATACTGGGTACCACCCTCGATCGTGATAATGGGATAATATTTAAAAAAGTGTTTATAGTCAAGCCATAAGGGCAATTTAAACGGGTAAGCCGGGAATATTCCATGATTAGATAAGGTTCATGATCGAGAATCTCGGCTTCGCAACATTTGGGTAATAAAAGAATATGCGCTAAATATTATCCAAAATATGGGGATAATTCGTCTCCGCCCAGCACCTCACGAAGCTGCGCGTCGCGCTTATTACGCAGCCTTACTAATGTGAAATCCGAATCTTGAACATGGGCTACATCCTATGATAAGGCAAAGGGGGCATTTTAGAGATCACTAGAATCTTTGTACTTGACCTATTGCTAGCAATTAATGCTTTATTTGCTTATATTCCAGCAATAGGTCTAATAGTCACTTGTCATCAATAAAGACATAGGAACGGCGGTCGGGCATATCCTTCATCCGTCCCTCTGGCCGAAGAAAACGAGGAAAAAGCAAAATAGAAGATCTATTTGATCAAATTTTATAAATCCTTCGCGAGACGAAAACCAACTAATCTTGCCCAAAAGGACGGGAGTACCATGAATCGACTCGAGGCGCGCGCGTCCCGGGCGCGGTATTTAAAAGAGCCGCCACGAAAGACCCGGCAGTCGCCAGACGGCGGTCCCATGGGATTCACATCGGACGTACTTTGATATACTCTATACCAGTCCTGACACCACTCCCCAACATTCCCCAGCATATCGTACAATCCGAAGGAATTCGGGAACAACTTCCCGACTGGATGCGTCTCTCCCCCCGAATTCCTATCATACCATGCTATTTCATCAATTTTCCCGTATCGAGCTTCTTTCTTTCCCGCTCGACAGGCATACTCCCACTCCGCCTCAGTCGGTAATCGAAATATCTGTCCCGTCCTCGCGTTTAAGCTGATTATAAATCTCTGGACATCGTCCCATCTAACGCTCTCGACAGGATAATTGTCTCCCTTTTTAAAAACGGAAGGATTGTTCTCCATCACTGCTTTCCATTCTCCTTGGGTCAGTTTATATACACTAAGGTAGAACGGCCGGCTGATGGCCACTTCGTGCTGCGGGCCTTCGAACGCTAGACGACCGGGCTCTTTATTCGGAGAACCCATCATGAACTTTCCGGGCGGGATTAGGATCATTTTAATATTTATGCTTTTGCCAAGGTCTACCTCCCTCTTTAGCGGAACTCCGAGCGCTTCGGCTGCATTTCGCTGAACTGCCGCTGCTTCTTCCGACGTCATCGGGAAAAACGCTTCAATTTTCTTTGGAGCGATCTCCTTGTATCCAAATTGATACTTATCAAGCAAGTGATTAGAATCCTTTAACGTTAGTTTTTCTTCTTCGTTATGAATTATTCTGCTGGTGACGTGCTGTTTCGTATTCGCCTTTCCCAGCAGGCGCAATGCTTCCTGGTCGGCTGCGATCCTTCTGGACAGGATGAAATATCCTTCTTTCCGATCGATATTTTTAAGGACGGCATTGACCTCATCGCCCACTTTGGGTTTGGAGTACTCGGCGGCGCCGACAAATTCTTCGAGAGGAATGATGCCCTCGCTTTTTAGTCCTATATCCACAAGAACGTGGCTAGAGGTGATTTTTATTACCCGTCCTCTGAGGATTTTCCCCAACGTGATTTCCTGGGCGCTGAATTGGTACTTATCCAGCAAGCGTTCATAATCCTTAGACGTCATTTTTTTGTTTTGGCCATAAATTATCGGTTTCTCTTTCAGCTCAATATGCAATGTTGTGTCGCCCGCTCCGTCGAAGCTTACAACCTCATCCCAAGTCTCATACCCTTCCTTTTCCGCCCTTATCCCATAATCTCCTCTCATCAACGATAGGTCGAGCGGTGCAGCTCCAGCCGAGCGTTCGTTCACGCTGATCCTCGCTCCATTTGGAACACTCTCGATTTTCAGCCTAGGCTTGGCCCGCACCATCACTTTCCCAAGCACCGAAGTAGCATCTTGATCATCCTCCAACCGAGACATTGGACCCTGAAACAATCGGATATCCCCTTTTCCCTCGATCTTTATAAAGGGATTTTGTCGCTGGCCATATAAATCCCCAGCCTTCTTGGCTACCCTATCCGTTGTCCAGGACGCCATCCCGGCTACGTTTCGATACCCCTTCTCAAATGCTTCCAAAAGATAAGCCGTGAAGATCCCGTGGCCTTTATCAACCCATTCATAGGCTTTCTGTCCGTCCCGGCAGGCGTTCCATATTGCTACCGTTGGTGTAGAGGATCGGAATTGGCTCTGTCTGACCGCTTGGATGTCCCGGGCCATTTCTGAGAAAGAGGCTTCCTCTCCTTTTGACATCGGTTCAGTCACAGCCGATCTTCCAGCCGGTCGATTCTGGCAGCAGTCAAGAATCAGGAGTGTATTCTCCGATTGGACCTGATCAAGTTTGCCGCTGACCACATCCAGACTGACGGATGTTCTATCCAGATCATCTTCACAAGTATCCAGTCCGCAGAGATACCTTCGGCCTGACGGCGCAAATCCATGGCCCCAGAAACCGAATATCAGAAGATCGAGCTCCCGGCAATCGACAAGCCGATCCAGCGCTCTCTCGATATACTTCGAAAGCCCTAACTGAGCTCCTTTGGAAGCACAGGTCATTAGGCTGATTTCATCGTCCGTGAAACCGCAAAATGTCCGCAGCGCATCCGCGACGCTTTCGGCGTCCTGCCGAGCATAATGCAGAGATCCCAGTGTGTGATAATCGTTCAAGCCGATTAAAAGTGCGCGCTTTCTCATCACATATACTAGCCTTTGTTAATGACTGGGATTTAACAATTATAATTTACATCCGAATCTAAGAGATAAATGACTTCGTCGTTGCAAAAATGCATTTCCTGAGCAGAGCGGACAGTGAAGTTCAGGAACATCGTTCTATTACAGAACAAATTGGGAATTGCGGAAAAATTCGAAATGCAATATCAAACCTCCAGGAGAAGACGAAAACCGATGCGGTAGCCGCGACCGGAAGGGGGGGGCCCGTAGTAGCGATAGGCGGAGCGCAGGCCAGCGGAGCCATTGCCCCAGCTGCCGCCGCGATAGATACGGTCCTCGCCTAAGGATGGACCTTGGGGATCCACCGAAGGAGAAGCGCTATAGCTTTCACACCAGTCCGAACACCACTCGGCAACGTTTCCATGCATGTCAAACAATCCCCAAGCATTCGGCTTCTTCTGCCCCACAGGATGCGTCGTGTTATCGCTATTCGGCCAGTACCAACCGTATAGTGCTAAGGCGGCGTCCTTATCCCCGAATGAAAATCCGGTCACCGTCCCCGCGCGGCAGGCATATTCCCATTCCGCTTCTGTCGGGAGTCGAGTGATTTTTCCACTTCGCTCCATCAGTTTCACGCAGAAATGACTGGCATCTTCCCAGGAAACCTGCTCTACCGGATTTAATTTCCCTTTATAAGCGCTGGGATCTTGTGCCGTTAAGGCTTTATACTGGGCCTGTGTCACCTCATGGATACTCATATAGAACGGTTTGCTGATCCTTACCTCATGTTGAGGACCCTCCAAACTTCCTCGATTTTGCTCGGTCTCTGGAGAACCCATAAGAAACTTGCCGGCTGGGATTAAAATGAACTTCATCTTCACTCCCGTGCCGCAGTCTATCTCGGTTGTAATTGGCAGACCCGCCGCCTCGGCTGCCGCCCGTTGCACCTCCGCCGCTTCTTCAGCCGTCATCGGAAAATACGCCTCGACGAGCTTAGGTTTCTCTCTGTACTGTTCGGCGGATGGCTTGGGAGGCTTGATCGACGATTGCGTCGACGTCACGGGTGGCCTGATCGAACCACTAGGGACCAGTTCGATGAGCTCAATATCCCCTTTTCCCTCGATCTTTATGAAGGGGTTTTGTCGCTGGCCATATAAATCTCCCGCCTTCTTGGCTACCTTGTCCGTCGTCCAGGACGCCATCCCGGCTATGTTTCGATATCCCTTCTCAAATGCTTCCAAAAGATAAGCCGTGAAGATCCCGTGCCCTTTATCCGCCCATTCATAGGCTTTCTGTCCGTCCCTGCAGGCGTTCCAGATTGCCACCGTTGGTGTAGAAGATCGGAATTGACTCTGTCTGACTGCCTGAATATCTCGGGCCATTTCTGAGAAAGAGGCTTCTTCTCCATTTGACATAGGTTCTGTCACAGCCGCCCTTCCAGCCGGCCTATTCTGGCAGCAGTCAAGAATCAGGAGTGTGTTTTCTGATTGGACCTGAGCAAGTTTACCGCTGACCACGTCCAGACTGACGGATGTTCTGTCCAGATCGTCTTCGTATGAATCCACGCCGCAGAGATACCTTCGGCCCAACGGTGCGAACCCATGCCCCCAAAAACCAAAAATCAGAAGATCGAGCTCCCGGCAATCGACAAGTCGGTCCAGCGCTCGTTCGATATGCTTGGAAAGCCCCTGTTGCGCTCCCTTGGAAGAGCAGGTCATCAGGCTGATTTCATCGTCCGTGAAACTGCAAAATGACCGCAGCGCGTTCGCGACGCTTTCAGCGTCTTGTCGAGCATAATGCAGTGAGCCGAGTGTGTGATACTCGTTCAAGCCGATTAAAAGCGCGCGCTTTCTCATTTCAAAATTTTCTTCCTCGCATCAAATGTAGGCTTATTTGATCCATCATCCAGTAAAGATTTGAAGTCATTCTAAACAAGCTATTCATAGATCCTTCGCAAGTCGGAACCCTCCTATTTGACATTTTAGCTCCGCAGCAATACGACTTGCCGCTCGAACGTATACATTTTTATAATAATAATAATAATCACCGCCGCGAAGTACACCAATTCCATCATACGACTTTTCAAATTCAACCCATTCGAGGACGTTTCCTAACATGTCAAATAAGCCAAATCCATTTGGTAGTTTATTCCCCACACTATGAATCTGACCAGTCTTTTTCTCGTACATCACAATATCATCAATATCACCATACCTTTCTTTGTCGCTCCCAGCTCTGCATGAATACTCCCATTCGACATCGGAGGGCAGACGAAATCCGCTTCGGCATTTTACGTTTAAAATGTTGATGAATTTTTGGATATCATAATAACTGATATTATTTAGAGGGAAGTTCTTTCCTTTTTCATAAGATGGATTTTCTCCCATCTTCGCCTCCCATTGTTCCTGCGTTACCGGATAAATGCCAAGATAGAAAGCTCTGTTGACAAACTCCTCCTGCAGATCATATTCACGCTCAAAGTGGTCATTCTGAGGCGATCCCATGATAAATCGACCTGGAGGTATTAGGATCATCTTTAATTTCACCCCGCTGCCAAGATCCTCTTCTATTCTGAGCGGTACTCCTAACGCTTCGGCTACCGCCCTCTGTACTTCCGCGGCCTCTTCAGCTGTCATCGGGAAATATGCCTTGGCGAGCTTGGGTTTCTCCTCCAGCTTGATCGGCAAGCGCGCATCTCCCGCCCCATCGAATCGGATGAGCATTTCCCAGGGCTTATACCCATACTTCTCTGCTCGAATTCTGTACTCGCCGGTCGATAAGGTCAGCTTCAGGGGCGCACAACCTACCTCAACTCCATCCACGCTTATCGCCGCTCCCGATGGGACTGTATCAATTTGCAGTGCCGGCTCTGTTACGATCTCCAACCGACTCAGCTGGGAACAGGGCTTTTCGCGCTTAAGCGGTGCCTGGCTACCATGGACTAGTTCGATATCCCCTTTTCCCTCAATTGTAATGTAGGGGATCTGTTTTTGGCCATAGATTTCTAGGGCTGTCTTGCTAACCTGTTCGGCCGTCCAGCTCGCTATCTGTGCGATACCGTTATACCCTTGCTCGAAAGCGTCCAGCAAATACGCCGTAAAAATCCCATGGCCCCGCGAATCCCACTCGTAGGCTTTCTGTCCCTCACAACAGGCATTCAGAACAGCCACCGTCGGAATAGCGCTTTGGTACTGTTTCCGCCGTCCCGCTTGAATATCTCTAGCTATTCCTGCCAAAGCCCTTTCCTCTCCCTTCGTCATAGGCTCCGCTGTACCTCTGCTAGACGTCTGGTTCTGACAACAATCAAGGACCAACAATGTATTCTCCGCCTGCACTTGCATAAGTTTGCCCTTGACAACATCGAGACTGACAGCGGAACGTTCCAGTTCGTCTTCGATCGTATCGATGCCGCAAAGATACCTTCTCCCCGGCACCGGCGAAAAGCCATGTCCCCAGAATCCAAAAACAAGCAGATCTAAGTCCCGGCAATCGGCAAGGTTTCTCAGCGCTCGCTCGATATTCAGCGAAAATCCGAGCAAGGCTTTTTCTGACTGACAGGTCATCAGCGTGATGTCCCGATCCCCAAAACCGCAATATTTCTGAAGAGCTGCCCCGAATGCTTCCGCATCTTGTCGGGCGTATTTCAATTCTCCCAAGAGAGGGTAATTGTTCAGCCCAATAAGAAGAGCACGCCTTTTCATTTATTTGACTCTTATGGCATCCTTACCTCTAACATGCCTCCTTCAATGTACCACTTCTGAAACGAAATTTTACAAATTATATTGTCCATCTTAATTCCGCAACTGCTCTCCCGAATTCACACAATCTCATCCAATTTATTGCGCCGATCTTTCTTAATCACTATACGCATTCATAATCTTCTGGACATCCATAACAATGTTTTCATAAATTTCATTTTTTTTCTGAAATGTCGCTAAGTCGATAGCATCTATCGAGAGCTTCCTGAGCTTTTACAAATCCTTGCTTAGCCGCCTTGCTGTACCAGTTTATAGCCGCAGCTATGTTTTTTTCGACGCCTTCGCCTTTTTCATAGCAAACCCCGAGGTTGTACTGTGCCGCGGCATCTCCTTGCTCCGCCGCCTTGCGAAACCACTTTGAGGCCTCGGCTTTATTTTCGTTCATGCCTTCGCCGAAGTCATAGATCAATCCGAGATTGAACTGTGCGGCAATATCTCCTTGCTTGGCCGCTTTGAGGTACCATTTCACGGCCTTGGCCTTGTTTTCTTTCAAGCCTTCACCCACATCATAACACCAACCAAGCTTGCTTTGTGCAGAAGCATCACCTTGCTTGGCAGCATTGCGATACCATTTCACGGCTTCGGCCTTGTCTTCCTTCACGCCTTCACCATGAGAATAACTCAAGCCGATGTTGAATTGTGCAGCGGGAAGTCCTTGTTCAGCCGCTTTGCGATACCACTTTACGGCCTCTACTCTGTCTTCTTGTACGCCTTCACCGTGGGAATAGCTCCAACCAAGATTAAATTGTGCCGCTGGAAGTCCTGCCTCAGCTGCCTTGCGGTACCACTCGACGGCCTTCGCTTTGTCCATATTCGCGCCTCTGCCCAAATCATAAAACCAACCGATATTAAATTGTGCGACGGCGTCTCCCTGCTTGGCCGCCTCGAGACACCGCTTAAAGGCCTCGGCATCAGATTTAGCCTTTTCGGCAAGTTTCTTTTCTTCCTCCTCCGACAGTTTAGAAGCGCTAGCTGTTTGCGCAATAGGTTTAGGCTTCGGATCGGCAGCTCGTGAAATAGCCAGAATCACACGTGCTGGAGCGCCATACTTTTCATACCAGGGAACTTGTTGCTCGGCACTACTGAATCTTGAGGAAGTCCACAGGACAACTTGATCACGCGTATACGAGGCAAGATCGTCAAAATCGAGTATTTCGCCTTTCCAGGCAGCCCCATCTATTCCCTCCAAAAGAAAATACGTTAATACGCCATGCTTTTTTTCTAGCCAAATTCTTGCCCTTTGGCCAGACTGACAGGCGGAAAGTAAGCAAGTAGTAGTAGTTGAAGTTCTATTCGCTCGCGATATTGCCACGATGTCACGATATAATCCTTCGCTCAATAGATTAGCCTCTGCCCCGCGGCCTACTTGGGGATAATTGCGACAGGCGTCTATAATTAAGATGCGTTGTCTTGCATCCATTCGTCTTAAAATTTCTTGTAGAGCGCTCAGTGGAAGATCACCAACTTCCGGTCCAGCCCGGCTATCCATCGGAAGCAGGTGCCCATGACCATCTTTTTCAACTCCGTGTCCTGCATAGAAAAAAAGAAATATATCCTCTGACCGTACCTCGCCGGAAATATCCCTCAGCTTGTCAATTATATGTCCAAGCGAAGGAGAATTAGGGCCCTCTCTCTCCGACAGAATGTGAATATGATCAAAATGGCAACGAATGCGAAGCTTTTCCGCCAAGGCTTCTGCATCAGCTCTCGCAAATAAGAGTGGTGTGATCATTCTGTCTTGATATTCCTCTACTCCTATAAGTAAAGCGATTTTTTTCATTAATTACTCCAATCAATTCCATACTCGATTGAAGCGACACGAAGATCGAGATCGTCCGTTTGCGTTCGGATATAGATAAGTGCGGCAATATTAGATAATTTCGCTCCTTCATAGGACTGAACGATCGTATTTCTCCCTCGAAGCGGATACCGAGCAGCCTGCCATCTGGATTGTTCCCCGGGCACATCGACAAAATGGGATAATGCGAGTTTTTTTAGAAGCGTTGGCCAACGAAGAGGTTCTTTTATGCCTTCCCTAAAATACCATATAATGGGAATGTCCGAGCAGGATCCCTCCGATCGGCACGACATCAATCTATTTTTTTGATCCGAGAATCTGCAATACTTCTGAAGAGTAGCCGCAAATTCCTTAAAATCTTGCCTGGCGTATTTCAACTCTCTCATTATTGAATATTTTGTTTAGTCTTGAATTCGATTCTTGTGGCACTCCATACTAAAGGATTCTCTTTGCCTTGAGATTCTCTAGGTCGAACACGAATTCCCCGCAAGGTCGTCCCCAGATTTTGCACCTCTCCGTCGGTAAGCTTCTTAAAAACCTCCTTCGCATTCCAATAGTGAATGCCTGTAAAATCAATAAACCTGGAAGTGACGATTGCAACGACAGTGTCAATTCCTATCGGAGGGATAATTTCATATTTAAAGTTATCGTAAGAATCGCCAGGGATCTTTTTAATCCCCAAAGGAATAAAATTGTTTTGTTCATAATAATTTGGAAACAATAAAGTGAACTCTTTATCAGAATTTACGTCGAAAATTGTTAAATATCCTTCTCTCTCAGAATAAATAGAGAAATCTATGATTTCTCCAATATTAAATTCCGTGCGATCATTTGTACACGATATTTTGGTTTGAAATTTCGATTCTCTGATCAAAAGCAAGACATCTTCAAGAATTTTGTTCTCTGAATTGGTTTTTAAGGTTATGCCCTCATTAGGCATTGCATATCCTGGGAGCTTTTCAACTGGCTTTTTTACTTGGTTTTGCTGTTGGATTTCAGGCCTAGATGAGGTCTTTTCATTAGAAACTGTTTCTTTTGCGTTGGGTTTTTTAGGAAGTTTATTAATTGGAGATAAAGGTTGAGATGTTTTATTTTGAATAATTGTGGTCGTTGATTTAGAGAGATCATTAGCTTCATTGGCTGTTCTATTAGCAATGACAATAATGACGAGGATTGCGAGCGCCGATACGAATAATGGCAAGATTATATAAATTGATATCCTTTTCTTAAGAGATCTTTTGTTTATGACTAATTTTTCAATGGGCCCAATGATTTTTTTCTTCTCTAAATCACTATTTCTTTTGTTCGTATCTTTATTAACATCTGAGAATTCTCGTTCAATATTTTCTAATCTCTTCATTTGGCCGGTCCTTTTTATTTTTTTTCTATTTTTTTGTTCGCCCTAAAACAAAAACTCCGGCCGTATCTCCCTTTCTAACAGGGTGTTGTTCCTCTTCTGTCGCTTTTGAAACTTTGTCTTGGACGTATTGCGAAATTTCATCGATAGTAATAAGCCCGTCTTTGTCAAAATCAGCTTCTCCCTTAAGACCTCGCAACAAGTAGTACGTGAAAACGCCATGTTTCAGATCAACTATTTCCCGGCTTCCCTCATGCGACATAGCTGCAGTTAAAATGACCCGACCTTTCCCTTTCGAGATACGATCCAAGAACTTGTCCGAGATATCGCCTGTTCGGAATCCCAGCAAAGATAATGTGCGTATATTGCCGACGTTCGTGGCACCGCTGAAACATGAATCCGCCAGAAAGACAAGTTTTTGAGCGAGAATTCTATCAAAAATAGTTTGTAGCTCTCTGATAGGAAATGCTGTCGAAAATAGATCCTTGGGATCCACGTCAAAAGGCAGCAGATATTTCTCAAAACCGTCCCCATCAGGATTATTAGGGTCTTCTTCTCTAAAACCATGTCCCGCGAAATATATAATTACCATATCTTCCAGTTTAGCTCTTTTTTTTAATTCTGTACCTAGGACCGTTTTAAGATTCTTTAAATAAGCATCTTTTTCAAGAAGAATAAAAGCGTGGTCGGGAGTAATATTCAAAGCGTTTATAAAATATTCCGCGACCGCCTTGGCATCGTCGACGGCGTATTTCAACTCCTGTATCTTTCCGTTTAAATATTTATTGATGCCGATACACACAAGCCAGATCTCGGGATTTTGGGAGGTTCTTACCACAGTAATCTGTTTTGTGCCAACGAGATTATCATTATCGATCGCCGTTATTTCAATATTATTTTTTCCAATTTCCAAAGGCACTGGAAAATTAAAAGGGATCGAACTTTGCGCCTCTATCTTAGGGACGATCGCGATACCTCTTTTATCCTTAAGTGGAAGACCGTTAATCTTGATTTTAACGTCCATGACCTTTTTTGCAGCCGTAGCTCTTCCGAAAACCATAATGTTTGGATCAATTGTTGTATGTCCGTCCTCCGGATAGCCAATAATTACAATTGGAAAGGCCTTGACAACGGGAGGCGGTTTATTTGTTAGTTCATTGGGTCCGATTTTCACTACTTCCTCGGTCTCTGCCTGAACCTCTAATAGAATTTTATCTTTATATGCCTCAAAATCATTTTGAGATAAGGTAATCGGTATCCAATATTTTCCCGGTACCGTTTTTCTTTGAATATTGAAGATAAAACTTATCGCTTCTGCTTTTGATTGCCAAAGAATTTTGCCGATATCCTCACGGATTTTTCCTATAGACAGAATTGACGGAACGGGGCTTTCTACGTTGGCCTTGACGCCATCGGCTTCTAAAGTACCCCTGTTCTCAGGCACAATTATCAGCTCGATGATCTCGCCTTGTTGGATTTTACCATCCTTATTGCCACGGGACTGTGGAGAATCGCCGTCGTGAATCAGATAACTATATCTCAACAGAGGTGCGAGGATATTAACGCCTAATGGGGGGAGATCCTGTTCGAAATCGAAGGCGCCTCGGCCTTCCTGAAACCGGATTTTTTCTTCAATATGATTGTCCTTAAATGTTTTAGGAATTATAAACGCAAATGGTACAGAAACTTTTTCCATTGGATTTATCAATGGAATGTTGACTTCCTTCTTTATGAGTTCAATGCCGGCGTTACGTACGTCTAAATTCGCCTTAATTTCATGTGCTTCTCCTCTTCCCTCGTTTCTAATATGTACAATTAATTCTATCGTTTCCCCATTTTCTGCAATACCGTTTCCATTACCGCGTCCAAGTCCGCTATTTCCATCATTGATGCCGCAGCTCTCAATCCTGAGCTTTGGCAACTCAATTGACTTTATTGGAAGAGACAATTTGATAGGAGCCGCATCGTTGCCGTTTTTTTCTTTCGTCTCAATTCGAATAGAAGTTAAATCGTCAGCGATTTTTAGGGGAGCCTTAATCGGAACTTCTATTGTTTTCTCCTCGCCAACGTTGATCGTTCCGATAAGAATTTCATTTTTCAGGATAACTTGCGTATTCGATGAGTTTAGGATAAGACGGACTTGATGGGCCTTCCCAATTCCCTTCCTATTGGAAACTATTGCAACTAATTTAGCCTCTTCATTACCGTCAAGCATTTGGTTTCTTAAATGCGAATCCGAATCGTCGAATTTAACCGTTGTTTCTAGAAGCGGAGGAGTCTTGGCATCATAATACTCTGGTTCGACGTAGGTGATTTCCCCATGTGTCTTTGGCAGCCATCCGGTCCTTTCACCGATTTCAGCCTTAATCCACTCGCCTTTTACTTCCTGGATAAAAAGTTCTTTCCCACTTTCGATTCCGATTACTTTTTTCCCAAAATTATCAGGTTGGTTATACAACGAGGCATTTTCTATTGATACATGAAAAGAATAAGGTACAAGCCACGAAGTGAGTTCTAAAGCCTCGTTTTTGACGACGAAAAGATTCTTTTCGTTTTTGACCTTTACCGAAATATCTAAGATCCCTTTCGGTGAATTGATCTTAGTTATTTTCAGGTCATCAACTAAATCGACTTTCAACAACCCCAATTCGTCCGTTCTCAGAGATTCGCTTTTTTTCTCCCCCGATGTTTGCCATTCAATTTCAACCGAATGACGTTTCGCCGGAATATATAAGGAGTCGGGTGATGAAGGAAAAGTGTTTTCGATTTTTTCTATAGTGCCGGCTTTTTCCTCTCTAGATTTAATTGTATTTCTATTTACAACCAAAACTGAAACAGCTAGCAATGCTCCCGTTGCGCCCCATTCGAGTGGGGTCATTGTTTTAGTCGTAGAATCCTGATAATAAGAATATGAATTCTGCTCTTGTGTATCGTTTTTCTGAAAAAGAAGTCCTAATAAATAAAATATTCCGAAGGTAACTGGTGTTCCGATCAAAATGCCGCCAAGCATTGGATCTTTTTTAACGATCTTTTCATATACTTGAAGCCGATAAGCCTCATAAATGGGAAATTTCACGACTTTTAGAAGAAGCGTAGGATCATCGATCGAAGGATTTTTAATTTTTAATATGACATAATGATAATCAATTATTTTATTTTTATTAATCTGGTCGGAAGTCGAAATTAAGTTCCCTTGTCGCGTACTCGTGACAATTGCGCATTGGATTAGGAAGCTAGATATCAATATCAGGCTAACACATTTAATGAAAGCCTTGTTCATCTTTATTCACCCTTCCGAAATCTCCCATATTTATTAATATGCCTCAAAGGGAAGCCACATATAGGGCCACGTTTAGAGCTTGGCAAACATTCATATTCACAAGTGGGGCAAATGAAGACTCGGGAAGGCTAGAGCCATACTTTTTGAGATCATAAGGACAGGCAGGCGTTCCATCATACGGTCTATTCCCAGTTCAATAGCGACTTTCTCAATACGGTCCCCACGTTTTTTGGCCATTTTCTCCCGCTTTTCGAGATAATCTGCCTTTTGATCCATAATCCTCTCTCTCGTCGCGCCAATTTTCCCATCTTTCTCCTGAAAAAATCGAGCGGTTTTAGGATGGTGCTCCTCGCCTCCCGATCCAAGATCTTTTCGACTCCGATGCCATTATGGGCGTTTATCTTCATCGCTTCAAAGATCTCGCGGCTTACGCTGCTGACTAAATATGTAAATTATTAATTAAAAACCCCATTTTCGCTACAAATATGTTCATAATTATTATATTGCAAAATAGATGAAAATCAATAGCCAGCTAAGGCTTTATTTTGGTCGTGTCAACTTTAGTTCGCAAATTGAGAGCTGCCATAAGCTCCCTCAGCTAGCTCCTTGGGATTGTTAAAAGCTCTCAGCCCTCTTCCAATGCCGCAAGGATCTTTGCCCACATGATACTCCTTCGATCATTTCCCCCGTCTTCTGGGTATTCAACTAGATAATATTTGACCAGCCGGGCATAGGAATCTGACCCTCCCCCGCTCATTGTACCACCTGTGAAGTGAAAATTCGAGGCTCCAAGGCCTCTGGAGCTAGAGGCCGATATCCCAAAGAACTGTGCGGCCGGCGTTGGTTATATTCTCTCCGCAAGTTTTCTATCATCACTCTAGCCTCCAACAGCGTATCAAAGATCTCCCCGTTCAATAATTCATCCCTCAGCTTGCCAATGAACGACTCCACATAGCCGTTCTCCCAGGGAATGCCGGGCTCGATGAATAACGTCCTGACTCCGATCCGTCCCAGCCACTCCCGGACGGCCTTAGCCGTGAACTCAGACCCATAGTACGTTGGGAACGAAATGAAAAGAGCCATAACCGGATAGCTGATCCCATAGAATAGATAAGCCAACAACACTAACTATGGGAGGTACCGATCATGACTCAGCCGTATGGTAACACGGGAGGCGT
>Ga0315279_10001929_pt1 | contig 32734 bp, 30 predicted proteins | sample YL17G06_20_MG_FD_203694 | JGI IMG/M metagenome (GOLD analysis project Ga0315279, IMG submission 203694) | Sediment microbial communities from Yellowstone Lake, YNP, Wyoming, USA - YL17G06_20 | ecosystem: Environmental > Aquatic > Freshwater > Lake > Sediment | place: USA: Wyoming | collected...
CATCTTGACTGCGGCAGGGAAGCAGGCGTATGGTGCCATATCGGTAGGAAAGTTTCCTAACTATGTGGCTGATGCCGCCCGTGCGTTTGCGAGCCCGCGGGGGAAGCGTGTGAGCGGCTTTTGGAGCCGGTGAGAGGGTCGGAGGTCCGGGGAGGAGCGAAGGAGGGATCGGCGGATGAGCGTGTTCGACGAGCTCAGCAGACGGGAGTTCCTGAAGGTGGGAGCCGCCGGAGCCGGGATGGTCCTGCTGGCTGCCTGCACGAAAGGAGGCGAGGAGACCTCATCGACGTCGCTGAACGCGCTGTTCATGCAGCAGGCCGCGTACAGCAACACGGACACCCAAGGCATGATCGCCGCGTTCCAGAAGGCGAATCCGAAGATCAAGGTGACGCCCACGTTCGTCGCCTACGAGGCGCTGCACGACAAGATCGTGACCGCTGCCCCGGCCGGAACGTACGACGTCGTCCTGATCGACGTCATCTGGCCGCCGGAGTTCGCCACGAAGAGCGAAGTCGTGGACGTCACGGGCCGGTTCCCGGCGAACTGGCAGACAGACATCTTCCCGGGAGCGCTCCAAACGGCTCAGTATCAGGACAAGTTCTACGGCGTCCCGTGGATTCTCGACACGAAGTACTTCTTCAACAACAAGGACATGCTGAGCAAGGTCGGGGTCGACTCCGCTCCGACGACATGGGACGAGGTCGTGTCGGCCGCCACGGACCTCAAGTCGAAGGGGATCGTGAAATACCCGCTCGTCTGGAGCTGGGCCCAGGCGGAGGCCGTGATCTGCGACTACGCGCAGCTCCTCGGGGCCTACGGCGGACAGTTCCTGGACTCGAGCGGCAAACCCGCCTTCAACGCCGGCGGAGGTCTTGCGGCCCTCGAGTTCATGAAGAAGACCCTCGATGACGGGATCTCGAACCCGGCCTCGACGGAGTCGCTGGAGACCGACGTCGTCAAGATCATCTCGCAGGGTCAGGCGGCCATGGCGCTGAACTGGACCTTCATGTTCGCGCTCGCGAACGATCCGAGCCAGAGCGAGGTGGCGGGGCAGATCGGCATCGCGCACACGCCCGTCGGCCCGAGCGGGGCGGGACCCAGCTGCAACGGCAGCATGGCGCTCAGCATCGCCTCGGGGAGCAAGCACCCGGAGGAGGCCTGGAAGCTCATCGAGTTCATGACGAGCCAGACGATCCAGGATCAGTACGCGAAGCTCTCGCTCCCCATCTGGAAGAGCTCCTACGACGACCCGCAGGTGGTGAGCACCGCCGGCGCGGAGGTCGTGGCGGCGGCGAAGAGCCAGCTGAATGACATGATCCTGCGGCCGCAGGTCCCGGCCTACAACGAGGCTTCCGCGGCACTGCAGCTCGAGATCCAGAACGCGCTCACGGGCGCCAAGACTCCGCAGCAGGCTCTCGACGACGCGGCGAAGGTGTGGGAGGGGCTCCTCCAGAGTTAGCGTGCGCGAGAAGCGTCGGCTGGGCCCGCTCCGGGTGAGGGTACCGGGGGCGGCGGGGACCGCTGCGCTCCTGCTGCTCCCGAGCCTCGTCGTCGTCTTCGGGATCGTCGTCTATCCGCTCGCGCGGACCCTCTACACGTCGTTCTTCGACGTGAACAGCCCGTTCCCGGGCCGTTACCCGTTCGTCGGTCTCGGGAACTACAGGTGGACGTTCGGCAGCCCCGATTTCTGGGCCGCGCTCCGTCGGACCGCGTACTTCACGCTGGTCTCGACCTGGTTCGAGCTCATCCTGGGGCTCCTGCTCGCGCTGCTCCTGAGCGTCCGGTTCCGGGGACGGGCGGTCCTCCGGTCGATCGTGATCCTCCCGTGGGCCCTGCCCACCATCGTGAACGGGATGATGTGGCGGTGGATCTTCAACCCCGAGTACGGAGCGTTGAACGCGCTGTTCACCCAACTCCACCTCACCTCGCAGTACCGCTCCTGGCTCGGGAGGCCGTTCCTCGCGCTCAACATGGTGATCGTCGCCGACGTGTGGAAGACGACCCCGCTCGCGGCGTTCCTGCTCCTGGCCGGCCTATCGACGATCCCGCGGGAGCTGTACGAAGCCGCGAGGGTGGACGGCGCCGGAGCGGTCCGGAGCTTCTTCTCCGTGACCCTGCCCCTGCTCGTCCCGACGATCCTCGTCGTCCTCGTGGTTCGAACGATCGAGGCGTTCAAGGTCTTCGACATCATCTACGTCATGACGCGGGGAGGGCCGGCGAACGGGACACAGACGATCGCCGTCTTCGCGTACATCCAGGCGTTCTCGAACCAGCGCTTCGGCCGCGGGGGCGCGCTGGCGTACGTGATCGCCATGTTCATCCTCGGGTTCGCGCTCATCTACATGCGGCTGTTGCGGAGGGAAGTTGAGTACTGAGGTCAGGAGACGGCGGAAGCGAGGAAGGCGGGTCGCCTTCATGGTCTTCGTCTACGCGGCAGCCATCGCCACTGCGGTGATCATCCTCGCTCCGTTCGTCTGGCTCCTGATCTCGAGCGTGGCCTCTCCCACGGACCTGCTCGCGCGGCCGCTCAAGTGGATCCCGAGCCACATCTCGCTCGACCGCTACGCGAGCATCTTCCAGGCAGGGACGAACGACACGGCCGCCACGTTCCGGGCCGGGATGGTCAACAGCGCGATCATCGCGGGAAGCACCGTGGCGATCTCGCTGGCGGTCGGGATCTTCGGGGCGTACGCGTTCGCTCGGCTCAGGTTCCCGTTCCGGCGGGCAACGCTCCTGCTGTTCCTTTCCACGTACATGCTTCCGCCGATCGCCATCCTGGTCCCGCTGTATCTGACGATGGTGCGGCTGCACCTCCTCGACACGAGGCTGGGACTGATCGTCGTCTACTGCTCGTTCGTCACGCCGTACGTGCTCTGGATCCTGAGCGGGCACTTCAGGACGATCCCGCGCGAGCTCGAGGATGCGGCGCGGATCGATGGGTGCACCCGCCTGGGTGCCCTCTTCCGCGTGATCCTGCCCATCGCTCGCCCGGGCCTACTGGCCACGGCGCTGTTCGGGTTCCTGCTCGCGTGGGACGAGTTCCTGTACGCGCTGATCTTCACCTCGTCCACGGCCGCGAAGACGATCCCCGTTGCGATCGCGGAGTTCCAGGGGCGGTTCACCGTGGACTTCGGGTTGGTGGCGGCCGGCGGTATCCTCGCGTCGATCCCGCCCCTCGTGATCGCCTTCCTGTTCCAGCGGTACATCGTCAGCGGACTGGCTTCGGGCGCCGTCAAGGGGTGACGGGCCCTCGGCCTCGCCCACCCTCGGCGTCGCTACGCGGTGAGGCCCGCCAGCTCCGCGGCGTGCTTCTGCACCTTCGCGAGCGCCTCCACGATCGCCTCGATGCCCTCGCGCCCCGCGCGGAAAGCGTTCTCCTGAAGGTAGATCGACTCGCGCAGGCCGGCGGCCTCGGCCACCGGGAAGCTCATCTTCGACGGGTCGAGCCGCTCGGCGTGCTCGACCGCCACCGGCAGGCGCGAGAGCGACGGCTGGAACAGCTCGTACCGGCTCATCGGCGGGTACTGGACCTCGGCCGGGACGCCCTCGGCCTCGAGTGCCGCGACCACGGCCTCGTTCGTCGCGCCGGCGAACGCGTCGGGGTCGATGGCGAAGATGTAGTTGTAGAAGCTCCAGCGGGTGATACGAGGGTCGTGCGGCATGATCCGCACACCGGGCACCTGCGGCGCCAGCTCCTCGAAGACGCCGGCCGCCTCCTCGCGCTGCACCCGCTGCTCCTCGAACCGGTCCATCTGCGTGACGAGCAGCGCCGCGTGCAGCTCGCCCAGCCGGTAGTTGGCGCCGAACGTGTACTCCTTCTCCTCGGAGTCCTTCGCCCTGCCGCAATCGATGACGGAGTGCGCGCGCCGCGCTAGGTACTCGTCGTTCGTGAGCAGCGTGCCGCCCTCGCCGGCCGTGAGGATCTTCGAGGACTGGTGGCTGAACGAGCCGAACTCGCCGATGCAGCCGGCGCCCATCCCGTTCCAGCGCTGGCCGTGCGCGTGCGCGCAGTCCTCGACGACGGCAAGGGAGTGTGTGCGCGCGATCTCCATGAGCCGGTCCATGTCGGCCATCTGGTGACCGAGGTGAACGGGGATGACGGCCTTCGTCCGCGGCGTGATCGCAGCCTCGACGAGGGCGGGGTCGATCGTCCAGGTCTCGGGCGTGACGTCGACCACGACAGGCAGCGCGCCTGCGGCCATCGGCGCGTAGGCGGTCGCGGCGAACGTGAGCGCCGGCAGGATGACCTCGTCGCCCCAGCCGATCCCGAGCGCCTTCAGCGCCACCTCCATCGTGACCGTGCCGTTCGCCATGAGGATGCCGAAGCCGGCGCCCTGGTAGGCCGCGAACTTCGCTTCGAACTCGGCGGCCTTCGGCCCCGGCTCGGGGAACCCGCCCCAGTTGCCGCTCCGCACGACGTCGGTCACCGCTTGGATCTCGCGCTCGTCCCACACCGGCCAGGCCGGGAAGCCCTGCGGGCGGACGGGGGTGCCGCCGCGGATCGCGAGCTCGGCCATCGTCATCGCCTCCTTACTCGTCGCTGCCATTGTCCCCGGTCGGGCGGTCCCATGGGGGGTTCGAGGGGCTGCCTTGACCGGCGCAGCAACGGCAGCGTAGCATCGGCATGAATAGTTAGGAAAGTTTCCTTCGCACTGCCGAGGAGACGTGACGGGCGTTGGAGCAGACCTTCGCGGCCGGAACCCCGAGCCTACTGAGGACCATCAACGAGCGCACCGTCCTCGAGTTCATCCGCCAGACCGGACCGGTGTCCCGCGCGCAGATCGCCCGTGACTCCGGCCTCTCCAAGCCGACCGTGTCCCAAGCCCTCGGCTCGCTCGAGCGGGCGCGCCTGGTGCGTGAGGCCGGCCGGTCGTCGGGCGGCAAGGGCCCGACCGCGGTCCTGTACGAGCTGAACCCGCGCGCCGGCTGGGTGGTTGGGATCGACGTCGGGCGCTCGTTCGTCCGGGCGGCGATCGCCGACATGCGCGGGGACATCGTGGCACGCCGCGACGAGCGCGCCCGGGTGAAGAGCGCGGACACGCTGATCGCGCAGATCGGCGAGATCGCCCACGACCTGGCCGGCGAGGCCGGGATCGGGTGGCGGCAGGTCACGTTCGCCGCGGTCGGCAGCCCCGGAGTCTTCGAGCCCTCCCGCGACATGGTCGTGCTCGCCCACAACCTGCCCGGCTGGGGGCGTCACGGTCTCGTCGAGGCCGTCCAGGCCGAGCTCGGCACGAACGTTGCGCTCGAGAACGACGTGAACCTCGCGACGGTCGGCGAACGGTGGCGCGGTCTCGGCAAGGACGTCGCGAACTTCGTATACCTACATGTGGGTACCGGGGTCGGCATGGGGCTCGTGCTGAACGGGGAGCTGTACCGGGGCAGCCACGGGGTCGCCGGCGAGGCGGGGTACCTGCCGCTCGCCGCCGCCGACCCGCACGACCCGGCCAACCGCCGCCGGGGCGCGCTCGAGGGCGCGATCGGCGCCGCGGGGGTCGTCCGGACCGCGCGGCAGATGGGCATGCGGCCTCCCCTCACGCCGAAGAAGGTCTTCGGCGCGGCCCGGCGCGGCGACGCGCTCGCGCTCAGCGTCGTCGACGTCGTCGGCGAGCGGATCGCGCTCGCGCTCGCGGCCGTCGTGCCGATCGTGGACCCCGAGCTTGTCATCCTTGGAGGCGGCATCGGGCAGAACGGCGACCTGCTGCTTCCAGCGATCGAGCGCGAGCTCCGCGTCCTCTCACCGTTCCGGCCGAGGGTCGAGGTGTCGGCGCTCGGCGAAGACGCGGTGGTTCACGGCGCGGTCTCGACGGCGCTGGAGGCGGCGCAGGAGCTGCTCTTCCGGCGAACGCGTGCGCCTCGCGCGGCGGGAGGCTGAAACGGATCCGGAAGGACGAGGACACGCGTTGACAGACGGCGCGGAGGGCCGCCAGGCGGTCGCCCGGACGCGGACGGAGGGGCGGTGCTGTCCCCGCCCCACCGGGGACTGTGGTACAAGGGCCGTTGGGGAGGATCACACACGAGAGGGGGGTGGGACATGAAACGCTTGTTCGCTGTGCTCGCGGTCTTCACCGTGCTAGCGGCCGGATGCTCCGCCGGTGGTGGAGGCAAGGAGACCCCGGCGACGATCAACCCGAGCGCGTCGCACGAACCGGTCACGATCGAGATCTGGGGTGCGTGGACCGGACGTGAGTTGCGTCAGTTCAACGCGATCTTCGACGACTTCACCGCGAAGTACCCGTGGATCACGGTGAAGAGCACGGGCGGCATCGGCGACCAGAAGATCATCCAGGCGATCAACTCGGGGACGCCGCCCGACGTCGTGCTGTCGTTCGGCCTGGACAGTGTCGGCAAGTTCTGCCAGTCGGGGGCGTGGCAGGACCTGAAGCCCTACATGGAGCAAACCGACTTCGACACGAGCCAGTTCCCGGACTCGATCTTCCAGTACACGAGCTTCGGCGGGAGCCAGTGCGCGCTGCCGTTCCTCACCGACGCGTACGGCCTCTACTACAACCAGGACATGTTCGACCAGGCCGGGCTCACCGAGCCGCCGAAAACGTTCACCGAGCTCACTGACTACGCGAAGAAGCTCACGGTGTTCAACCCCGACGGCTCGATCAAGGTTGCGGGCCTCGTGCCGTGGGCCGGCTACTACGAGACGGGCGCGCTGACCCTCGGCATCCCGTTCGGTTGCCCCTGGTACAACGCCGACGGGACCGCGTCGGCCTTCACCGACCCCTGCTGGGCGGACATGCTCAACTGGCAGAAGGAGCTCATCGACTTCTACGGGGAGCAGAACCTCGCGAAGTTCGTCGCCGGGCAGGGCAACGAGTGGTCGGCCGAGCAGGACTTCGAGACCGGCCGCATCGCGATGAACATCGACGGCGAGTGGCGGACCGCGTTCATCGCGAACGACATCCCGAACCTGAACTATGGGACCGCTCCGATACCGGTGCCGGACGACAAGGCCGACATGTATGGGATGGGGCAGATCGGCGGCACGATCATCGGCGTCCCGAAGGGATCGCCACATCCGGCCGAGGCGTGGGCGCTCGTTTCGTGGATGGCGAGCGACACGGACACGCTCGTCTACATGGCGAACATCGTCCGCAACGTGCCGACGACCTACGCGGCGCTCGAGTCGCCCGATCTCGACGTGACGCCGCAGTTCAAGACGTTCCTCGACATCTTCCAGAACCCGAACTCCCACTACAAGCCGACGACCGCGATCGGCGACGGTGACCAGACCGCGATCGCGACGGTGATGGAGGACTGGCAGGTCGGAAAGCTCACGGACCTTCAGGCGGGTCTACAGCAGGCCGCGGAGCAGGTAGACAACCTGCTGGCCGAGGCACAGCTCGGGTGAGCCTGTGTGGTAGGGGCGCAGCTCTAGGAGGCGGCCGTAGCCACCGCCGCTGAGCTAACGGGCTCCGCCGTCGGGGCCGGGCGTTCGCGCCGGCCCCGACGGCGGAGCCTGCGCAAGAAGCTGACGATCTTCCTGTTCATGTCACCGTGGATCATCGGGTTCCTCGGGTTCATCCTCTACCCGATGCTCGCGACGCTGTACTACTCCTTCACGAGGTTCGACCTGCTGTCGCCGCCGGAGCCGTACGGGATCCAGAACTACGTCTACATGTTCACGAAGGACCCGGCCTTCTGGATCGCGGTGCGGGACACGATCTGGATCATCGTGTGGGGCCTGCCGCTCCAGATCGTGCTCTCGATCCTGACGGCCTGGATGCTCACCAAGCCGAGGCGCGGCGTGAAGACCTACCGGACGATCTTCTTCATGCCGTCGCTCGCGCCCCCGGTCGCGGTGGCGCTGGCGTTCGTGTTCATCTTCAACCCGGCGACGGGTCCGATCAACGTGCTGCTCAGCCACCTCGGGTGGCACAGCCCGCCGCTGTGGTTCTACGACCGGAACTGGTCGAAACCGGCGATGCTGATCCTCGGGCTGTGGGGGATCGGGAGCACGATGATCATCTTCCTTGCCGGCCTGCTCGACGTGCCGAGACAGCTGTACGAGGCGGCTGCCATCGAGGGGGCGACCGGGTGGCAGAAGTTCCGTCACGTCACGCTGCCGACCATCTCACCGGTCATCTTCTTCTCGCTCGTGACCGGCGTGATCTACGGGTTCCAGTTCTTCACGCAGGCGTACGTGGCGAGCATCACGGTCTCGGGGAGCAGCACGAGCCAGGCGGCGACGTCGGTTGGGAGCCCCAACCAATCGCTGATGTTCTACTCCGTCTACCTGTGGCAGCAGGGGTGGGGCAACTTCCGCTTCGGCTACGCGTCGGCGCTCGCCTGGATGCTGTTCCTGGTCACGATGGTCTGCACGCTCATCCTGGTGAAGACCTCGAAGCGGTGGGTGCACTACGCGGGAGGCGGGTTCCGGTGAGCAGCGGCCCGTTCCGCAGCACGCAGGGCGCCGGGCGCACCCTGGCCGGCATCAAGACCGTGACCGCCTGGAACGTCATCCAGCGTCCGCTGCCCGCGGCCGAGAGGCGTCGGCGGTTCCTCTCGTCGGTCGGGATCCACTCGATGTTGATCGTCACGTCGATCATGTTCCTGCTGCCGATGGTGTTCGTGGTCACCACGGCGCTGATGACCGATGAGCAATCCCTCACTCGCGAGATCTGGCCCCGGCCCTTCCAGTGGGGCAACTTCGTCGACGTCTTCGACCGGATCGACCTCTGGCGCTTCACGTTCAACACGACGACGATCGCCGTCCTGTCGACCGTCGGCGTCGTCGTCTCCTGCGTCCCGGTCGCTTACGCGTTGTCGCGTATCAACTGGAGGGGTCGCCAGGCGGCGTTCATCCTCGTGCTCGCCACGCTCATGCTGCCGTTCCAGGTGACGGTCATCCCCCTGTACGTGATCTTCGTGCGGCTTGGCTGGATCAACACGCTGCTCCCGCTGATCATCCCGAGCTTCTTCGGGGACGCCTTCTCTATCTTCCTGTTGCGACAGTTCTTCCTGACTATCCCCGACGAGCTGTCCGATGCCGCTCGCGTCGACGGCGCGAGCGAGTGGCAGATCATGACGCGCGTGATCGTTCCGCTCGCGAAGCCGGCCATCGCGGCTGTCGCGCTGTTCAACTTCCTCTACAACTGGAACGACTTCTTCGGGCCGTTGTTGTACCTCATCGGCAACTCGAAGCTGTGGACGCTCGGCCTCGCGCTGTCGGAGTTCCGGACGATGCACCACGTCGAGTGGAACCTCACGATGGCGGCCTCGATGCTGTTCATGCTGCCCGTCATCGTCCTGTTCTTCCTCGCGCAACGCGTGTTCGTGGAGGGCGTCACGCTCACCGGCGTCAAGGGATAGGCCGTGACGTTCCGCGCGGCCGAGATCCACTACTTCCGGGTGCCGCGCGATCTGTGGGAGCTGTACCTGCTGCGCGCGGGGCAGTTCGGGGCCGACACGATCTCGACGTACATCCCGTGGATGTGGCACGAGCCCGAGGAGGGCGCGTTCGACCTCACCGGCGAGACCGACGAGCGGCGCGACCTCGCGGGCTTCATCGAGCTGGCGCGGGAGTTCGGGTTCGGGTTCATCGGAAAGCCGGGGCCGTTCGTCGACGCGGAGCTGCTGGGCGGGGGCGTTCCGAACTGGCTGCACCGCCAGCATCCCGAGCTGGTCGCCCGGCGCTTCAACGGTGATCCCTTCCTGCACAGCGACTCCCACGACCCGCGGTGCACCGTGCGGCACCCGCTCTACGTCGAGCACGTCGGTCGATGGTTCGACGCGGTCGTCCCGGTGCTCCTGCCGGTGCAGGAGCGTGGCGGCCTCGTTGCGGTGCAGGTGGACAACGAGTGTCCCGGTGACGGCTTCTGGTCTTACGAGATGGATCCACCCTCACCGAACCGCGTGGACTACAACGAGCCGTGGACCGACCGGCCGTTCCCGATGCCGACGTTCTGGCCGGACCCGCCACCGGCGACGATGGAGGAGCTGGCGCCGTTCGTCGAGCTCGAACGCTACGCGGACGAGCAGATGGTCGGTGCCGTCGCGACGTTCGCGCGGATGCTGCGCGAGCGCGGCGTCACGGCGCCCCTGTTCCACGACATGTGCTGCGGCCGGTGGGAGATCGGCCCGATGCTCGCCGACATGGGGATGCTCGCGCAGGCGACCGGCTGGCTCGGCTCGAACGTCTACGCCGAGGACGTCCGCGATCCGTTCTACGTGAACGGTGAGTACCGGTACAGCTTCGAGGAATACGTCAACTTCTGCTGGTGGCGCCCGCGGCTGGTGCGTTCGCTCGCGCCCGACCGGCCGGTGATCACGCCCGAGATCTCGGCCGCCGGCGACCTGTACCTGCAGGCGCCCTTGATCGGCGGCACCGACGCGTTCTGCGTCTACATGCTGCACCAGGTACCGGAGGACCCGCCGGAGCTCGGCTCGTACCCGCGGTGGGCGAGCGAGGCCCCGATGCGGGCCGACGGCGAGCCCGAGCCGCACTTCTGGCACGGCAAGACCCTGTTCTTGTGGCAGGCGGCGGGCGGCGAAGCGCTCGCGAGGTCGGCGTCGCCGGCGGACGTCGCGCTCACGTACCGGCGTGAGCCCGAGCTCGCGGCGTCGTGGGCGGAGGTCGACGGCGCGGGATGGCCGGACGGCGACCTCTTCGGGGAACGGGTGCGGGCGATGAACCACGGCCGGCGGTCGCAGGAGCTCGCGCAGGAGCTCGTCCGGCGGCAGATCGCCTTCGACGTCGTCGATGTCCGGTACGCGGAGCCCGGCTGGGAAGCGAGGTACCGGTACGTCTTTGAGCCCGGCGACCGCGTGCCCGACGATCCGTCGCTCCGGTGCGCCTGGACCGACATCGAGGGCGTCGACACTGGCTTCCGGGCTGCCGCCGATGGGTCCGGCGACGTCTTCCTCACTCTCGTCAACCGGACGCAGCGGCGGGCCGAAGGAACCGTCCGCTGGCGGGGCGGCGGGGAGCTCGCCTTCGCGTTCGACGGGCCGAAGCTCTGTGCCGTGCACGTTCACGATGGGGAGCCCGTCTCGGCGATCCTCGGCGGCCGGGCCCGGCTGGCGAACCTGGCCTTCACCGGTCGCCTCGGCGCGATCGGGCGGTTCGCGGACACGCTGGTGCTCACGGCGCCCGTGGCCGGCGAGTTCACCGTGCCGGTCGGCGGGCGACCCGTCACGCGGCTCACGTTCGGCGGCGGCCTCGAGCCCTGGGACCGCCTCGACGGGGACGTCGTCCGGTACGAGGAGACCGTCGGCGGCGTGACCACCGACTGCCTGTTCGTGGGCGAGCCTCCGTCCCGGTACCTGGAGCTGTTCGACACCTTCGCGCGGTTGATGGCCGCACGCGTCGGCGAGGACTCCGACTGGGAGCGACTGCAGTGGGAGTTCGCGCAGGCCCGGTCCCGCGGCGACCTCGCGACCGCGGCCGACCGCGAGCGGAGGCTCCGGTTGCTGGCCGTTGCGGAGTCGGCCGTCGCCGCCCGCGAGCGTGGCCGCACCGAGGCCTGAGGGGCCGGCCTAGGCTCAGAACCCGTTCGCGGCGATGACCTCGCGCAGGAAGTGGCCCGAGTCCTTGATCGTGCGCCGCTGCGTGTCGTAGTCGACGCGCACGATGCCGAACCGCTTCGAGTACCCTTCCGCCCACTCGAAGTTGTCGAGCAGGCTCCACACGAAGTAGCCGCGGAGCGGAACGCCTGCCTGGATCGCCCGCGCCGCCGCGCTGAAGTGCTCGCGCAGGTACGCGACGCGGCGCTCGTCGTGCACCCGACCGTCGGAGGACACCTCGTCGTGGAACGCGGCGCCGTTCCCGGTGACGTACAGGTGAGCCGGTCCGAGGTCCGCGTGGACCCCGGTCAGCAGACGGTAGAGGCCCTCTGGGTACACGGGCCAACCCATCTCCGTGAGCTCGCCGGCCTGCAGGACCTCGGCGATCTGGAACGGCGCCGCCTCCGCGTCGCGGCGCACGACGACGTGCGAGTAGTAGTTGAGCCCGAGGAAGTCCGTCGGGGACGCGATCGCGTCCACATCACCGTCCTGCACTTCGGGTGCCCATCCGAGGCGCTCGTAGATCCCGAGAACCTCCGCCGGGTAGCCGCGGCCATAGAGAGGGTCGAGGAACCAGCGCGCCTCTTGCGCGGAGTGCAGGTCGGCGGCGTACGCGTCCTCGGCCGACGCCGAGGCGGGATCGGCCGGCCGGACGCTGATCGTGATGCCGATGCTTGGGGCGCCGTTCGCCCGCAGGACGGGGACCGCGAGGCCGTGCGACACGAGGAGGTGGTGGGCCACCTGGACGGCGAGCTTCGGATCCCGCAGGCCGGGCGCGTGCTCGCCGGTGGCATGCCCCTCGAAGGCCACTGCCCGCGGTTCGTTGTGCGTGATCCAGAGCGCCACCCGGTCGCCGAGCGCCCGCGAGAGGACGTCGGCGTACTCGACGAAGGCATCGACGGTCTCGCGCGACCCCCACCCGCCGCGGTCTTCGAGCGCCTGGGGTAGGTCTCGATGGTAGAGCGTGAGGGCGGGGGCGATGCCGGCCTCGAGCAGCGCGTCGACCAGGCGCGAGTAGAAGTCGAGCCCGGCTTGGTTCACGCTGCCCCGACCCTCGGGCAGCACGCGCGGCCAGGACACCGAGAAACGGTAGGCGGCAAGACCGAGCTCGCGCATGATCACGATGTCCTCGCTGGAGCGGTGGTAGTGGTCGCAGGCCACGTCGCCCGTGTCGCCGTCCCGGACCCTCCCCGCCGTGTGGGCGAAGCTGTCCCAGATCGACGGGCCCTTGCCGTCCTCATTCCAGGCGCCCTCGATCTGGTAGGCGGCGGTCGCCGCCCCCCACAGGAACCCGTCGGGGAAGTGGACTTCCATCGCGGGAAGCCTAGCTGACATACTTCCGGTCAGCCGAGTCGCGGAGGGCCGAGGGATGACGAGGGTGGCGCTGTTCGGTTCGGGCTTCATCCAGAAGATCCACGCGCAGGCGGTGCTCGACCATCCCCACGGGGAGCTCGTTGCCGCGACGAACTGGCGGGAGGAGTCCCTCCGCAAGCTCGCCGAGACGTTCCGGATCCCGCGGATCACGACCAGCTGGTACGACCTCGTCCACGCGGACGACATCGATGCCGTGGTGATCTCGACGCCGAACGCGCTCCACGCCGAGCAGGCGATCGCGTGCCTGCATGGCGGGAAGCACGTGCTGGTGGAGAAGCCGATGGCGATGACCGTGGCCGAGTGCGACGCGATGATCGCGGCGGCGCGCGACAGCGGGAAGTCGCTCATGGTCGCGCACTGCTGGCGCTTCCACCCCTCGGTGATCGAGGTCCGCGACGTGGTCGCCCGGGGGGAGCTCGGCGAGATCGTGAAGACCCACGGCTACGGGATCCACAAGGAGTGGGGCCCGTCCGGGTGGTTCACTCAGCGGGCGCTCGCGGGCGGCGGCGCTCTGATCGACATGGGTGTCCACGCGATCGACACGACCCGGTTCGTCCTCGGGGACCCTGAGCCCGTGCGCGTGTGCGCGTCGATCGGCACACACTACGGGACGTACGACGTGGACGACGACGGGGTCCTCCTGATCTCGTGGTCGAACGGGACGAACTCGGTCGTCGAGTCGGGCTGGTGGCAGCCGCACCTCGGCGGCCTCGAGGCGGACACCGAGCTGTACGGCACGAAGGGGTACACGCGCATCTTCCCGTCCCAAGAGCCGAGCAAAGACTACGAGCACGCGCCGCAGTCCATGTACTCGGCACAGATGGCCGAGTTCCTCGACGCGATCGCCGACGGCCGCCAACCGCGCCCGAGCGGCGAGGACGGCCGGATCGTGATGCAGGTGGTCGAGTCGGCGTACCGTTCCGCCAAGGAGGTGTGATGCCGGTCGTCCTCGGGGTCGACGGAGGCGGGACCAAGACGCACGCGCTCGTCACCGACGAGGCCGGGCGGGTCCTCGGGTCGTCGATCTTCGGCCCGTCGAACTGGGAGGATATCGGCGTCATCGCGGCCGGCGAGACCGTGCGGGCGACGGTGCTCGAGGCGCTCGCGGAGGCCGGGGCGAAACCTGAGGACGTCGCCGGGGGCGTCATCGGTCTCGCGGGGCTCGACTGGGAGTCCGACCGCATACGCCTCATGAGCGTGCCCGACTCGCTCCGCCTCACTGGGCCGATCGACGTCGTGAACGATGCCTTCGTGGCCCTTCGGGCCGGCGCGAGCCGCCCCTATGGCGTGGTCGTGATCGCCGGATCGGGCGCGATCGCCGCGGGGCGGAACATCGAGGGCGAGGTGTTCCGCACCCTCGGCCTCGGACAGGTCTTCGGCGATTTCGGCAGCGCGACCGACGTGTCGCTGGAGGGCGTGCGGGCCGTCGCGGAGGCGTTCACCGGGAAGGGGCCGGCCACCGAGCTGAGCGAGGCGCTGCTCGAGCGGACCGGCGTAGCCTCGGTGTCCGAGCTCCTCGAGGCGACGAGCAGGGGGCGGATCAACAACGAAGGGTTCGCGCCGGTGGTCATCGAGGTCGCCGAGCGGGGGGACGCCGTGGCTCGCGGCATCCTCGAGGCGGCGGGCGCGACGGTCGCCGGCTCCGCGATCGCCGTGATCCGCCGTCTGCGGATGGAGGGCGACGAGTTCGACCTCGTGCTGGCCGGTGGGATGTTCCATGGAACGAGCTCGATCCTGCAGTCGTCGCTCGAGGCGACCGTGACGGCCGTCGCACCGCGGGTGAGGCCGGTCCGGCTGGAGACCGCCCCGGTCGTGGGGGCCGTCCTGCTCGCGATGGAGCTCATCGGCGTACACGTGGGGGACGACCTGCAACCGCAGCTCGCGCGGGACGCCATCTCGATCTTCCACCTGAGGGCGAAGTGAGTCTCGAGGACCGGCTGTTCCCGCTCACGCTGGAGAACGGCGCGGCGACGGTGCGCCTCGCCGACCTCCGGGACCACGTGGTCTGCACGATGGCCGAGCCGTGGGCGCTCGTGAAGGACACGGCCGCGCCGCCGCTCCACTACGTCGAAGCGCGGAGCGTCGAGCTCGCGGACCTTCAGCGCGCCGCGGCGGAGGTGCCCGACGGCGCGAAGGTCGTGGTGGGACTCGGCGGCGGATCGAGCCTGGACACCGCGAAGTTCATCGCGGAGGCTCGCGGCCTTCCGCTGATCCAGATCCCCTCGATCATCTCGGTCGACGCGGCGTTCACCGCGCCGTACGGCTACCGCGACGGCAGCCGCGTTCGCTACGCGGGGGATCTTCGGCCCGTGGAAGTGATCGCCGATCCCGACCTGATCCGCAGGGCTCCGCCGGGGCTGAACCGCGCCGGCGTCGGCGACCTGCTCTCGTGCCATACGGGCATGTTCGACTGGAAGCTTGCCTCGGACGCCGGCCGCGGCGAGCCCTGGAACGAGGAAGCCGCGGTCCTCGGCCGCAGGGTCCTCGACGACCTCGAGGCCGCCGCGCCGGAGATCGCGGCCGTGTCCGACGAGGGCGTCCGGTTCCTCGCGCGCACGCACCAGGTGGTCGGCGCCGGCTGCATCGAGTACGGCCCGCGGTTCGAGGAGGGAAGCGAGCACTTCGTCGCCTACGTGTACGAGTGGCTGACGAACGAGCACCGCGTCCATGGGGAGCTCATCTCCTTCTGCGTGCTCGTGATGAGCTTCGTTCAGGGCAACGACCCCGACCGGGCCGTCCGGGTAGTCCGCGGTACGAAGGTCGACGCGCGGCCCGAGCATCTCGGGATCGACGAGACGCTCCTCGAGCGGATCCTCGCCGAGCTCCCCACCTACTGCGAGCGGGAGCAGCTCTTCCCGAGCGTCGTCGAGGCGGCCGACCTCACGCCGAAGCTCGCGCGCGAGGCCTTCGCGGTCGCGACCGGCGCCACACGCACCTGACGGCGGAGTGGGATCGGAGCGGGACGGGCTTCCTCACAGCAGGTCTCCGATCCTCACCCACCCACCGCTCCGAGCCGACCGGTTCGCCGCCACTCCCACCAGGATCGAGTACGCGCCGTCCGTGGCGCTCGCCGCGTGTCCGAGGGGGTCCTCGAACCATCCACGGAGCAGATGCCCGAGAAGGCGCTCGTCCGCGCCCCCGTGGCCCTCCGCCGTCCGCGGGATCCGGATCGTCTCGCAGGTCCCGTCGAACCTGTAGACGCGGATCTCGTCGTCCGGTTGGTCCCAGCTCTCGATCGCCTCGAGCTCCATCCGCCCCGCCCGCCCGTTGAAGGCCGCCCGCATCCCCTCATAGGCCATGTACGCGTTCAGGGAGTAGGACATCGTGGCTCCGCGCTCGTACCGGACGATGGCCGCCATGGTGTCGTAGATGTCGATCTCCGGATCGAAGACGCAACCGTCCCGATGGTAGCCGTCGCCCGGCTCGGCCTCGACGTACAGCGTGCGGAACCCGTCATCCGCGGTGACGTCCCAGGAGAACTCGCACGTGGTCCGATGCACGCAGGTCATGCAGCGCTCGCCGCGCTCCTCGCGGGTCGGGCCGTAGAAACGTAGCGCACCGCTCGCGAGTACCGCCTCCGGCCGGTCGGCGAGCCACCAGTTCACCAGGTCGAAATGGTGGGTGGCCTTGTGCACGAACAGGCCGCCCGAGTTCTCCATCCGCCGGTGCCACCGGCGGAAGTAGTCCGCGCCGTGACGGGTGTCCAGGTACCAGTGGAAGTCGACCGAGAGCACCTCGCCGATCGCCCCGGTGGCGAGCAGCTCCTTCGCCTTCGTGAAGTAGGGCGAGTAGCGGTAGTTGAACGCGACGCGCAGGTCACGCCCGCTCTCGCGCTCCGCGGCGAGGATCTCGCGGCACGTCACGTCGTCGATGGTCATCGGCTTCTCGGTGATCACGTCGGCCCCGGCCCACATCGCCGCGACGATGTACGTGTGGTGGGTCGAGTCCTTCGATGCCACGATGACCGTATCCGGCCTCGCGCCGGCCATCAGCGCGTCGAAGGAGTCGAAGCCCGGGATGTCCGTCCGGCCGAGCAGCCGGCGGGCCGCCTCCACCCGGAGAGGGTTCACGTCGTAGAGGCCAACGAGATCCGCGACGTCCGAGTGGGCCGTCAGGATGCCGTGGGCGAACATCTCGAGTCCGCGATCCCCGGTGCCGACGAGCGCGTAGCGTCTCCTGCCACCGTTCACGATGCGATGATTCTCCACGATGAAGGCGGGCGCCGACGCGAGGGAAATGGACTAGGCTCGGGTCGGGCTCAAGAGTTCGGGTCGGGCCCAGGAAAGGGGTGTCTCCCATGAGATTACCGTTCACCCGCGCGGTCCTGCCCGCCCTCGTTGCGCTCGTCTTGGCTACTGCCGGGACGCCCGCGGCGGCGGGGGACGGGGCGCGGATCCCGGAGCGGTCTTTCGCGCCCGGCACGCACGACGTGCCGACGCCGGAGTCGCGGGCGGCCAAGCAGCCACCGGCGCTTGCGCCGGCGCCGCGGGACGCGCTGACCCTCGCGTTGCGGCGCGGCACGTTGACCGAGGCCGAGTACGCGCTGCAGCGCGCGCTGTCCGCGTTCCACCCGGCCACGGTCCGGGCGCGGTTCGGCGATGTGGCCTCGCCCGATCCGGCGTCGGTCACGATGATCCTGCGGGACCTCGCGGTCCGGATCGGCGATCTGCCCGCAGATCTCCAGAAGGTCGCGCGCTCGGTCCTCGCGCGTCCGACCGACGGCGCCGCCGACCCGTACGGCGACGGCTACACGGTGGCCGAGGCCTTGCCGCAGTGCGTGGGCTCATGGTGCGTCCACTACGTGACGAGCACCGTCGACGCGCCACCGCCGATCGACGCCAACGCGAACGGCATCCCCGATCAGGTGGACGCGACGCTCACGACCATGAGCGAGGTGTGGGCGAAAGAGATCACCGAGTATGGGTACCGGCAGCCGAAATCCGACATAACATCGGCGAACTACGGGCCGGACGAGAACATCGATGTGTATCTTGCCGACATCGGCGACTGGGCGTACGGCTACTGCGCGAGCGACGACCCGAACCTCGGGAGCCCGACGTATCTGTACTACGACATGTCTGCCTTCTGTGTGTTCGACAACGACTACTCGCCGGCGCAGTACCCGACCACGAGCGGGATCCCGGCGCTCCAGGTGACGGCGGCGCACGAGTTCTTCCACGCTGTCCAGGCGGCCTATGACTGGTTCGAGGATAGATGGTTCATGGAGGGGACCTCGACCTGGATGGAGGACGAGGTCTACGACGGCGTGAACGACAACGTCGGGTACCTCCCCTATGGGCAACTCGGCAAGCCGCGGACACCAGTCGACAAGGGCTCCGGTTTCACGATGTACGGGAACTGGATCTTCTATCGGTTCCTGTCCGAGGCGTTCGGGCCCACCCCCGGCACGCCGGACCCGACGGTCATCCGTGACATCTGGTCGTACGCGGACGGCAGCGCGGTGGGACAGGACGACTACTCGACCCAGGCGGCAGCCCGGGTGACCTCGGAGCGGGGCGTGCCGTTCCGCTGGGAGTATGCCAACTTCGGCATGTACAACGTGGTGCCTCGGCTCTTCTACGAGGAGGGCGCGACCTACCCCGCGCCACCGATGACGCGCTCGTTCACGGTGACGAAGGCGAACGGCGGTGCCAGCGGCAGCGTCACGATGGACCACCTGACGAACGCGTACGTTGAGTTCCGGCGCGGCAGGGGCGTCTCGACCGGGGCGAAGCTGCTGATCGGTCTGAACCTTCCGCCCTACAAGACGGGTCCGGAGGTTTCGGCGCTCGTGTTCCGGACGAACGGCACGGTGAAGTTCCTCGTGTATGGGGTCCCGAAGGACGGCGACCTGACGATCACGGTGCCGTTCGCGAAGGGGACCGTGAAGCGCGTGGTGCTGGTGCTGACGAACGCCAGCACCCGGTTCTCCTGCTGGACCGGTACGGTCTACTCGTGCGCGGGATCGCCACGGGACGATGGCTGGCCCTACTACTACGCGGCGTACCTGCTGAACTGAAGCTCGACGGGTGCGCGGGCGCGGGGCCCAAGGCCCCGCGCCCGCGACTCCCCATCACCACCGGCGGAACATCCCCGGCTGCCGCTCGGAGCGCGCGGCGAACCCGTACTTCTCGTAGAACGGCGCGGCGTCCTTCGCGGCCATCAGCCCGATGAACGCGCCCGGCTTCGCGGCCCGCTCCAGGTACGCCATCACCGCGTCCATGAGCATCCGGCCGAGGCCTCGCCCCTGGTGCTCGGGCAGCACGGCGATGTCCTGGATGTAGAAGTACAGCCCGCCGTCTCCGACGACCCGCCCGCACCCGATCGTCTCGCCGTCGTGGAGGAGCACCACCGAGAACAGCGCGTTCGGCAGACCGGCCGCCACGCCTTCGTCGGCTGTCGCCGACCATCCGACGGCGCGCCGGAGCCGCTGGTACTCCTCGACCGTCGGATCGCGCTCGACGAGTTCGTATCCGGTCCGTTCCACGACGCCAGTCTAGGAAGCACCCGGCACCCCCGACCAGCTTCGGTCCCGGGGCGTGGAGCGCGTAGTATCCGGCCCGTGATGCTCGACCGGGCGCGACGGAGCGAGGCACTGGTGTGAGTCCTCGTGCTCTGCAGGTCGATACGGATCCGTCTTTCCAACGCCTGATCGGCGTCGGGGGGATAGGCGCCGGCGTCTTCCTCGCCCTCGAGGGCGATCAACTGCTCGGGCGCAACGAGAGCAGGGCGGCCCGCCTGCTGGACGTACGCGACTACTGCAAGCTTCATATCATCGCCCATTACGCGGCGGTGCTGCTCGGCGCCGACCCATCCGGGCGACCTTTCCACGTCGTTCCCGTGGGCAAGGTCGGTGATGACGATGCGGGCCGACGTCTGCTGAACGAGATGGCTGCCGTCGGGATAGACACAGCGCATGTGGACAAGGTCGATGGTCGCCCGACGCTCTTCAGCGTCTGCTTCCAGTACCCGGATGGGGCGGGCGGGAACATCACCACCGTCGGGTCCGCCGCCGCCGCCCTGGACGCTGAGGACATCGATCGCGTCGTGCCCCTCCTCGCTTCGGATGGCGGCCGCACCATCGTGCTGGCGGCGCCGGAGGTTCCGCTCGACGCTCGTCACCACCTACTCAAGCTGGGCACCATCCACCATGCCTTCCGAGTGGCCTCGTTCACCTCGTCGGAGTTCCCCGAAGCGCGGGAGATGGGGCTGTTCGATCTGGTCGACTTGCTGTCGATCAACGAAGACGAGGCCGCTGCTCTGACAGGTCAGCCTTTCGACGTGAACGACCCGCAGTCGTTCCTGGACCGATGCGTTTCTGCTCTAGCCGCTTCTGAGCGTGATGTCCATATCCTCATCAGCGCGGGCAGGTACGGAGCGTTCGCCTATGCCGAAGGGCGGTGGGACCGGTGTCCGGTTCCGCCCGTCGCGGTGGTGAGTACCGCCGGTGCCGGCGATGCCCTGCTGGCGGGGGTCCTGTCCGCACTTGCCGTGGGAGTCCCCCTCATCGACCCCGGTCTTCCGCGGGAGAAGATGAGTGATCGTCCCCTGGTATCCGCTCTCGATCTCGGTGTCCTGCTCGCCGGCTACAGCGTCACGTCTCCCCACACGATCCACCCCCAGGCGGATCTGGAGTCCCTATCGGTCTTCGCGGACGAGCTGGGCATCACGTTCTCCGGGGCCTTGAGCCGAGCGATGACCGGTCACGCCGAGGCAAGGGAACGGCCTGCTCGCTGACCTGCTCGTCGTACGTCTAGAAGAGCTCCCAGTCGGGGTTCTCGCTGATGGGGTGACGAGCCGTCTCGATCGTCGCCGTGATGATCGCGTCGGGGTGGCGCTGCAACAGTGTCATCGGGTACTCGGTCGTCGGTTCGCAGAACAGGGCCACGCGGAGAGCCGTCTGCTTCCAAGCGCCCGTGTCGCTGTAGACGCGGACCTTCGCCGCCGAGAGGCACTCGCGCAGGCCGAGGGTGATCGACATCGGCGGAACGAACTGGTAGGCGGAGCCGAACGTGCGCTGGGCGAGAGCCAGGATCGTGTCGACGTTGTTCTCCTGGATCCGGATGGTCGAATCGGCGAGCTCCTCGAGCGTCACCTGGCTGTATGGATGACGACGAGCCTGGTTGTAGGCGACGTGGCCGTCCTGCCCCCATCCGCCGATGGTGACGTCGAGCGAAGCTTCGGCGATGGCGGACCGGACCCGCTCCATGGTCGAAGGGAGCAGCCAGAACCTCTGGGGTTCGGGCACGGCCAGTTCCGGCCGGATGCCCCCGTAGAAGTGCTCCTCCATGAACGTGCGGAAGTTGTACGGATGCTTGCGCGGGAGCGGCCTTCCCTGCCAGTCCAGGCACTCGTCCATGTGGAACACGGAGAGGTTCGTCAGCGAGACCCCGCGCGAGTTCACCTCCTCGGTGAACGGTGCGTACCAGCACGAGGGCCCGCAGGGCACGATCGCTCGGGTGGGACGTCCCTCGGCGTTGTTGGCCGCGATCAGATCCACGAGCTCCCGCGCCATCAGCCGGCCCATCTCCGCGGAGTCCTTCACCAGGCGGAAGGGGACTCGCGTCTTCGAAGATGGGAGGTCTTCCGCGGGGATCCTGCACCAACGGAGGAGGCTCTCGCGGTCGATGTCGGTCATCGCTCGAACTCGAGGGTCTCGAAGATCTCCGTGTGCGCCCTCGTGATGAACGGAGCCTGCCGGCGGAAGAGCTCCTCGTGCTCGGGGTCGGCCCCGATGCGCTGTAGGGCTTCCTGCGCCTCGGTCAACGTCGGGAACTCGTGTTGCCAGATCAACGTGTGGGTGGGTTCACGGCCGGCGTACGGTTGGTAGCGACGTCCCTTCGGCCAATCCTCACGCCGATGCTCCATGGCGGCGAACTCCGCCTCCAGAGCCATGAAGCTCTCGCGATGGGCCACCGGATACTCCTGAACGAAACGCAGGATGAAGGCCATCTCAATCTCCCGGTGTTGATCCTGCCTGTCCGTAGGTCGAGTGGTACCGGCCCCACCACTTCGCGATCTCCTCCGGCGGCAGCACTCCAGGTCCACCCAGCTGGGTCGCGAGCCACATCGTCTTGGCGACGTCCTCGACCATGACGGCCGCCTTCAACGCTTCCCTCACGCTTCGGTCGAACGCGAACACTCCATGGTTCGCCAACAGGATGGCCGGCGCCAGGGTCCGGTGCTTCATGATCCCGTCGGCGATGTTCTCGCCTTGGTTGTCCAGGTAGGGCGCACAGGGGATCTCCCCGCCGAACTCGTCGGCTATGGCTGTCAGAGCACATGGGATCGGGTTGCCGTTCGCGGCCCAGGCGGTCGCGAAGTTCGAGTGCGTGTGCACCACGCCGCCGAGCGAGGGGTCCTTCCGATACAGCAGCACGTGGTGGACGGTGTCGACGCTCGGCCTGAGCGTGGTCGCGATCCCATCCGGCACCATCTCCGCCCGGACCGGCTCTCCGGAGAGGTTCACCACCGCCAGATCGTCGGGTCCGAGTCGGTCGTAGTCGATCCCGCTGGGCTTGATCAGGACGAGACCGCTCTCGCGATCGATGCCGCTCGCGTTGCCGCTGTGCATGGTGACGAGACGGGCCTTGGGCAGCTGCGTGTTCGCCCACCAGACCTCTTCACGAAGCTGCTTGAAGTCCACGCCTCCCCGCCTCACCTATCAGGACGACAAGTGGATCGTGCCACGGGTCCGGATCTCAGCCGGTCCTGCCCGTCAGGCTGTAGCCGTACTCGCTGATCCAGCCCAGCGACTCCTCGGTCCCATCCGAAGGTTTGTACTCGAGCCCGACGAACCCCTGGTAGCCGCTCGCGTCGATCTCGGCGAGCATGTGCCGGTAGTTGATCTCCCCGGTGCCCGGCTCGTGACGATCCGGCGCGTCGGCGATCTGGAAATGGCCGATGCGAGATCCGAGGGAACGGATCGTGGGCACCAGGTTCCCCGAGGTCCGCTGCACGTGGTAGAGGTCGCACTGGAACAGCAGGTGGGGCGACGCGACATCGTCCAGGACCCTGTTCACGAGCTGGATCGAGTCCAGGAAGAACCCGGGCGTCTCGATGGTGTTCAGCAGCTCGATGTGCAGCGTGAGTCCGGCAGAGCCCAGGCGCTCGGCCGCCGAAGCGAGGTTCTCGACGAGGCACCGGTACTGCGTATCCCAGTCGAGGTCCTCCTTCCGGAGTCCCACGAGGCAGTTGATCTTCCGGCACTGGAGCGCCTCCGCCGTCTTGAGCGCGCTTTCCACGCCGGCCTCGAACTCGTCGCGCCGGCCCGGGTCGACGGCTATCCCTCGCTCTCCGGCCTGGAAGTCGCCGGCCGGCAGGTTGAACAGGTCCTGACGCAAGCCCGTCTTCTTCAGCGCACGCCGGAGTTCCTCCAGCTCGTAGTCGTAGGGGAACATGTACTCGACCGCCTCGAACCCCGCCGCGGCGGCGCGCTCGAATCGGTCGAGGAATGGAACATCGGGGAAGAGGAAGACCAGGTTCGCTGAGAACTTAGGCATGCGCGGATTCTACATGCCCGACCCGACCCTCCGATTCAAGGAACGCGTTCCTCAAGAGAGCCACTCGAACGACCCGCGGACGAGCGGCTCGTCTCGATGCTCCCCCTGCTCCTCCTGTTCCGCGTACCGGGCCGCTTCCTCGAAGAACGGCATGGGCTCGAAGCATGCCTCGGGCGGAAGGACACCGCGAGCGGGAACCTCACCCCTCAAGATGCGGACGGCGGCGACGGTGAGGGGGATCGTCGTCGATTCGAGGAGAGGATCCGGCCGGCACGTGAGGCGCGCCTGCCGGCGATCCTTCCATCCGGTCGCGACGAGCGACATGCTCCAGCCCTCCGCACCTGCGGTCAGGTCCATCGTGCCCAGCCAGCGGCCGGGGTCGGTCGCGATCGCCTCCAGGAACGACCTTGTCGCCTCAGCGGTGCTGCGTTCGCCGCGTGAGATCGCCTCGGCCTCGCCGAACAGTAGCTGGGCCACCTGGGGCGGGGAGACGCCCAACACGCTCCGGACGCTCTGCACGCCCGGCAGGTACCGGGGGAGCGTGATCGGCTCCGGCATGGCTACCGGATGGGCGGACACGGTTCCGCCTTGCGGCAGCATGATCTCGACCGGATCCTGCAGCGGCTCGACCTCCATCCACCGCCCGTCGCGGTAGACGCGGACCGGTCCGCTCGCGATCTGAAGGACGAGCTGCCACGACGGGTCGACGCGCCCGGACGCGCGCAACCCGTCGATGGCCTCGACGAGCAGCTCATCTGGCAGTGCCAGGTGGAAGCGGAACTCGACCACCTCGACGCGGTCGAACCGCCGGCTCGCGTGCACGGCGAGGAGGTTGTCGAGGCCCGGATCGAAACCGATGCCCACCACGGCCACGATGCCTCGATCCCTCGCCATAGGGTCCAGCTCGAGTTGCTTCTCGGCCGTCCGTCCGTCGGCTCCGAGGTCGCAGTAGTTCGTGCGCGCGGCGATCGCCGCGCGAAGGCCGGGGAGCAGGACCTCCCACTCGGGACCCGCGGCGTTGACGACGATGTCATAGTCCGTCGCCACGGAGGCCAGGCCGGGTTCGTCGTGGATGTCGACCTGAACCGCTCTGGCCTTCTCGCCGATCTCCGAGGCGACGCGGGTGAGCGCGTCTCGGCTGCGTCCGGCGATGGCGACCTCGGAGACGATCTCCGAGTCCGCCAGGTGTCGAGCCGCCACCGAGCCGTACCGGCCCGACCCTCCGAGGAGAAGAACCCGCACGAGCACCTCCCGAAGCTGGCGCGAATGGGCCATCTTCCCGCCATTCCCGGCCAGGGCTCGAATCGCCTGCCAGCTTCCGGTCGGTTCGAGCAGGCCCACCAGCGGAGGCGGACGGGACGCTATTGGAAGAGCGTCGACCAGCGACAATACGCGAAACTCAAGCGACTAGCCGCACGAAGCTTGCCCTGAGGTTGCCCGAGGCCGACGGAACGCAAGTCGAACCTTCCCGACCAGCTGCGGCGCCTCAAGAACCTCGCCGCAGAAGCCTGCTAGCCCTGACCGCCCGCGGTCGCTGTCACGCTCCCTGAAGCCGGCCCTCGGGTCCGGCTTCCGTGCCTCGTCGCAACACCGAGCGACCCGTCATGCCCGCCGAGAGCAGGTAGAGGACTCCGGTGACTACCGGCGCGGAGGTCACGAGGGCCAGCGATCCGAAGCCCGCGAGGCTCCCCAGGCTCGTCACGGCCAGGGGGACGATGCCGAGGACGAGCAGCATCGCCCCGGCCACCGCTGTCCGCTTCAGGCCGAGCAGGGCAACGGCGGCGGCCACGACGAACGTGATGACATCCCGGATGGGACCGTTCCGGTCCTCGAACGCCCGCCACCCTTCCGGGTTCACGGCGAACCAGATGCTCACGCCGATCAGGGCCGCGATCAGGACGGCGAACGCCCAGACCGCCCAGTCGGGCCGGAGCCAGGCGATTGCTGCCATCGCCGCGAGCGGGACCGCCCACGCGCTGACCAACCTGAGCGCCTTCCAGCCGCCCGGGTCGGTGAACGTCTCGCCGACGACGAAGAGCCCGAAGAAGAGGGTCGAGACCGCCATCACGATGAAGCCGGCTCGCTTGAGGATCAGCGGCCGCCTAGCGGGATCCTGTTGCCTCAGGAAGAAGACAACGGCCACGATGACGACGACCGCGAAGAGCGGAAACCCGATAGCCATGTCGTACCTCCCCAGATGGTGGCAACTCTCTCGAGTGTAGTGTGGCCGCGGTTGGGGGCAAAGAACCCGCTCGCGGTAAGGTCGCCAGTTCCCGCTGGGACAACCCCCTAGCGGAGGCGGACGGGAATCGAACCCGCCTGAGAGCTCTCGCCCTCACACCGGTTTTGAAGACCGGGGGGCCCACCAGGCGCCCTGACGCCTCCACGGTCGAGGATACCCCTCTCGCCCCAGGCGCCCCTGCGAACGCCACCCGCCTCTGCGGCGTAAGCTGCCCCCGAGGTGGGATGAGCGCCAGGGGGTGGTGCGGATGTCAGCGGTGACGGAGCACCTGAAGAAGCGCCGCGTTGCGTTCGAGGAGATCTCGCACGAGCGCGTCTACTCGTCGATCGCCGAGGCGAGGGCCATGGGCATCGCGGCCGACGAGGTGGTGAAGACACTCGTCCTGAAGACCGGAGGCGGCCATGCGATCGCGGTGGTTCCCGGCTCGCGCCGGCTCGACATGAAGGCTTTCCAGCAGGCCGTCGGCGACAAGCACGCGCGCCTCGCGACCGAGGAGGAGCTCCAGGCCGCGTTCCCCGGCTACGAACTCGGGGCCTTCCCGCCGATCGCCGGGCTCCTCGGTGTGCCCGCGTTCGTCGATCCCGAGGTCCTCGAGCACGAGACGGTCGTCTTCGCCGCCGGGGCCCAGACCGATTCGGTGAAGGCGAAGAGCAAGGACCTGTTCTCGGGGAAGGGCGTCCAGGTCGTCCACATAACGCGCGAGATGGAGGAGCAGCCCGACCAGTTCCTCCGGTAGGCCTCCGTAACCCTCCGGCGGTAGGGTCGGGGCATGCAGACCCGCCGTTTCGGCCGGACCGGTCACATGAGCACGGTCGCGATCTTCGGTGCGGCCGCCCTGTGGGAGGTCTCGCAAGCCGAGGCCGACGCCGCGATGGAACGTGTGATCGAGACCGGCGTGAACCACATCGACGTCGCGCCCTCGTACGGCCTCGCGGAGGAGCGGCTCGGCCCGTGGCTCGTGCGCCCCGAGATCCGCGACCGGTTCTTCCTCGGCTGCAAGACCATGGAGCGGACGAAGGAGGGCGCGGCCGCGGAGCTGCATCGTTCGCTCGAGCTGCTCTGCACCGACCGTTTCGACCTGTACCAGATCCACGCCGTCACGAGCCTCGAGGAGCTCGACGAGGCGACACGCGCCGGCGGGGCGATCGAGGCGCTGCTCGAGGCGCGCGAGGCCGGGCTCACGCGGTGGCTCGGCATCACCGGCCACGGCGTCGACGCGCCGGCGGCGTTCCTCGAGGCGCTGCGCCGGTGCGAGTTCGACAGCGTGCTCTTCCCGATGAACTTCGTGCAGATGGCGAACCCGTGCTTCCGTGAGAACGCCGAGGAGCTGCTCCGCGTCTGCCGCGAGCGCGACATCGGCACGATGGTCATCAAGTCGATCACGCGAGGCCCGTGGGGCGACCACCCCGAGACGCACACCACGTGGTACCGGCCGTTCACCGAGCCCGGAGACATCCGCCGCGCGGTGAGCTTCGTGCTGTCGCACGACGTCACGGGCCTGTGCACCGTCGGTGACACGATGCTCCTGCCGCTCGTGCTCGAGGCGTGTGAGCGCTTCGCGCCGATGACCGCCGAGAAGCGCGAGGAGTTGATCGGCGAGGCCACGGCCTATGAGCCGCTGTTCGCCTGAGCGCCTCCACCGCTGCGTCGGTGGCGTCCTCTACCATGGGCGGCATGGAAGCGGCATTCTTCGACCTCGACAAGACGATCATCTCCAAGTCGAGCTCGCTCGCGCTGTCGCGCCCGATGTACCGGGCGGGGATGGTGTCGCGCTCGCAGATGCTGCGCGGCGCCTACGCCCAGCTCGTCTACCTGCTCGTCGGGGCCGACGAGAAGAAGATGGAGCGCCTGAGGGAGGGCATGCTCGCCCTCACGAAGGGCTGGGACCGCCACCAGGTCGAGCAGCTCGTGCAGGACGTGATCATCGACGTGATCGACCCGTTCGTGTACCAGGAGGCGCTCGACCTCATGGCGCTGCACCGCTCCGAGCGCCGGCGGATCTACATCGTGTCCTCCTCGCCGGAGGAGGTCGTCCGCCCGCTGGCGCTCCACTTCGGCGTCTCGGGCGTTATCGCGACGCGCGCGAGGATCGTCGACGGTAGGTACACCGGCGAGCTGGAGTTCTACTGCGTCGGCGAGGGGAAGGCCGAGGCGATCCGCAGCCTCGCCGAGCGCGTCGGTGTCGACCTTGAGGGCTCGTACGCGTACTCGGACTCGATCTCGGACCTGCCGATGCTCGAGGCCGTCGGTCACCCCGTCGCGGTGAACCCCGACAAGGACCTGCGGAAGGAGGCCGAGGCCCGTGGCTGGGACATCCGCGAGTTCCGCCGGCCGGTGCGCCTGCGCACGCGGATCGCGACCGTCGCGTCCAAGCCGAGGAACCAAGTCGTCGCGGGCGCCGCGGGGGCGGTGGCCATCGCGCTCGTGTTCGGCTGGGTGGTCCTTCGCTCGCGCCTCGCTCCGCGCCGCACCGGGGTCGGTTGACCTCGGGTCGCGCGCCCGGACAGGGCGGACTAGAATGCCGGTGGTTGCCTTCGGGCGACCGCGAAGGGAGCAGAAACCCACGCGCGTCTTGCCGCGGGAGGCATGCTCGAGGGCTCGCGGGCGCGAGCCGGCGGGTCACCGAGCAAGTGCAGACAGCGCATGTTCGCTGCTCCCTTCGTGCTTCTCCGATCCCCGCGCCTAGCCCTGACCCCCGGCCGGCGGGCGCCGGTACTCGAAGTGCATCCCGTCGGGGCGGATGAACGTTCCGGCCCAGATGAACCCCCACCGCTCGAACACCGCGACCATGCGTGGGTCCTGGTTCGGCGGAGCCCCGAACGGGTTCTCGGGCACATTGATGTCGAGCGCGACGCCCCACGCGTGGTGCGAGATCGCGGCCTTCGGGTCCCGGTTCGCGAATCGGCGCGCGAAGCACCCCGAGTAGCCGTGGATCGTGTCGGCGAGACCGGCGGCGATCAGCTCCTGGATCGCGCCGCGGATCTGGGGGAAGAGCGCGACGTTGCACGTGACCTCGCCGAGGAGCGGCACCCGCTCGGTCGCGATGTGCGCCTCCACCCACCCGGGGTCGAGCGTGAGGTAGCCGCGGTGGCCGGGCGTCGGCTTCGCCGCGAACTCGCCGAAGAGCATCTTGAGACGCACGGGTGGAAGGGTCGCGTCGCCCATCCGGAAGTAGGGCGCCTCGTCGGGTGCCCGGATCTGGACGCCGAGGCCGCGCGGGAGGATCCCGCGCAGCTCGCTGGCGAGCTGCCGATCGGTCGGCTGACCCTCGGGCTGCAGCAGCGCGTACCGGTCGTGCGTGACACCGATCGAGCGGCCGACGCTGCGCGAAACCATGAGCTCGTGGGCGCCGACGAGCTCATCGGGCAGGATCGCGGCGACCTGCACGCGCACGTCGCCGAACTGCAGCAAGGCGCCGAGCCCGAGACCGCGCAGCCGGGCGCTGCTCTCGCCGAGGATCCCCTGGGGAAGTCCCTCCTGGCCGAGGGCCACCATGACGCCGCGGTCCGCGGGTGGCAGGAACGGCGCGTATTCCCTCGGGCCTACGGCGGCCACCTCGAGAGGGATCGCGAACCCGCCGCGCGGATCGTCGACAACCTCGCCCTGCGCGTTGAACGAATCCGTGAGCCACGTGTTGTCACTCGCGACGACGACGACCCGCTCGATGCCCGGGAGCTTCGCGATCTGCTGCCGGAAGCCCTGCGGCAGACCGCCGGGCGTCCAGGCGAGGAACGTGTCGGGCGCCTCGGGAACGGTCACCGGCGGCGGTGTCCCCGACACGTCGCCTGCGATCTCGGAACCCGGACGCGTTGCCTCGCCTTGGAGCGAGAGCGTGAGGACCGCCCCGGCGACGAAACCGGCGACCGCGGCGGCCGTCACCCGAGCGGTGGTGCGGACCCTCACGGGGTCGGGGTCGCGGTCGGAGTCACCGCGGTCGCGCTCGGGCTCGCCGTCGGGGAAGGAGACGGCGATCCCGTCTGCGATGGGTACGGCGACAGGCTCTCGGCGATCGCGAGCAGCTCGGACAGGCCGAGCTCCGGGGCGTCGAGCGAGTGGTATACGCCGTCTGAGATCCACTCGAGCTGGTTGCGGTCCGGGGTCCAACGCCCTTCGATCCCGTGAACCTTGACCTCCGACTGGTTCGCCGACGAGGCCGCCGGGAGCTCGGTCGCGGCCTCGAGGTGCAGCCGGATCGGGCCTCTGCCGAGGTCGGTGTCGGTCTGCTGGAAGTAGACGTTCAGTGCGGTCGTGCCCTCGAGCTGCACGAGCTCGGCGCTCGCCAGGGTGTAACCGGCCGGGAGCTCCGTCGGTAGGGCCACCTGGAACGGGACCTCGGCAGTGGCCTGGTCGATCGAAACGCGCTCGGTCACCCCGTCGGAGGACGTGCGCACACGCCACGACTCGGGGATCGGCATCCCGGTGACCGGCAGCGACGACGCCACGTCGAGGAGCTCCTGACGTGAGAGGTTCGTCTCGACGTACAGATCGGTCCCGGCGGCGTGGATCGCGAGGCGCCGACCGTGCTCCTCGGTCGCGGGCTCGTAGTACGCGACGCTGCCGTTCGCGAGCCTCACCTCCGCGGCGTGTGGTCCAACCGGCCCGTAGAAGCTCTCGCCGGTCCAGTTCCGCGTCTCGCCGACCTTCAACCACGTGAGGCCCTCGGAGTAGGTGATGAGCGTCTCGTCCGGTTTCGCTTTCCCGCCGTTGCCGGCAGCCGGCGGGAGCACCACCTGGTACAGGTCCAGGCCGTCGACCTGCTTCGGCGTCACCGGCTCGAATCCGGCCTTCTGCTGCACATCGGAGAGCGAGACCCGCTCGGCGCCCTGGTCGCGCGCCCGCCCCGTCTTCGGGATGTCGAAGGTCCCGACGCTAGGCGCCTGCTCGTCGACCGCGAGAGCTGTCACCTGGAAGATCGGATGGCGGGGCGGCTCGTCGGGCAGACCGAACCGCAGCGCCCACTCGTCCCGCTCATGGCCGCCGGCGGGGTAGACCTCGTACTGCAGCGGGAACCAGTTCCGCTCGTCGAGCCAGAGCACCACCCGGTCGTTCGGGAAGAAGGGTCGCCACGCGCCCCCGAGCGAAAGGAACGGGAACAGCGGCTTCGCGCGTTCGAACGGCAGCTGCACCTCTATCGCCTCACGGCCGAGGATCCGCCCCCGGCCGATCACCTGAAGCTGGTTCGTGTCGGCGAGCGTGGTGACCGGAAGGACGAGGTCGGTCGGCGCCGGAGCGCTCGCGGAGAAGGGCACACGGTTCGTGACGACGGTCTCTCGGGGCGGGCAGGACGACGTCAGGCAGGGGGCCGGTCCCGCCGAGTACCACTTGGAGCCGTCGACGATGAGCTCGAGGTCGGTCGCCGTGAACAGGTCGGACGGGTACGTGGTGTGGTCGGTCACGTCGAGCCGGAATCGTTCGGGCGCCTGGAACCACACGTTCATGGTGAGCTCGCGCACCGGCACGTCGGGCGCGAAGTGCTCCTCGGTGATCGCGAACCTCACCTGGTAGGTGTCGAGGCGCGCCGCGGCGAGCAGGACCCCCCGCGTGACGTCGGCGGCCGCGACCGGCGCGGCGCCGCCCGGCCGGGTCCACGGACCGCCCACCGCGAGGCTGCCCGCGACGAGGCCGACGACGAGCGCGGCCGCGACCGGCGCGAGCGCCCGGGTCATGCGCGGGAACAGAGGTGCGCGCGGGCGGATCTCGCGCGGCGCCCCAGCGATCCGAAGCCGCGCCGGCGCCTTCCCGCTCCCCTCGGCTTCGACGGCCGCCATGATGGAGTCGACGAGGTCGGGAACCTCGGGGGCGACCTCGAACCTTGCCGCCTCGCGGAGCTTCCACGCGCCCTGCTCGAAGGCTCGGCACGCGGTGCACGTCGCCAGGTGGCGCTCGAGTGTCGCGGCGAGCCTGGAGGACAGGTGCTCGCCGTCCATGCGCCCGGAGATCGCGGCCTGCGCCCGGTCACAGTTCACCGGCGTCCTCCTCGACGGCGAGAGCGGCCATCATCGCCTGGCGCGCGCGGTGCATCCGGCTCTTCACGGTGCCGACCCGAAGGTTCAGCACGTCGGCGGCCTCCTGGTACGAGAGGCCGAAGACCTCGATCAACATGAACGGCTCACGGTGCTCGTTGGAGATGGCCGCCAGCGCGGTCTCGATCTCCACGCGGGCCTCGGGGTCGGGCGGCCCGATCGGCGGGGGCGGCTCCTTGGCGAGGTAGCTCTTCCTGCTGCGGAGCGCGTCCATCGCGCAGTTGCGTGTGATGCGGAACAGCCAACTCGTGAACCTCGAGTCGCCCCGGAAGCTCCGCAGGAACCGGTAGGCGCGCAAGAACGCCTCCTGGGTGACGTCCTCGGCGAGCGCGCGGTCGCGGGTGAAGCGATAGGCGAAGCGGTACAGGTCACCCTGGTAGGTGCGGACCAGCTCTTCGAACGCCTCGAGGTCACCCTCGCGGGCCCGGGTGAGCGTACGCGGATCCGGGTCCTGCACGTCGTCCCTCTCAGTCCGGCCTTCCAGCCAAGCGTAGCGCCCGCATGCCCGGTCCGGGACGGTCCCTGAGCTGCAGATTCGTGGCCGGGGCCGGCGGGCCTCTCGTCGGGGCGAACGGCTGGTTCCGCTCCTACGACCGCGCTGGGCGCCGGTCGGTTCCGCGTGCCTAGCGGGCGGCTCTGGCTGAGGGGTGCTCCAGACGGGTCGCCAGTCGCTCGGCGCGGCTGAGGGCCTCGTCGAGCCGACCGGCGTGGACGGCCCCGATGATGGCGAGTAGCTCGGTCTCGACGCCCTTGGCGAGCTTGCCGGAGCCGAACCTGACGAGGGGGTCGAGGCGCTCGACGATCTCCTCCAGCCGGTCGGCGGTGGAGGGCACCTCGGCGGGCGTGTCGGTCTCCGCTGCCGGCCGACGCCGGCGCCGCCACTCCTCGAGCTGGATGACCCGGCCCACGCCTCGAAGAGTAGACCCGGGGTCCGACATCGCAAGCATCTCGGGTCCTCGCCGGTCGCGAGGGGAACGGAGCTCAGTGAATCCCTAAGGCAGGTCAACCCCTCACGAGGACGCGAGTAGCATCGGTGGCGGACGCCTCGTCGACCGGTGGGGAAGGCGGCGACGCCT
>Ga0315279_10001930_pt1 | contig 32714 bp, 32 predicted proteins | sample YL17G06_20_MG_FD_203694 | JGI IMG/M metagenome (GOLD analysis project Ga0315279, IMG submission 203694) | Sediment microbial communities from Yellowstone Lake, YNP, Wyoming, USA - YL17G06_20 | ecosystem: Environmental > Aquatic > Freshwater > Lake > Sediment | place: USA: Wyoming | collected...
CGAGGGCGGGCAAAAATTCCTTCCCCCCAACCCCCTTCCTTTTTGCCCGCCCGAGCGTTCAGTTTGGCGCGCGAAGCGCGCTGTCAATTCCGTTCAAAAAAGGTTCGGATTTCGTCAAATAATCGCATATAAAAATTTTGAGCGCTAAATGTGCTCATAAATTTTTATTAGTCCTCGGCGTGCAGAGAAACTGCCTCCCGAATTCCGAACCGCATCTAAAGCGGCGAGGGAATGTCCTTTGGGCAACTCTTCGACTCCTGCCGAGCGCACATAATTATATGACCCTAAGTCTTTACTCCCCCATTGAAGAAATTCCTCGGGTAGGTCCTGCTTTTCAGAAAAAACTAAAAAGAATGGGCATCAATACTGTCCGAGATCTTTTGTTTCATTTTCCTCATCGCTATGAGGATTTTTCAAAAATAACAAGGATTTCAGAAGTAAAACTAAATGATATAGTCTGTATTCAGGGGAAAATCTTAGCAATTGAAAATATTAGAACCTGGAAAAAAAGGATGATTCTGACCAAAGCTATTTTACAAGACAAAAGCGGAGCAATAGAAGTTATTTGGTTTAACCAACCCTATTTGATAAAAACTTTAAAAAAAGATGATAATATTTCGCTGGTTGGAAAAACTTCTTTGGGAAAAGAAGGAATGTATTTAGCAAGCCCAGCCTATGAAAAATTGTCTCTGGAGAAAGATTCAATTCACACCGCCAGGATCATTCCTGTTTATCCTGAAACCGAAGGCCTTTCTTCAAGATGGTTAAGATATATCCTAAAACCACTCCTGATAGGATTCATAAAAAGAGCGAATGATCCTCTTCCGGAAAAAATATTAAAAACCTACGGGTTGTTGCCATTCAGAAAAGCAATTTGGCAGATTCATTTTCCAGATTCTCTGGAATTAGCTAAAAAAGCCCAAGAAAGATTTTCTTTTGAGGAGGTCTTTTTTATTTCCCTTTTCGCCTTGAGAGAAAAGTTTATAATCTCAAGAGAAAAATCGTCAGCCATTCCGATGAGTCTCTCCTTAATTCAGGATTTTGTCAAAAATTTACCCTTTAAACTAACTGACGCCCAGAGAAAATCTTCCTGGCAGATTTTAAAAGACATCGAAAAACCAAGACCGATGAACAGACTCTTAGAAGGAGATGTTGGTTCCGGAAAAACAGTGGTGGCGACAATCGCTGCTTTAAATGTAGCCAAAGCTGGCTATCAAGTTGCTATTATGGCCCCGACTGAAATTCTGGCAAAACAACATTTTCAAGGAGTGGCAAAACTCTTGGAAAATTTTAAGTTGGGTATTGCCTTATTAACCGGTAAAGAAGACAAAATTCGTTCCAAAAAATTAAAAAATGAGGTTTTGGAGATTTCCCGCCAGAGACTTTTGGAAAAAACAAAAGAAGGGCAAATTGATATATTAATCGGAACTCACGCTCTAATCCAAGAAAAAGTAAAATTTGGGAAGCTGGCTTTAGTAGTTGTGGATGAACAGCACCGTTTCGGAGTCGAACAGAGAGCCAAGCTTTGCCAGGAAAAGAGCGGGAAGACGAGATTAATCCCCCATCTTCTTTCTATGACCGCTACTCCAATCCCCAGAACCTTGGCCCTGACCATATATGGCGATTTGGATTTATCTTTGCTCAATGAACTTCCAAAAGGAAGAAAAAAAATAATAACTAGAGTTATCAGTCCCGAAATGCGGGAAAAGGCTTATAAATTTATAAGAAAAGAGGTAAAAAAAGGAAGGCAGGTTTTCGTTATCTGTCCGAGAATAGAACCCGCCAAAATTTCTGACGAAAATTCAGGCGGGCAAGCCCCTAAAAGAGATGTTCTAGGCTGGACAGAAGCAAAAGCGGTGAAAAAAGAATACGAAAAACTTTCAAAAACAATCTTCCCTGATTTGAAAGTTGGGATGCTTCATGGAAAGATGAAATCAAAGGAAAAAGAAAAAATAATGAAAGACTTCAAAAATAAAAAAATTGATATTTTGGTTTCAACATCAGTCGTGGAAGTAGGAATAGACATTCCTAATGCGACAGTAATGATGATAGAAGGAGCAGAAAGGTTTGGTCTGGCCCAGCTTCACCAGTTTAGAGGTCGGGTAGGTAGATCAAAATACCAATCCTATTGTTTTTTATTTAGTGATTCACCGGCTAAAAAAACTAAAGCCAGATTAAAGGCCCTTTTGACTTCCAAAAATAGCTTTGAACTAGCAGAAAAAGATTTGAAAATAAGAGGGCCAGGAGATTTTTTTGGTCAAAGGCAATGGGGCATTCCTGATATAGCTATGAATTCTTTGAGCAATATATTTTTAGTTGAAAAAACGAGGCAGGTGGCTAAAGAAATTTTGGAAGAAGACCCCAGCTTAAAAAAATATCCTTTTCTCAAAGAAAGGATAGATAATTTTCAACAAAGAATACATCTTGAGTAGTTTATTTTCGAAACTTTTCGGTCGGCCAAAAACCCATGTATTTTCCTAGCATCAACCGAGTTTGAGCATCAAGAGCCGGTAAAGAAATGAAGAAAATCATAATTACAGGAACCAGAAACCATTGCAAAAATAAAATCAGATATTTATAGCGTCCGTATTCAATCGGTTTTGGCGGAAGCAGAAGAATGCTTAAATAAGCGGAAAATACCAAACCTATCATTGATAAAGTAAGAATGTTTCTGGTTATTATGGGAAGATTGTAAGAAATAACGGTCTGAGAAAATTCATTTCCGCCCAGATAAATTGGTAGCCAACCCAACAAAAATATCAAAATTGCGGCAGTTGCCCAAGACCAGTGGCCTTCAATAATTTCAAATCCTAGAGATAATTTCTTTTTAAAAGAGATTTTTTGGTTTTTTAAAAAACCAAAAAGAAAATAAGGTATGTCTCCTGCCCCGTAGGCCCATCTTCTCTGCTGCTTATAAATATTAATAGTGGTTCTTAAAAAACTTTTAGCCACGTTAGCATCCATGGAAATAGGATAAAAAATCGGCTGAACTTCGTAATCTCCATCATATTTTAAAAAACACTGCCAAAAAATCCTGGAATCATCTGAGACAACGTTCCTTTGCTTGAAACCGACATCAACTAAAGCTTGAAAACTCATCGAATGGGACGAAAAAGTTATTAGTTTCTCTGGCCTTTCCTGGTTAATGGTGTGCCAGAAAGTTGAAGAAAAAGAAAAAATCCTGGAAAATATCGGCGCTTGCCAGATATTATTTATGAAGAGCGGAGTCGGCTGAAAGCTGGTCCTGGTCGGTTTTTCAGAAACTAGATAATAATAAGTGAGACAGCTAAAATATTTTGGGAAAACGCAAGTATCAGCATCTAAAGAGGAAAAAATTATATTTTGGTAGGAAATCTTTAAAGGATCAATAACGAGTTCTTTGACTCTGTTCGTTGCCCAAGCCTCATTAGATCCTTTGCCAGCAATTTCTCCCGGCATATTAGCCGGATGCCAGGTAATTAAAAATTTAAAAAACTTATCAGAAAATTCTTTTTCAAAAAAAGCAACTGTCTCTTTTACTTCTTTTCTTGCTCTTTCTTCACAAGCTAAAATAACAATCATTTTGTTTTTAGGATAATCGGAATTAAAAACCGACAAAAAGCTTTCTCTTACAATCTTAAGCGGCTCTTTATATATTGGAAACACTACGAGATGATAGATGTTTTTCCAGTTTTTGTCTTTCAGGTTTTCTAATTTTTCCAACCAATTGATTTTTTCTTGTTCTTTCATTTTCCGGTAACCAGATCTAAGTAGAAAAGAAAAGTATACTGTCCTAAAAAACCAGTAAATTACAAACATTATAATGAAAACAGCGATCCAGAGAGGTTTTTTCCAAGAAAGAATTACTGCTAGAATTAATGTTCCCCAGGAAAGAAAACCTGGAAAAATTTCCAGCAACCTAAAAATAGCTCGATCTTTCGAGCTTTTTAAATCTGAGGCTTTACCGATTCTTAAATAAGAATCTTCCATAAGAAGTGGGCGATATAGGACTTGAACCTATAACCTTTCGCACGTCAAGCGAACGCTCTGCCATTGAGCTAATCGCCCGAATGGGCGCAGTTGGGCTCGAACCAACGACCCCGACTTTATAAGAGTCGTGCTCTACCAACTGAGCTATGCGCCCATTTAAAATATACTTTCTTATTTTATCTCTTTTATTTTCAAAGATTGAATTTTTGGAATTTTCGCAAATATTTTATTACTTTTCTTTTCCCTACCTCCCTTTACCAGTTTTTCAAACTCTTCTTTTTCGATGGTTTCTTTTTCAATTAAGGTTTTGGCGATTTTTCCAAGTAAAGATTTCCTTTGTTTTAAAATACTTTCAGCTCTTTTTCGAGAGACCTCAATTAAGCGTGCTACTTCTTTATCAATTTTTGCTGCCACTTCTTCAGAATAATTTCTTTGCTCCGAAATTTCTTTTCCCAAAAAAACGTATTCTTCTTTTTCACCAAAAGATATCGGTCCCAAAGAGGACATTCCATATTCCTTTACCAACCTTCTAGCCAAATCAGAAGCTATTTTTAAGTCATTAGAAGCCCCAGTAGTAATTTCTTTAAACTTCAATTTTTCAGCGCAATATCCTCCAAATAAAGTCGCCATCTCGGCTAAAAATTCCGATTTTGTTCTTAGTTTTCTTTCTTCCGCTGGCATCTTTAAGGTATAGCCTGCGGCCATGCCTCTAGCAACAATCGAAACCTTTCTGACTGGTTCGGCTTCAGGAAGTGAGGCCGAAACTAAGGCGTGTCCTGCTTCGTGATAAGCAGCGATTTCTTTTTCTTTCTTTGATAAAATGTGGCTTTTTCTTTCCGGCCCCAGTAAGACTTTTTCAATTGATTCTAAAAATTCTGTCTGAAAAATTTGATTTTTATTTCTCCTCGCTGCTAAAATAGCTGCTTCATTAACAACGTTGGCTAAATCGGCACCAGAAAAACCTGGCGTTCTTTCAGCTACTTCCCGCAAATAAACATTTGAGGCCAGAGGTTTCCCTCGGCAATGGATTTTTAAAATCGCTTCCCGGTCGTTAATGTCCGGCAAATCCAAAACCACTTTTCGGTCAAATCTTCCAGGCCGCAAGAGTGCAGGATCTAAAACATCAGGACGATTTGTTGCTGCCATCACTATTCTGGTGTCGTCTCTTTCAAAACCATCCATTTCAACCAGAATTTGATTTAAGGTTTGCTCTCTTTCGTCGTGACCGCCGCCTATACCCGAACCTCTTATTCTGCCAATAGCATCGAGCTCATCAATAAAAATTATTGCCCTTCCTGCTTTCTTGGCTGTATCAAACAAGTCTCTTACCCTACTTGCTCCAACCCCGACGAATAATTCCACGAAAGTTGATCCGGAAGTGTGGAAAAATGGGACATTGGCTTCGCCTGCCACCGCTCTAGCCAATAAGGTTTTCCCGACACCAGCCGGTCCTAAAAGCAAAACACCTCGCGGAATTCTGGCTCCCATCTGAAGATATTTTTTCGGGTTTTTCAGAAAATCAACTACTTCTTTCAGTTCCTCTTTTGCTTCTTTTAAACCGGCCACGTCGGAAAAAGTGATTCTCTCTTGAGGATGCCCCTCGGCTCCGAAAAGTCTGGCTCTGGCTTTAGTAAAATCAAAGGCCTGCATCGTTCCAGTTCTGGCTTGTCTGAGTGAAAAAAAGAAAAAGAGGAAAAATATCAAAAGGGGCAAAAAGTAAAGCAGGGGCCCGAGCCAGCTCAAAATACTGCTTTGTTCTTTGACATCAATTCCAATATTAGCTAACTTATCTTTTTCTGCTCCGTAATTTATTAAAGTCTGAGAAATGTCGGTTCCTGCTTCTTTTTGCGATGTGCCCTGGGTATTATCATTGTAAGTTATAGAAACCGTGTTGCCAGAAATAGTAATCTGTTTGACTTTTCCTTGGTTGATTTCTGCAGCCAATTGATTAATAGGAACTTGCTTTACTTGGCTGGTGGGTTTAGACAAAAAAGAAAAAATAAGTGAAATAGCCAAAAAAATCACCACAACTAATATAAAATTTTTGATTAGATTATTAATCATAGGTATATTTTAGAATAGCAATTTTTTCCTTAAAATCAAGTTAAAATTTTAAGAGGGATTTATTTCTTTCCTAATCTTAAGCTCATTTTATGCTCAGCAGGTTCAATTGACAAGATTTCGAAATCATAGCCCTTACCGATCTCTAAGGTTTTCTCCATATCCTCATAAGAAGTGAATTCGGAGATGTGAATTAATCCTTGGACTTTTTTATCAAGCTGAACAAAAGCACCAAATGGGTTAAACTTAACTACTTTTCCTTCAATAGTGTCGCCCTTTTTATATTTCTTTTCTATTTTTGACCAGGGATCTTCTTTTAGAGCCTTCAATGACAAGAAAATCTTGTCATTAGAAATTTTAATTATTTTTGCTTTTACTTTTTCACCAACTTTCACAATTTCAGAAGGATCTCTCACTATTTGCCAGTCAAGCTCGGAAATATGAATCAAACCCTCTAATATATCCTTATCCTTTAGATCAGGAGAAGGTTTTGGGCTAAATCTTATAAAGGCGCCGAAATCAGTAATTGCCGTAATCTCTCCTTCGACGATCTCCCCCACTTCGTAGTTCTTCAACATATCTTTCATTCTCTCCATTTCCTTTATCTTTTCTGACAAAATAAGTTTATTTTCCTTTGGATCCAAATCAAAAATTTTTACTTCCAATTCCTGTCCGATAAATTTTTGGAGCTCTCTTAAAATTTTCGCACTGTCGCCGCCTTCTACGCGGGGATAGTGTTCTGAAGAAAGCTGGGAAACAGGTAAAAAAGCGGGGACTCCTGATACTTCCGCTAAAAGACCGCCTTTATTAGCGCCCAAAATCTTCACTATTAAACTCTCATTTTTTAGTTTTTTGGACCTTAGCGTGTCCCAAGCCATTTCCTTTCCTGCCTGATTTAATGATAATTCTAAATAGCCGTCTTCATTTTCTAGATCAATTACTTTAACAAAAATCTCGTCACTGATTTTGAAACTTTTTAAAAGTCCTTTGGCATCATAAAATTCTTTTCCATATATTATCCCGCTGCCCAAGGGTCCCAAATCTAAAAAAAGTTTTGACTTTCCCCTACCAATAATTTTTCCCTTAACAATTTCGCCGACTTTTGGTGGCCTTAAAGAATTATCTTTTATCTCTTCTACTTTTTCCATATTCTCTAGTCTATAATATCTCTTTTATTTTTTCAAGCCCCGTACCAATAAGATAATTATTGAGTTAAGACTAAATTTATGATATAAAATAAGAATATGCAAATCATTTGGAAAGGACAATCATGTTTTCAAATCATTACTAACCGAACCAAAAATAATCTGGGCGACAATGGCCGCAATAATAATCAGGTAAACATTGTAATCGACCCCTATGGCGAAACAACAGGGTTGCGAGTTCCTAAACTAGAAGCGGACATTCTTTTGGTTACCCACGATCACCCTGACCATAATAATATAAAAGCAGTATCGGGAAATTATTTTTTAATTTTGGGGGCCGGCGAATACGAAATAAAAGACGTTTTTATACAGGGAATTCCGGCTTTTCACGATCCGGCCTGCAAAACAGGAAAAGGAGAAGTAACTATTTATACCATAGAGTCTGAAGAAATAAGAATTTGCCATTTAGCAGACCTAGGACAAAAAGAGCTAACCGAAGATCAGGTGGAAAAAATCGGGAACATTGATATTTTAATGATTCCGGTGGGCGGAGTCTACACGATTTCCTCAAAAGAGGCAACAAAAATAATTTCTCAAATCGAACCCAAGATTGTTATTCCCATGCATTACCACATTCCAAAATTGAAAATAAAACTCGAGGGTTTAGAAAAATTTCTGAAAGCAATGGGGGTAAAATCACCAGAAACTTTGAATAAATTAACTATAAAGAAAAAAGACCTGCCCGAAGAGGGAATGGAAATTAAGGTCCTGCGAATTTAATTCAATAGATGAAAAAAAGTCTTAAAAAACAAACAAAAACAGTGGAAATAGGTTATGTGAAGCCCAGGGAAATTACCGAAGAAATGAGAGAATCTTATATTGACTATGCGATGTCGGTCATTGTTTCCCGTGCCTTACCTGATGTTAGAGATGGTCTGAAGCCCGTTCATCGCCGAATTCTATACACGATGCTGGAAGAAGGATTGAAACACGACGCCAAACTCAGAAAGTCAGCAACAGTTGTCGGATCTACTCTCGGTCGCTATCATCCGCACGGGGACCAGGCAGTTTACGATGCAGCCATCAGAATGGCTCAAGATTTTTCTTTAAGATATCCTCTGATACAAGGTCAGGGTAATTTGGGTTCAATAGATAACTTCGGTGAATACGCGGCCATGAGATATACTGAGATGAAACTGTCAAAAATAGGGCAGGAAATGCTGGAAGATATTGAGAAAAACGTAGTTGATTTTACCGACAACTATGATGGCACAAGAAAAGAACCGGTAGTCTTGCCTTCACCTGCGCCCCAATTAATCCTCAACGGCTCCCTTGGAATAGCAGTTGGAATGGCCACTAATATTCCTCCTCACAATCTTTCTGAAGTTGTTGATGCTCTGATTTATTTATTAGACCACCCAAAATCTGTTACCGAAGATTTATTTAAATTTGTGAAAGGACCAGACTTCCCAACTGGCGGTCAGATTTTCGACCAAAAAGGAATCATCACCGCCTACTCTCAAGGGAAGGGACCGATTATAACCAGAGGCAAAGCAGAAATAGTTGAAGAAGAAAATAAAAAAAACCAAATCTTAATTACGGAGATACCTTTCCAAGTTCAAAAATCTAATTTAATAGAACAATTTGCCAATTTGGTCTCTGAAAAAAAGATTGAAGGAGTAAAAGATATAAGAGACGAGTCAGATAGAGATGGAATGAGAATCGTGATAGATCTTTCTCGTGACGCCTATCCTCAGAAAGTTTTAAATCAAATCTATAAATTCACTGACCTTCAAAAGACTTTTTATTTGAATATGATTGCCTTGGTTGATGGAATCCAGCCCAGAGTCTTAAACCTAGCCGACCTTTTAAATTATTTTCTAGACCACAGGAAAGAAGTAGTTTTCAAAAGAACAAAGTTTGATTTGGAAAAAGCCAAAGAAAGAGTGCATATATTAGAAGGACTGCACAAGTGTTTAAACAAAATTGATGCTGTTATAAGAACGATTAAGAACTCAGAGAATCGTGAAGCCGCCGAGAGAAATTTAATAAAGAGGTTTAAGCTGACTAAAATCCAGGCCAACGCAATCCTGGAAACAAAGCTCTCGGCTCTGGCAAAGTTAGAAAGATACAAAATCGAGCAAGAATTAAAGGAATTAAAGTTAAAAATAAAAGAACTGGAAGCGATTTTAAAGAGTCCAGCAAAAGTAAAGGAGACTATAAAAAAGGAGCTGAAAGAATTAAAGGACAATTTTGGAGACGAAAGAAAAACAAGGGTTTTCGTTCAAAAAATTGGAGAATTTTCAGTAGAAGACCTGATACCTCAAGAAGAGACAATCATCACCCTAACAAAAGGGGGTTATATCAAAAGAATAAGTCCCTCAATTTACAAAATTCAAAAGAGAGGAGGAAAGGGAATCTTGGGAATGAAAACTATGGGCGACGATATTGTGGAACATTTCCTTTCAGCTAACACTCATGACAACTTGCTTTTCTTCACAGACTCAGGAAAGGTTTTCCAAACCAGAGTTTATGAAATCCCGGAAGGAAACAGAGCAACCAGAGGAAGGGGACTTTTGAACTTTTTAGAGATATCTTCCCAGGAAAAAGCACTCTCCCTTATCCCCTACGGAAAGGAAGATGTGGGGATAAAATATTTAATAATGGTTACTAAAGATGGTATAATCAAAAAAACTAGCCTAGAAGAATTTAATAACGTCAGAAGATCGGGCCTGATAGCTATTACTCTTAAGAAAAACGATCTTTTGAAAAAAGTCTGTAAAAGCACCGGAGAAGATGAAGTAATCTTAGTGACTAAAAAAGGACAGTCAGTAAGATTTAAAGAAAAACAAATAAGACCGATGGGCAGAGCAGCGGCTGGCGTAAAAGGAATGAGGTTAAAAGGAAATGACGAAATTGTAGGCGTTGATGTTATTAGATTAATTCCTGACCAAAAAATATCAGTTAAGAAAGAAGACTTGAAGAAAAAGGAAAGAAATTATTTATTAGTGGTGTCTGAAAACGGATACGGCAAAAGAACGGACCTAAAAGAGTACAGAGTTCAAGGCAGAGGTGGAACAGGGATAAAAACAGCCAAAATCACACCGAAAACAGGGGATATAGTTGCCTCAAAAGCCCTGACTAAAGACGAGGAAGACTTGATTGTTATTTCCCAAAGAGGCCAGGTAATTAGAACAAATATTGCCTCAATTCCTAAACTCTCTCGTTCAACTCAAGGCGTTAAAATAATGAAACTAGAAGAAGAAGATAAGGTTGCCTCTGCTGCTTTTATATAAAAATTATCATTAAAAATTGACTATGGAAGGCTTCTTAAGCCCAAAAGAAATTTTAACTAAGCTAGACCTAAGAAAAGAAATGTCTGCAGCTGATTTTGGCTCAGGTAGCGGTGGTTGGGTAATACCTTTGGCTAAAATATTGAAAGACGGCAAGGTTTATGCTATAGATATATTAGAGGAACCTTTATCAGCTCTGAAAGGTAGAACCAAAATTGAAGGAATTGATAATATTGAGGTAGTTAGATCAGATATTGAAGCAAAAGAAGGCCTGAAATTGAAAAATAATTCGCTGGATTTAGTCTTAATAACAAACCTCCTCTTTGAATCAAAGAATAAGAAAAGAGTCATTACTGAAGCTAAAAGAATTATTAAAACTGGCGGGAAAATTTTAATTATTGACTGGCTGGAAAATAGCGCCTTAGGACCTCAAGGAAAAAGAACTTCTTTTGAAGAAATAAAAAAAATAGCTAAAGAATTAAATTTAAAAATAGAAAAAGAATTTGAAGCCGGAAATTATCATTTTGGACTATTGCTGGTAAAAGTTTAGTCGGCCAGTTATTAATTAGTGAAAACAAAAAATGATTTATAAAAAGACTGCGGCAATAATATTTCTTTCTATTTTTTTCTTAATGGCTACAGGCCTAGTAAAAACTTGCCAGGCAGCCGTAGTTATTCCCAATCCCCTAACCGCCACTACCTTTGAAGAACTTATTGACTCAATAATCACTTTCATTTTCTATCTGGCAATTCCTATTGTAGTATTAATGATAATCATCGGCGGTGCTTATTTTCTAACTTCCGGTGGCAACCCAGAAAGGATCAGAACGGCAAAAAATATAATTTTATACACATTAATTGGATTTTTTATTGTTCTGCTTGCCAAAGGTATTATTTCTATGTTAGAATCTTTATTAGGAGGTTCTTAGTCTTTAGTAATAGCCACTTATCTTAAAATTGGAGTTATAAAAATAAAAAAGGTCGATATACGTTAAAAAAAGAGAAAAATAAAATAAAAAGGAAATAAGGATATGAGAAAAACTATTTCTTCATTAATAGTTTTATCGATCGTAGCTTTACTGATAGCACCAGCTGTTTTTGCGCAAGTAACGCCCCCAGGAGAAGTCACTGGCTGCAATCTGCGCCATGACTTAACAAACTTTAACACACACGGATTTAATTGCCCTATGAGTGGTTCTTGCCCATTCGAAAATGCTGCAGGCGTTACCTCTACTTGCGGAGCCTGCTGCGTGCTTGATACAATCTACACTGTAACTGACTGGATATTCTATATTGTGTTTGCGATTGCCATTATCTTCATTATACTGGGAGCGCTTACAATCGTGACTGCTGGTGGATCGCCTGAGAAGGTTACTACCGGAAGAAACTATATTCTCTATGCCGTAATCGGCGTTATTATCGCACTAGCTGCAAAGGGTATTCCTGCTATTGCTAGAGCAATCCTTGGAGTGTAATCCTGAAAGAAACGAAAGATATATTTAGATACAAATCAACCCCTAAAAAGGGGTTGATTTTTTTATTTATAAAAGCTAAAATAATCAAGTAAATAAAAAGTAGATTAACTTAAATTCGTAAATTAAAATAAAAAGGTCGAGAGAAATGAACAGCACAGCAAAAGAGTATGAGAAAAATTTTATCAACCATAGCTTTAGTTAGTTTTCTCGCCTTACTACTGATAGCACCAGCTGTTTTTGCGCAAGTAACGCCCCCAGGAGAAGTCACTGGCTGCAATCTGCGCCATGACTTAACAAACTTTAACACACACGGATTTAATTGCCCTATGAGTGGTTCTTGCCCATTCGAAAATGCTGCAGGCGTTACCTCTACTTGCGGAGCCTGCTGTATGCTTGATATAATTTACACTGTAACTGACTGGATATTCTACCTTGTTTTCGCAGTTGCCACTGTATTCATTATACTAGGTGCGTTCACTATTGTAACAGCTGGCGGAGATCCTCAAAAGGTAAATACTGGAAAAAACTATCTTCTCTATGCCGTAATCGGCGTTATTGTCGCACTGGCTGCAAAGGGTATTCCTGCTATTGCTAGAGCAATTATCGGAGTGTAATTTCCGGAGAAAAGGAACGATAAATTTAGAATCAAAATCAACCCCTTTTAGGGGGTTGATTTTTTTATTTCTTGAAGTTAAGATGAAAAATCAAAGATAATAAAAAAGGGCAAGTGGCGGAACAGGAATACGCGTAGCGCTTAGGACGCTATCCCGCAAGGGTTGTGGGTTCGACTCCCACCTTGCCCACAAAAACCCAGCCCTTTAATAAAAAGGCTGGGTTTATTTTTAATTAATCCTGAGTGTTTTTAGGCCTTAATTGTTATTCTCCTTTTCTTTTCTCTGGAGATTTTGGGCATTCTGATTATAAGGACTCCCTCTTTGAATATGGCCGTGGCCCTGGTGGGATCAATTTCTACAGGCAGGATAATTTCTCTTGAAAATGGCCCCCAATAGCATTCCTGGTAAAAATAATTTATTTTCTCATCTTTAGTAGGCCGGTCTCTTTTTCCTCTTATCGTCACCTTGTCTCCCTCAATGGCAATATCCAAATCTTCTCCTCTTACTCCCGCAATCGTTGACTGAATAACAAGTTCTCCCTCTGTTTGGAAAACATCAACTGCTAGTTGACCTTCGGTTTGAAGCCATTTTTCTTCCTGATTTTTCTTATTTTCTTGCATCTCAGAAATTTTTACCGAGAATCCTTCTGCCTGATCTTTACTATCTTCAGGTTGTTTCCCATTTTGTGTTTTTTCAAAAAATGATACCATTATTAAATTTTACATATACTTTTGATTTTTTTCAACTGCCTAAATCCATAAGTTACAAAAACTGCTAGCCCGATTAAAATCACCAGCAACAAAGCGCTTGAGGTAACAAATGCTTGGTGATCTGAAATTACAACTTTTCCAACAGGTTCACTTAAACTGTTACCAATTTCTGTTATGGCTATATCAAAAAGTGCGTGAAAAATTGCTCCAAAACCCAGGCCGATTGAGATTAATTTAAGTTGGTTTTTCGTATTACAGATGGAAAGCGCTAAGAAATAACCTATAAATGCCGAGCAGAGAGCGTGTAAAAAGACGGCTGTAAGAAACCGATAAAGAATCAAAGACAAGGCATTACCCAAACTTTGGTTTAATATTGTCTGAGAAAAAAGAATCAAAAGATTCTCTAATGCAGCAAACCCCAGACCCGATATCAACATATAAAGCATAGCGTCTACTGGTTCGTCAAACTCATGATGAGACAAAACTGAAAATCTAACTACTAAATATTTTAAAACTTCCTCTATCGTGCCTACGCCAACAAACCAATAAAGAAGAAAAAATACTATTGACGTTGGGGAAAGATTAAAATCAAGCAATACTTCTTGAAACCCAGTTCCAGCAACAGCAGCAATAGGGGCAACCAAAGCTCCAAGAAAAAAAACTTTCAGAATCATGCTTTTTGGCTCAGGATGGGCATCTTTTTTTAAAAAAAACAAAAGCCAGATAAGGCTAGGTAATAAACCAAGAATGATTGTGAGAATAAAATTCATAAAGATGTTTATTTTAGACCGGAGCTGGCCAATTTTCGATTGCCAAGCATTTTTCCTTTTTAGTAATCGGCAGCTTTTGATAAATCTCTTCAGTCACAAAAGGAATAAAAGGATGGAGAAGCTTTAAAGAGGTTAACAGGATATAAAGCAAAACTTCCTGGTTTTCGATTTTCGCTTCCTGCTTCTTGAACTCTTCGATGTATTTGTCGCAAAATTCGTGCCAGAAGAAATCATAAATCCTGTGGCCGGCCTGGCCAAAATGGAAATTTTCCAAGTCACTGTCAATTATTTTTGCAGTTTCCTGCAAAGACCTGATAATTTTTTTATCTGCCAAAGTGAGCTTCTTTAAACTTATTAATTTCTTAATCTTTTTACCGTCTAACCCGGCTCTTTTAAAAATTGTTTTTTGGTCACCTAGCTGCTCCACAATAAAACGGCTGGCATTCCAAATTTTGTTGCAGAACTTTTTGCCCATTATTATATTATCCTCAACAAATTTTAACTCTTGACCTTCCATCACTTGCCAGACAATACCAAAACGGGTGCTATCTGCGCCATATTGTTCAATAAGCTTCATAGGATTAATTCCTGTTCCTAAAGATTTAGACATTCTTTTGCCCTCTTTTGTTAAAACAGTGGGGTGAATATAAACATCACTAAAAGGGGCATTTTCCATAAACTCAAGGCCAGAAAAAACCATTCTGGCTACCCAGAGATTAATTATGTCCCTGGCTGTTGTTAAGGTATTAGTGGGATAAAAATATTTAAGATCGGCTGTCTTTTTTGGCCAGCCTAAAGAAGCAAATGGCCAAAGAGCTGAAGAAAACCAAGTATCTAAAACATCATCGACGCCTTCCAAAGGAATCTTGTGGCCCCACCAGATTTGCCTTGAAATACACCAGTCTTTTACATTTTTTAACCAATCAAAATAAACTTTTTCCCATTTTTTCGGCCTAAAATTTACTTTACCGCTTTTCACGGCATCTACTGCCAATTTTGCTAATTGTTCCATCTTCAAAAACCATTGCTTTGATGGAAGACATTCAAGCGTGGCCTTACATCTGTAGCACCTGGGAATAGAAATTTCGTAGTCTTCCTCTTTTTCCAATAAATTCTGATTTTTTAAATCTTCAAGGATTTTCATCCTGGCCTCTTTAGTTGTTAATCCTCGATAAGGAAGAGGGGCGTTATTTGTGATTCTGTTATGCTCATCTATTATTTTAATAATTTCTAAATTGTGGCCTAGCCCAATTCCATAATCTATGGAGTCGTGAGCTGGGGTAACCTTTAATGCCCCAGTCCCGAATTTTGGATCAATTAGTCTGTCACTGATAATTGAAATTTCTCTGCCGGTTAAGGGCAGAATTGCTTTTTTCCCAACCAGATTTTTATACCTTTCATCTTTGGGATTTACTGCTATTGCCGTATCTCCCAGCATTGTTTCGGGCCTGGTTGTCGCTACAATAATATATTCTTTGCCTTCTGTTTTTTCTTTCAAGGGATAATGAATGAACCAAAGTTTACCTTTCTCTTCTTTATATTCTATTTCCAAATCAGACAAACTAGTCTGACATCCCGGACACCAGTTTATTACTCTTTCTCCCTGATAAATCCACCCTTTTTTATAATAATGAAAGAAGGCTTCTTTTACTGCTAAAGAATAGTCGCTATCCATAGTGAATCTGGTTCTTGACCAATCACAAGAGAGACCTAACTTTTTAAATTGATCTAAAATAATGTTCCCGTATTTCTCTTTCCATTGCCAAATTCTTTCTATAAATTTTTCTCTGCCCAAATCAAAACGGGTCTTCCCTTCTTTTTTTAATTCTTTCTCCACTACATTTTGGGTAGCAATACCAGCATGGTCAATACCTGGCAGCCAAAGAGTCTTGAACCCCTTCATTCTTTTCCAGCGTATTAAAATATCCTGGCAAGTGGCATTCAAGGCGTGGCCCATATGAAGCTCACCGGTTACATTAGGTGGCGGCAACACGATAGAATAGGGTTTTTTATGCCTTTTAGGAAGCTTGTCAGGATTAAAAAAACCGCTCTTTTCCCAGAGTTTATATATTTTTTCTTCAACCTCTTTTGGGTTATAGGTTTTAGGAAATTCAGATTTCATTACCTGTTATATTTAAATTAGCATTTGCTGCGATTTCTTTCCAGTTTTTTATTTCCGAAGAGTGAAAATAAGCTGCAATTCCCGTCATTACGGCATTATCAGTAGAAAAAATCGGTTCTGGTAATAATAATTTTAATCCTTCTTTTAAGAAAGCTTTTTGGAACTGCTTTCTCAATTCTTTATTGGCCACGACTCCGCCACCTAGAATTATTGTTTTGGCTTTATAATTTCTAGCTGCTTTTTTTGTTTTATTTAACAGGACATCAATTACTGCCTGCTGGGTCTCAAAGCTGATTTCCTGAATATATGATTTTAACCTCCTGATTTTTACCGGCCTACTTTTAAAATCATACAAAACCGCGGTCTTGAGTCCGGAAAAACTAAAGTCATAATTTTTCTGATTCAGCATTGGTCTTGGTAATTTAATTTGAAATCGGGAATTTGAAGTTTTAAATTTCATGGCCTCTGCAGCAATCACTGGGCCTCCTGGATATCCTAATCCTATAATCCTAGCTACCTTATCCAAGCATTCCCCTGCAGCATCATCTCTGGTTTCTCCAAGGATTTTGTAAGAACCAATTTTTTCCATTAAAATAAGTTGGGTATGACCTCCGCTCACTACCAAACAGACGGCTGGAAATTTTACCTTTATATTTTCATTTGAAATTTTTAACCAATTAGCAAATATATGAGCCTCAATATGGTTTACAGGAATTATTGGCAGATTCCACCAAAAAGATAAAGATTTGGCGAAATTTATTCCTGACCACAAGCATGGTTCAAGACCCGGCCCAATGGTCAAGGCGATTGCCTCAATATCAGGTTTGCCTTTTACAGCAAAAAATTTAGTCATTTTCTTAAAAAGATCTCCTTCTCTTTCTAGTACCTTTTTTAATACTCCAACGCTTTTCTTATCTAAAGAAAGTTCCAATTTCCGAAGCAATCCTACTTTAGTCAAAGCTTCTTCCAAAACCAGCGTCAAGTTCTTTTGATGTTCTCTTTTGGCCATGGTTGGATATACTCCGCCCCATTTTTTGTGGATTTTGACCTGGGAAGAAACAATACTTGCTAAAACCTTAAAAAAAGGTTTTTTCTTGTCAAAAACCTCAATAATTGCTATACAGGTATCATCGCATGATGTTTCGATAGATAAAATCTTCATATAATTATTTTACCATTTTTTCTTGCCCAGTAGAGGAATTTAGACTCGATTCGCGAAATTAGTTTTCTTTAAGAAAACTTTGCCTAAATTCTCCTACTGGGCTTGATTTTTTTCAATTTTTAATCTAAAATTAGAATACTTGGTCTATTCAATTGTTTCCTTTCAGAAATAATTGATGATCTGATTAAAACTTGGAAAAGGCTTAATGCAAGGCCCCATCGTCTAGTGGATAGGACAACAGGCCTTCAATCTGTCAACACGGGTTCGATCCCCGTTGGGGCCGCATGGAAATTAAGATTATTTATGAAGACGCAAACCTCTTCGTCATCGATAAACCCGCAGGAATCAGCGTCTTCCCTGAAGGAAAAATTAAAGAAAGAACTTTAATAGATTATCTGCTAGAAAAATATCCCGAATTGGAAAAAACCACAAGCGCCCCAAGATATGGAATAGTTCACCGGCTAGACAAAGATACCTCGGGGATTTTATTGGTAGCAAGAGATAAAAAAACCTTAGATTTTTTACAAAATCAGTTTAAATCTAGATCAGTAACCAAAAAATATCTCGCCCTTTTAGTAGGCGAGCTGAAAGAGAAAGAAGGGCAGATCAAAACCTTGATTGGAAGATCGCCCAATAACAGAAAGAAGCAAAAGATCTACTTACCACTTGAGCCAGGCTCTGAAGAAAAAAAAGAAGCAGTAACTGAATACAAAATAATAGGAAATTTTAAGGATTATACCTTAGTTGAGGCAACTCCAAAAACAGGAAGAAAACACCAGATACGAACGCATTTTGCCTACTTGCACCATCCGATTGCCGGAGATAAATTATATGGGTTCAAAAACCAACCAAAACCGAGGAATCTAAAAAGACAGTTTTTACACGCTTTTTATCTAAAAATAAAATTATTAAATAACAAAGTAACAGAATTTAAATCAGACTTACCCCAAGATTTAAAAAATGTTATTAAAGAATTATGATAAAAAAAGTTGAAAATTTTTTAATGTCTATCCTAAAAAAAGATCTGCCGGAAATTCGCTCCGGCGATACAGTCAGAATCCACCAAAAAATAAAAGAAGGGGATAAGGAAAGAATCCAAATCTTTGAAGGCTTGGTTTTGGCTAGGAAACATGGAAAAGAATCAGGAGCTAGAATTACGGTTAGAAAAGTAATCTCAGGAGTGGGGGTGGAAAAGATCATACCACTTCACTCCCCTACTATTCAAAAAATAGAGATAGTGAAAAGTGGAAAAGTAAGAAGGGCGAAACTTTATTATCTGAGAAGACTAAAAGGTAAAAAGGCAGTGCTAAAGAAAAAAGATTTTTCAGAAGTTATTGCTCAAGAAAACCCAGAAACAGAAAAATCTGAAGAGATAAAAAAATAATTGCCGAAATAAAAAAGCGGACGTGGCGGAATTGGCATACGCACAGGCCTGAGGAGCCTGGCTCTTTTAGAGCGTGTGGGTTCAAGTCCCACCGTCCGCACAGTTTCGGAGCGCGTCGCTCAGTCAATTAAGGGACGGTTAGCTCAATGGCAGAGCATCGCGTTTACATCGCGGAGGCTATAGGTTCAAATCCTATACCGTCCACATGGAAAATCAACAAAAATATCCTGGAGCAGGGTTTGGAATAATGATTTTGAATGACGAGAATAAAGTACTTTTGGGAAAACGTCACCCTGATCCAAAAAAAGCATCGAGTCTCCTGCACGGCGAGGGAACTTGGACAATGCCAGGAGGGAAACTCCATTTTAGCGAAGACCTAATTGAAGCAGCCAAAAGAGAGGTGCATGAAGAAACCGGATTGGAAATTAAAAATCTTGAAATAATAAGCATCACCAATGACATTGTCCCTGATGCCCATTTTGTAACAGTCGGCTTCCTTGCGAGGGATTTTGAAGGAGAACCACAAGTTATGGAGCCAGATGAAATCACAAAGTGGCAATGGTTTGAAATATCTAAACCGCCTAAACCTCTATATTTTCCAAGCGAAAAGATCTTAAAAAACTACCTTGCCAAAAGGATATATGGTGCTTAAAATAATAAGAAAAGAGCCGTGGTAGCTCAGGTAGTAGAGCGCGTCTCTGAAAAAGATGAGGTCGCCGGTGCATGTCCGGCCCACGGCACAGAATTGCGGGAGTAGTTCAGTGGCAGAACGTTTCCTTGCCAAGGAAAAGGCCGCGGGTTCAAATCCCGTCTCCCGCTCATAAACTTAAAGATACCTTTTCTAGGTATTTTTAAGTTTATAGGGATGATGTGCTGCAGAACCCGCTCCCTGAATTCCGAGCCCGAAGGGCGAGGGAATGTCCTTCGGGCAACTCTTCAAATCCCGTCTCCCGCTCCCAAAACACTTGACAGCCGTTTCTAAATAAGATAGTATGGTAAAACCCCTAAAATGGGGTTTTAATATGACTAGAAACACGCAAAAATCAATCTTAAGATTATTCTCAACACTCGTTCTTGTGATTAGCTGTCTTTTACTTGAAACTCCTCTTATTTTTGGCCAAAAAGACGAGGAAACCGCCTTAGCTGAGGCTATTATTCAAACTTTTTCTAACAATATAGAGGAAAAATTAGACATTTCTCAAGGAAATAGCCTTATCTCTTCAGTTAATCCTTCTAATCCTGAGCCTAAGGTGGCTAGAAAAATGAGCGTAATCGTAACGGCTTATTCGAGTAGCAGCCGAGAAACCGATGAAACGCCGCTTATTACTGCCTCTGGAACCAAGGTTGAAGATGGAGTTGTAGCTAACAATCTCTTACCCTTTGGAACAAGGATCAGAATTCCAGAAGTCTATGGAGATAAAATTTTTGTGGTTGAAGACAGGATGAACTGGAAGGCTGGTAATTATCATATTGATATCTGGGAAGATTCTTATCAAGATGCCCTTAATTTTGGAGCAAAAAGAACCAATATTGAAGTTTTAGAAAACTAAACCAAAATATCAGATTTTCTAATAAAAAAGCCCGCATTTTATGGGGCTATTTTGTTTTAGCAGACTGCCTCTTCTTTAACTCTTCGACATATTCCGACATAATCTGCGTGAAAACATCTGGCCACGATTCTGGGGGAAATTGCAGTAAATGGGTGCACATCTGAGCAACCGGAGCACCAGCTAATTGGGCGTCCAAAATATCTTTACCGTGTGTAATCCCTCCTGCATAAACAATGTCAATGTTTTTTGGCAATAAATGTCGTAATTGAATAACCTGGCCTATTGCAATTGGTTTTACTGCTGGCCCACTAAGACCCGCCAGTCCTTGCCTGACCGTAATTCTTGACCGACCCTTTTCATCAAATAAACACGCATTTGGGAATGTGTTCATTGAAACCACAGCCTTAACTATTTCAAACTGGCTAATTGCATTTGCAACTTCTGCTAGGGCCCTGGGATAAGAAAACGGCGAAAGCTTAACGAACACTTTTGCGCTTGGTCCCACTGCTTCTTGGACAGTTCTTAAGATTTCTCTTACCAAATCTGGCTCAAAGCAAATAATCCTCTCTTGCTCTCCGTCTCTCTAAACATTTGGACAACTTAAGTTTAGTTCAACTATATCAGCTCCTGATTCAAAGACTAGTTTTGTCAAAATCGCATATTCTTCAGGGCTAAATCCTGCAACACTGATGCATAACAACTTCTCAAACCCATGCGCAATAAGTACCATTTCTGGAATAGCTTTTTTGCAATATTCGATTCCAAGATTGGGCAAGCCCCTTGAGTTCAAGCCGCCTTCCCAGAAATTCGTACCCTTATCCTCTTCTCTCTCGAGCACAGTAAAGGAACCGGCTCCGAGTATAGAAGCGCAAGACTTTCCCAGATTTTTTACTTCTCCAATTGTTCTTGCAACTCCAGCACCGTTCATCACTGGGCAGTCAATATAAATTCCAGCTATTTCAATTTTCTCTGTCAGCTCAGTCATTTTTTTCCCTCTTCAATTTTTATGAACAATTCTAAATAGAAACTATCATCAAAAAATGAATTAGTCAATCAAAAAGCCCGCGCCAAGCGCGGGCTTTTCTATATGCCCGGGGTGGGAATCGAAGAGTTGCCCGAAGGACATTCCCTCGCCTTTCGGGCTCGGAATTCGGGGATGTGGGTTCTCAAACACACCCGCCAATCTATAAAAATTTAAGGGCACTAAATGTGCCCAAAATTTTCATATGCCCGGGGTGGGAATCGAACCCACACGAAGTCGCCTTCAAGAGATTTTAAGTCTCTCGTGTATACCAGTTTCACCACCCGGGCTCTTAATTAATTTAGAAAAAACTTGAGGCCTGGGTGGGAGTTGCACCCACGTATAACGGTTTTGCAGACCGTTGCCTTGCTACTTGGCTACCAGGCCACTAATTTATCTTATATTTATTTTCTGTTTTTTTTCAAGCTTCAAAACTAATCCTTTCCAATTTTTATTTTCTCTATAAGCTCTTCGATCTTAGCTGCTTCTCCTACTTCTTTTTCTTTTTGGAAAATAATCTTCGGAGTAGGCCTCATCCTTAGTCTTTTGTTAATTTGTTGCTGAAGGTTATAAATACAAGATTTTAATATGCGCTGAACTATTTTACTCGCCGAACTCGGCATAACGCTGACACTAACTATAGCCACTCTCAAATCAGACGAAGTCTCAACTCGGGTAATAGTTACCAAAGCATCTTTCGGAAACTCTACTTCTTTAAGAAAAAGCTGTCCTAACTGTCTTTTTAAAAGTTCGTTGATTTTTAGAATGCGTCTAGACACATTTTTGAATTTTTAAAAATTTATTCTAACTCACCTTTTGTTCTTGTTTCCTGATACATAAATAGAATATCGCCTATTTCCACTTTCACGTCTCCTTCGTAGAGTATTCCGCCCTCATCACCTTTTATGACTTTTTCAACATCTTTTTTATTTTTCTGAAGAGAAATTAGTTTTCCTTTGCCGATCTTTTTTTCTCCTCTAAAAACTTCAATTGCCACTCCTTTTTTGAATCCCCCTTCAATAACTTTGCCTCCGATAATCTGTCTGTTTTTCTCGGCAAAAAATAAAACCAGTGTCTTCATTTTCCCTAAGTCTTCCCTTATTATCTTTGACTCCAAAACTTTTTCCATCTGTTTTCTTATTTCTTCAACTAAATCATAAATAATATCGAAATTTATTATCTTTATCTTCTCTCGAAAAGCAATATCTTTAACCTCCTGGGGTGTTTTTACTCTAAAACCTAGAATCTTTGCCTTGGCTGATTTTGCAAGCTTGATATCGGATTCATTAACATCTCCGATTTCGGATTTCAAAACTCGCAAGATAACTTTTTCTTGCGGTAAGCTTTTTAAAACTTCAGAAATCGCCTCTATGGAGCCGAAAACGTCGGTTTTTAAAATTAGATTTATAACCTTATTCCCGGGCTCAATAAAAAGAACTTCGGGTGGTATTCCTGTTTCCTTTAAAATTGCTTTTTGAGCAGATTCTAGACTAGGGAAAAAATCAAATTTTTCACCAACCCTTGGTGCATTTTCTAAGCCAACAATAATAACAGCCATAGAAGGGTAAGCCATTTCAATGGGTTTTCCTTTAAAATCTTCTAAAATCTTTATTTTACCAGAAGTGGATGAAGTACCAATAATATCCCCGATTTTTAACATCCCCTCTTGCAGAATCAGGGTAGCAGTCGGTCCTCGCCTTTTATCCAAGTATGACTCAATAACTACTCCTTCAACTGGTCTGGAAATATCCGCCTTCAAATTTTCCATTTCAGCAATAATTAGAATTAGCTCCAAAAGTTCGGGAATGCCTTTTCCAGTTTTGGCCGAAACATTAACCGAGGGAATTTTACCCCCAAAAGATTCCACAAGTATATTTTCTTTTGACAATTCCCTTTTAACCTTTTCGGGATCGGCTTCAGGCTTATCGGTTTTATTTATTGCCACAATGAAAGGAATTTCTGCTTTTTTTATATGAGATATTGCCTCTTTTGTCTGGGCTTTTACCCCTTCAACAGCATCGACTACCAGTATAGCAATATCAGCCACCTTTGCTCCGCGAGATCTCATCTGAGAAAAAGCCTCGTGACCAGGAGTATCAATAAAAGTAATTTTCTTGCACGCCTCACCTTTGTTCCCTGAAGAAGTAGGAAGCTCCACCTCATAAGCCCCAACATGTTGGGTTATTCCGCCTGTCTCTTTCTCAGCCACATGGCTTTCCCTAATAATATCAAGAATGGAGGTTTTACCAGAATCAACATGGCCCATAACTACAACAACCGGAGGACGAGATACCTGTCCGCCAATCGCCTCAGTTCCAGGATGTGACCGGTGGGTTAATTTTTTGTTTGATTGGGATTCCATAATATTTAATGCAGCCAATTACTCAACCGATGGCCTTTTTTATTGCCTCTTTTTCTTCTCCGGAAAGCAAATATTTTGATTGGCAATTCTCAATAGGTTTAGCAAAAATCCTATTTCCCTCCCGGGTGTAAAGACCTGTAATAACGAAACCATTATTTTTGGCGTCAAGTAAAGCGATAGAAAAACTCTGATCACCTCCGACTTCCTTGAAAGGGTTAAATCTTACTACTCCAAATTTCTGAAGACAGGTCGCCGAAATTTTATTCAGTTTTCCAATCTCATCAAAAATTTTTTCTATATTTTCTCCTTGCTCCTCAAGGTTTTTTATTTGTGTAGTCAAAATTTCTCCCAAATCTTTATCGCCTTTTTTAAAAAATAGATCTAATCTCTTTTTGGTTTTAAAAATCTGATGAAGTAGATAGCAAAACAAAAATAAAAAAATAGTTAGGACGACATAAATTAAAAGAAAATTTTTATCAATCATATTTTAAAACAATATTAAATTTTATAAGCGGAGGGGGTGAGATTTACCCCTCACCTTTCACGCGGAGGGTGCAGGACTCGAACCTGCAAGGGTTTTGCCCCACTGGTTTTCGAGACCAGCGCATTACCATTCTGCCAACCCTCCATAAAGGTGAGGGGTTCGAGACCGACCCATTCAACCACTTTGGCATCCCACCATTCTTTAAAATAACGATTTTTATTTTAGATATAACCCTTCTCCTTATGCCACTCAATCATTCTTTGAGCCGACTCTTTAAACGGTCTAAATTTCATTCCCAGCTCTTTTTTCGCTTTTTCATTTGAGTAATAAAGAAATATCTTATTGAGACGAGCATTCTCGGGAGTGAACTTCGGTCTTCTTTCTGTTAAGTAAGAAATCCAGTCTAAAATATAACTCAGAGCTAAAAAAATTGAAGAAGGTATTTTTATTTTGGGGGGATTTTTCCCCAAAACTTCCGCCACTGTTTTTCTTATTTCATAGAAACTAAGGTTTTCCCCGACTAAGATATACCTATCCCCTTTTTTTCCTTTTTTCCAGGCTAAAATTTCACCCTCAACAACATCCTCAACATCAACTACTCCTAAACCTCCTTCTACGTAAAACATGCTAAAAATACCTTTTGGAAAAACCGGGTCTTCTTTTATTCTTCTGACATCTCCTGGACCATAGATTGAACCTGGACAGACAATTATTGCATCCAATCCTTCTTTTACGCCCTTTTGGACTTCTTTCTCAGCTAGATATTTAGTGTCGCAGTAAGCTATCCCTAAATTTCCGAGATTAAACTCTGTTTCTTCATTGGCTAATTTTTCCGGCTCGAATCCCATTGCGGCTGTTGAACTGGTATGAATTAATCTTTTAACTTTTTCTTCTATGCAGGCCTTAACAATATTCCCAGTGCCAGTGACATTAATCTCAAACTGGAGAGAATTCTGTTTACTCCAGTAAGAAATAAGGCCGGCAAGGTGAAAAACAACTTCGCATCCTTTAACTGCTTTTTTTACTGCTTCAAAATCCCTGATATCACCATCAAAAATTTCTATCTTCAGATCCTTTAACAACTCCATTGGAGCGTCTTTTTCTTTCATGATCCTTACATCATAACCTTCTCTAACTAATCTTCTAACCAAATGATGCCCTAAAAAACCAGTTGCACCAGTGACTAATATTTTCATACCCGGTAGGAGAATTTCGAAATTGAATTTCTTCAAAATTCTTCGTTAGCCCAGCCGAGGCTATTCGAAATTCCTCTACCGGGCATAGTTTTAAATGGATTGTTTAAAATATAGCACTTTTTTGAGATTAGGACAAGAAATTAAAAAGCCGAGAATCATCTCGACCAATTTTATAATTCAATTTCTTAATAAGAATCAATAATTTTATCTATAAAATTTATCCTAAAAGAAAATTCTTTGGGTTTACTGTTTTTAAGATGACTAGCCAAGGTATCAGCTTTAGTCAATAAGGCAACTAATATATAAATATCGGGATTTTTTTCTTTAAACTTCTGCCACTTTTCTTCTGGTTTATCTGCTGGGTAGTTTAAAATGTCATGAATAAATCCGTGATTTGCCACTAGCTTAACAATAAATTCTTTTTCTTTTTCTGCCAAATCAAATCTTGGAACAATATTCCGAAGTTTTTCTGCACCTATTTTTTCATGCCCGAGAAATAAGGTCTCCTTAAGTGTTTCTTTTTTTGCTATATCATGAAAAATAGCAGCTAAAATTAAAAGTTCTTTTCTCGAATAATTTTTTATTTTGTAATCTAGGTATTCTTTAATTTTATTACTGACCATTCCGAGTAGGTTGTTTAATTCTATAACAACCAAAAGAGTATGGTTAAAAACAGGCTCGTTATTATGCCAAGGGTTATTTTGAATCACCTTTTCCAGCTCGTAAAGTTCGGGGATAACTTTTTCAAATTCCCGATTTTTTATTCTTTCAATAGTAAATTCTGATATCTTTATTTTTTCCATCTTAGTATTCTACCAAAAAATCGCCCTATTGGCGATTTTTTGGTTCGACTTTTTAAAATCTAATAGCGATTTAAAAATAAAATTTAATTAAAAATTTTTTATTGATTATTCCCAGAAACCATAGCGCGCGGAGAAAGTTGAATTGTATTGGCAGTGTAACTACCATCTGAATTTTGCTGACCATTGATTGAGACCTGTTTTCCGATTTCAATATCACTTAATGAACCGTCGGTTGTTTTTGATATTGTAGTGGAATCGGAAAAAAAGACTATCTTTGAACTGCCGTCTTGCATCTTCAAGGTTAAACTCTTATCATCTTTAGCAATGACTTCGCCCAAAAGAAAATTTACTCCGGTCCCCCTTCCGTTCCTCCCTTGAAAATTACTAGCCGCGCTACCTACGTTCGCCTGAAAAAGCTGCTGACGCTGCTCTGGAGTCATATTCTGGAAGGCTTTAGCAAGATTAACTTTACTTTTTCCATATATCATTCCTCCATAAAATGCTCCACCCCCTACTACAATAATTACTAGAATAGTGATCAAGAATTTTTTGTTCATAATTTTTAATGTTTTTTATTTAATAATTTTTATTCATAGCGTAATGCTTCGATAGGGTTAAGTTTGGCTGCTTTCTGAGCAGGCCAATAACCAAAGACTATCCCAATTACAGCAGATACGCTAAAAGCTAAAATAATTGAAAATAAAGAAACTTTTGTCGCTAGACTCGTAAAAGTTGTAATACCATAAGCTAAACCCGAACCAAGGAGTATACCGATAACTCCTCCTAAAACGGTAAGCATTACTGCTTCAGCCAAAAATTGCATAGTGATATCTAATCTTTTGGCTCCTATTGCTTTACGGAGACCGATTTCTCGAGTTCTTTCAGTCACTGTTGTCATCATCATATTCATAATACCGATACCGCCAACGATAAGAGAAATTCCGGCGATCGCAGCCAGTAATATAGTCATGGTATTAGTTATGGAAGAAGCAGACTGAACTATGTCTTGTTGGCTTATAACACTGAAATCAGCTAATTGAGAATTGGTAATATTATGACGTTGCAAAAGTAAATTTGTAATTTGGGTCTGAACTTCTGTTATCACTTGAGCGCTACTAGCCTGAACATTAATTGTTGAAACATAATCGGCTCCAGCTAAAAATTTCTGGGCAGTAGTTATAGGTATAAAAACCATATCGTCTTGGCTGCCAAAACCTGTACCGCCTTTTGACTTTGTTAACCCTATAACTTTAAAATTTATACCATTGATTCTTATTGTCTGACCTACCGGATTTACGCCTGTGCCGAAAAGATCATCTCGGACAGTAGGTCCCAAAACTGTTACTTTTGAAAGCGAACTGACATTTTGGTCAGAAATAAATGAACCCTGATCTATTTCAACATTCCTGACACCGGGGTAAGAAGCCGTTGTACCATCAATTTGAGTATTAGTGTTTTTTCCTTCGGCAACAACTTGATAACGACGGGAAAGTTCCGGAGCTACAGCCTGAACAGAAACGATTTCTTTAGTGATGGCTTCAGCATCTGCTATTGTTAAACTCTGCGCCGAACCTCGACCGGCTGAAACCTGAGAAAAACTTCTTTGAAATCCCGGAGTCACTGTAATTAAATTAGTTCCCAAAGCTTGAATATTCGATTCAATTGAACCGGTCGCTCCCTGACCAATTGAAATCATGGCGATAACAGATCCAATACCAATAACAATACCCAAAATCGTTAGGCTTGATCTAGTTTTATTCGCCGAAATAGCAAGATAAGTTTCTTCAAATAAATCGCTAATTAACATTGATTATTCTTTAACGTTTTTTATTATTTCTGAGTGATAATTTTCAGCGTCCTCAATAATCTCTCCATCTTTAATATAAATTATCCTCTTCGCATGCTCGGCAATGTATTTCTCGTGAGTGATCAAAATGACTGTCCGACCTAGATGGTTAAGATTCTGAAAAGTTTCAAGAACAATTTCACCAGTTTTGCTATCAAGATTACCGGTTGGTTCATCTGCTAATACAACACTGGGGTCATTAACCAGGGCTCTGGCAATTGCCACTCTCTGCATCTCTCCTCCGGAAAGTTGATTGGAAAGATTACTGAAACGCCGTTCATCCAAACCTGCACTTAATAAAGATTTTCTAGCAATTTCTTCCCGCTCCCCCTTTGGAACATTGGCGTAGGCCAGCGGTAAAACCACATTTCTCAAAACCGTAGCTCTTGGCAGAAGATTAAATGACTGAAAAACAAAACCAATCTTATTTTTGCGTATATCCGCCAATTCATCATCAGAAAGCTTAGAAACGTCTTTCCCTTCAAAAAAATATTGGCCGCTGGTCGGGACGTCTAAACACCCCAAGATATGCATTAAAGTTGATTTGCCCGAGCCGGAAGGCCCTATTATTGCGACAAACTCACCCTCCTTAATGAAAAGAGATATGTTTTTCAACACTTTTGTTTCAACATCTCCCGATTGATAAACCTTGGTAATGTTCTTAGCTTCTATCATATTTATCGTCCTCCTTCAAAACCACCCACTCCCGGTATTCGGATTTGAGTTTGGCTGGAATTAGTAGTGCTTGAATTACTGCTCGTACTTGAGCTAACCGTTGAAGCAACAACAATATCGCCTTCTTTTAGACCTGAAACAATCTCAGTGGATGTATCATTAGAGATCCCAGTTTCAATTGACTGCTGCGTGGGCGGAATCGGCAAGGCTACTCCTGAAACATTAGCCGCCAATTGCTGCTTGAGAGCATCTGAAGCCGTAACCAACTCAACGTATTTAGAAATGCCCTGGGTTTTAATTGCAGTGTTCGGCAAAATTAAAACATCCTGTTTAATGTCCGTGATAATGTCAGCTGTAACACTCATGCCAGATTTTATACTATTAGCTAAAGTGTCGAAAGCAATTTTGACTCCATAACTTACTACTCCTTGAGAAACTGTCCCTAAGGTATCAATGTCCAAAACTTTTCCAGAAATAGTTAGGTCAGGAAGAGCATCGAAAGTAAGGGTTACCTTCTCACCAATTTTGATCTTAGCAACATCAACCTCATTAAGAGTTATTTCTGCGATCATTTGGTTAGTAATTAGCGTTGCAATAACTGCATTTGCAGAAACCGAATCTCCATTTTTAATATCAATTTCTGCAACCACACCATCAAAAGGAGCATAAATTGAGTAATCGGCTAATTTCTCCTTGGCGTCTAAAAGCGCGCTCTCATTTTGCTTTACTGTAAGTTCTTTGGATTTTATATCGACTGGAGCTGTCTGGATGGTTTGCTCAGTTGAAAGAAGATCAAGAAGATGTGTATTAATCTTATCTGTGTATGCACTGAGGTTCGAAAGATATGTATCTATTATTGGATTTATGGTCAGATTTTTATCTTTTAAAGTTTTCTCATAAAGCTGGATAAGATTATTTATATTTTTGATTGTTTCCGAGAGAATTTTAGTTGTCTGATATGTTTCTTTAATTAAAGATTCTATTGTATTTTCATCAGAAGATCTGCTTACCAACTGGTAATCGGCGAGATTCTTCTCATATGACGATCTTGCATTATGGTAAGATTTATAATAAATATTATTTTCGGATGATTCTGTGTAATTCGTAGAGTACGTATAAATATCAATATTCCAGTAAGGAGGACTAATAACTTCACCAAAGAGTATGCTTTGGAGATCAGACATAATAATACGGAAGTCTGAAAATGCATCTGTTATTTTATTAAAACCTTCTTCGTAACTATTTTTAAGATCTCCTTGGGCTTGGTCTAATGCAATTTTTGTTGTTTCAAGACTAATTTCGGCATCCTGTACTGCTTTCTGAGCATCACGGTCGTCAATTTGCACTAAAAGCGCCTCCTTCTTTACTTCTTGACCATTCTCTACACCTACATTAATGATGTCGCCAGAAACTTTTGGCTTGATGTCTACCTGATCCGAAGCCGAAACCTGACCACTACCTGATAACGAAACAATAATATTGCCCTTACTGACAGTCGCCATCACATAACGAGTTGTATTTTCGTTTCCTTTTAGGTGTTTATAACCAAAAAAGGCAACTACTCCAATTATGATAACAATTATTGCTGTTATTAATTTGTGACTGGCTATGCGCTTAAATATTCTAGAAAATATATTCATATTTACATTTTAATAATTTATTATTTTTCACAATTCTTCCCTAAATTAACAAAAAAATTGTTATTGATTTGGCAGAGGTAGCATATTTCCATCAAAAAGACGTATTAGTTTTGCTTCAATCTGGCCTTGATTATTTGGAGAACCAATCACAACTACTTGATCGCCTACTTTTAGATCATTCTTTGTTATTTTTGTTCTACCTTTTTCTATAACTGTATCATCTTTAATCAAGACAATTTTTTCCATTTCGGCCTGTCCTTTAATCACAAAATCAGAATTGTTCATTTTGATAATTTCGCCAAAAGTACCATGACTTTCTATGAAATCTCCTGGAAGAGGAGGCATTCTTTGCCAATTGCCAAAAAATCCCTCTCGGGGCCCGGCAAAATTTTCATGATAACTTTCTGCCCAATTATAAGAAAACCGTGCTTTAATTCCGCCAACGAACATACCGAAACCAAATATGAAAATTACGATCACAAAAATTCCGATTCCGATTATGACCCGTTTAAGGCCGTCTTTATACTGAGTCTTTTTATCCGCGACATTATCGATTTCTTTTAAATTATTATTGTTTGATTTATCTTCTGCCATAAATTTTTTATTGAAATTAAATAATTATTGGCTAAAAGTTTGAGTCAGATAATGAATTAACAATCTTTTTTTATAGAGGAATAATCTTAAAGTGAAAATGGCTATTCCAAGACTGATTCCAAAAGCTATTATTGCCATGAATGGTATAGATTCAAGGATAGCTAGACTAAATTCTCGCCACATAGTAAGAAAAGTTCCAAAATCAGTAATAGCAGCGGAAACAAAATAATAAATACCGGAACTCTTAATCTGATTTTCCAATACGATCCAAGATAAAGGAGTAGCGATGATTGAAATAATTAAAAGCAATATAAAACTAAATAATATTTTTCTCTTTTGTTGTAGGCTTTCTTCTCGTTTTATTGCTAAAATAATACGATCAAAAAGGCCGGCGGGCGGCTCTTGTGGCTTAATATTTGTAAAAACTTGTTCGTCTTTACGCATAGTTTAAAAATTGAGGAAGTAATTCTATTAACTAATACGAAAAAGGGGTGCATTTTGGTGCACCCTTTTTTCGTATTAGTTAACGTATTTTTTAAGAGTCCAGCAATATTTTATTCAGATAAGCGAGAGCTCTTCTATGCCGACTTCTTATAGTATTGGGGGACTCACCCAAAGATTCAGCAATTTCTTGAAAAGTAAAATGATCATCGTATCTAAGGAGCAAAACTGTACGATATTTCGAAGATAATTTCTCTATTGCCGAGTTTAAGACTTTAGTCAAGTTTGCTTGTTCAAAAATTTTATTTGGTAATGGAGCGGGGTCTTCAAGTTTTTCAACAAATATATTTTTCCCATCTTCGTTTTCAAATTCAGAAAATGGTATGCTTCTTTTCTTTCTAAGGGCATCAATAGAAGTATTTTTGGCAATACTGAAAACCCAAGCCCTAAAACTCTTTCCTTGCTTATTCCTTATTTTCGCAAAGTAGCTTTTTTTTGGATTAAACTTCTTGAGGTTACGCCACATTTTTACAAAAACTTCCTGCGTAACATCTTCAGCTTCATCTGAATTCCTAAAATACTGGTAAACGAAATTATAGATAGGCTTAAGATATCGTTGAATTAAAAACTCTAGTGATTTGTGATCACCGCCAAGATAGTTAGATATCAGTTTTTCGTCGGAATCTAGTGACATACTTTTATATTATATTCAGTATTCTCCAATTGTAAAGGATCCGTTTAGACTTAATTAAAAATCGTCCAGCCGTCAGGCAGGGGCGATTTTTACCTAGTGGACCCGCGGGGACTCGAACCCCGGATTCGACTATGCCATAGTCGCGTGTTACCGCTATACCACGGGCCCTTTTTTCTTATTTATGCCCTTAGAGGGAGTCGAACCCCCATCTCATCCTTAGCCCGCCTAAATTTTGTGCCCCAACGCCGTCTCGGACGTAGTTTTTAGAGGGAAATTTGGGCCTTTTCGGGACTTCGGAATGAGGCATCTCAGTCGGGGCTATTTTAGGATTATAGCACAAAATCGGAGATATAAAAGGGCGTGTTCCATTTTTCTTAGTTTTATTCGTAAAATGGAACAAATGGAACACTATAAAAAGGCATGTTCCATTATAATCACTCTTTGTCTAGTTTTGGGCTCAAATTAGACAAATTGGACACTATAAAAGGATGTCTAAGTGTCTAATTTTAAAATGAGACACTGATAGGGTGTCGTGTCTCATTTTTTGGGGTTTTGTTCGGGAAATGAGACAAATGAGACACTGGTAGTTGATGTGTACCCTGATGTGTACCCCGTTTAGTAGACACTATTTTAACAGCTTAGACTCAAAAGATGATTCCTATATTCCACCGGCGTCATCTTTTTCAAATCCCACTGCCTTCTC
>Ga0315279_10001933_pt1 | contig 32683 bp, 39 predicted proteins | sample YL17G06_20_MG_FD_203694 | JGI IMG/M metagenome (GOLD analysis project Ga0315279, IMG submission 203694) | Sediment microbial communities from Yellowstone Lake, YNP, Wyoming, USA - YL17G06_20 | ecosystem: Environmental > Aquatic > Freshwater > Lake > Sediment | place: USA: Wyoming | collected...
AACAATGCTGGCTACGATAAGGATCAGTTCCTTGAAGAGCAAGCTCGTCAATCCAGGAACGAGAAGGAACGGGAGAAAGAGAGCAAAGAATGAGAGCGTGGCGGCAGCTATTGCCGGGCCAACCTGATGAGTTCCATTGACAGCCAGGGTCTCAATGGGTTCGTCCTGATTCTCGTGCCTTAAACGGGTGATATTTTCCAGAACCACAATCGAATTGTCCAGGATAACGCCGATGGCCACCACCAGACCACTCAGCGAGAAGATATTGATTGAGAAACCCAGGAGTTTCATGAGACCGAAATTGATGATGAGGGTCACAGGCATAGCCAATACCATCACTAAAACCTGTCTCCAGTTTCCCAGAAAGAGATAAATTACCAGGATAACCAGCGCCATTGCTTCCAGGGCCACATTTCTGACGCCCGTCAACGCTGCCCCAATATAATCAGCCATATTCTCGACCATTTCCACTTTAATGCCGCCGGGGAGGGAAGGGCGAAGAGTTTGAATCTTTTGTCCAATGGCTTTGGCCACCTCCACGGTGTTTGCATCAGCCTGTTTGAAGACGCTGAGCTTCACACAGGGTTTTCCATTGAAACGCGTGATGACACGGACTTCCTCGAAATGGTCCACGACCTCGGCGATATCACGGACCAAAACCTTGCCCTGGCCATTCTTGGTCAATAGGACCCCTTTGATCTCATCGAGGTTCTGGTATTCACCCATAGTTCGTGCGATAATCTCTTCAGGACCTGCGGTGATACGGCCTGCGAACTGCTCGATATTCTCCTGATTCAGACGATTGGCCACCTTCGATAGCGAGAGACCATATTTTTCCAGAGATTCAGGATCGAGATGGATGCGAATCTCGCGTTTGAGACCCCCCATAACCTCGGTTCCTGCCACACCAGAAACCGCCTTGAGCTCGTCATTTAACCAGGTATCCGCCCAGGTGCGGAGCTTCACCAGATTCCATGAATCGGAGCTGATCACCAGATCCGCCATCGATATCTGGGTTGGATCGGCCTTAAAAACAATTGGAGGATCAATATCTTTGGGTAATTTCCGGACGGCTCGCGCCATGGCTGCCAGGACATCCTGGTAGGCCACATTGATGTCCATACTATATTGAAAATTTACCTGCAGGTAATACATGCCTTCGATGGAAGAAGATTCCAGATAGTCTAAACCGTCCACCGTGGCCATTTGACGCTCAATCGGGTCGGCGATGCTCGTGTTGATCTCCTCAGGTGTGGCCCCTCGCCAGTAGATGATTACTTTGACATAAGGGTATGTGATATCGGGCAGGAAATCGACAGGAAGCCGGTAAATTCCATAGAGGCCCATGACAACGAGTGGAATGATGATCAGGCTCAGGGCCAGCTTTTTTTTGACGGAGACAGCGGTAATCTTCATGATTGACTCCCCCCCTTCTGGGTGGGAGCCCTCTCCTCAGAACTCGTCCCGCCTTCTTGTTTTTCCGCACCCGGAGCAGATTTTCCTCCATCGACAATTTTTACGGGAGCCCCATCTTTCACCGATTTCTGTCCAAGCACGACCACCTGGTCACCGGGTTGGATGCCGCTCAGGATTTGGGTGCGATCTCCCTGGACAATTCCGGTCGATACTTTCACTCTTACGGCCTTACCTTCCTTGACGATCACGACGGCTTGATCACCACTTAGGGTGGTAATCACCGCTTCTGTGGGAACGCTAAGGGCGTCCGGAACATTTTGCACCGAAACCTTAATCCTGGCAAACATTCCCGAAGCAAGATTCACCTTTTCAAGAATTTTGGCTTCTACCACCCGATGCCGGGTCTGGCGGTCAATCTCGGGATAAACCCTTGCAACCTTGGCCCGGTAAGTTTTGCCGGGGTAGGCATCGAGGGTTACAAGGATCGGGCAGGAATCGCATGAGCTTTTAGGATCGAGGGCATGGGCTCCGGCGATGGTCTCGGGCATAGTAAACCGTAGCAAAAAAGAAGAGGCATCCAGAAGCTCTATGAGAGGGGATTTGGTGCCGGCCAAGTCTCCGGGGGCAACATACACCTTTGAAACGATACCCGTGACAGGAGCAATGATGGTGCCTTCGGCGACCTTCACCTGCGACCATTTGAGTTTTGCCTCGGCCTCCTGGACAAGGGCCTCCTGAATGGCGATTGCCGTCTTCGTCGGCCCGGATTCGAGCATGTCCCGTCGCTCCTCCGCTGAAGCGAGCTGGCTTTTCAAATCCACAAAGGTAACTTTGGCTTTCTCCATGGCTTCGCCGGCAAGGCCTCCCCGTTCCACCAGTTGCCCGATCCTCTCCTGGTCTCTTGCCGCGAAAGCCACGGCTTCCTGAAGCTTCTTGACGGTCTCTTTGGCCTGGGCAATCTCTTCCGGTCGAGTTCCGGCCTTGAGGTCTTCAAGTTTCGCCCGGGCCACCGCCAGAGTAGCCCTTGCGTTGGCTACGTCCTCTCGGTACAGAGGACGATCGATTTCAACCACCTTCTGGCCCGCTTGGACCCAATCGCCTTCACGCCAGGGACAAAAGACAATTGGCCCATCGATGGTCGCTCCCAGGGTGACTTTTTTCGTCGCGACCACGTCGCCGGTCGTCTCATAGACTTTCGAAATGGGTTGGGGCCTCACCTGCTCCACCTTCACCGCCACGGGCTGGACCTTATCCGCAGGGGATGGGGGCTTTGAGGCAGGGTCTTTACTGCATCCGACCATGACAGATACAAACAGAATCATCGTGAGCGTGGAAATGGGTAGGATTCGTTTCATAATTTTTCTCCTGTCGCCAAACGTAATTGGGCTTTCGCAGTTTCATGATCGGCCAGGGCCCGGTAATAGATGCTCTGTGCTTCGAGCAAGGCTCCTTGTATGTCCAGTACATCGGTGATCGTGCTCTTGCCCAAAATATACTTATCTTTTTCGATATCGAAACTTTCTTTTGCCTGTTCGATGGATTTTTCGGTGGTGATAATCCTCTGCCGAATAGAATTAACGTTGGCGGCGGCCGTCTCCACCTCCAGGCGAACCTGAAGCTCCAGTTTTCTTAGCCGCTCGCGCTGAGCTTCCAGTTTTGCCATCTCGTCCCGGATTCGGGCGTCAATCTGCCCCCCTTCAAAGAGAGGGATATCAATGAATAAGCCAACAGATCCGACCGCATGAGGATTATCCAATCCCCTGGCATCCGGTTTGATACTCTTACTTCTTATAGGATCAGGAGAGGGGGCATACCGTTCTCCATACGAACCCTTTAGGGAGAGAGTTGGCCAGCGACTTCCCCGGGCGACCTCCACTCTTCGCACCTGAGCTTCCATTTCCGATTTCGCGGCCAAATAATCCTCCCGCCTGCTCAAGGAAAGGGGGAGTATCTCCTCTGTGTTGACATCGAGAGGGATCAAGGTCAGTTGGCCTTCAATGAGGATCGGCCCTTCCCTCTCCTTAACTCCCATTAAGTTATCAAGGACTCTCTGCTGGATCAGCAGGGTGTTTTTCTCCTGTAACAGGCGTTGCTCCAGGTTTGCCAGGCGAACCTCCGTCCTGAGCAAATCTACTTTGGTCCCTTTCTGGACGCTGATGAGGTCTTTGATTCTGGCTACTTGTTGTTTGAGAACGTCGATCGAGAATAGGAGGGATCCAATCACTTGTTGCTGGCCGAGGATGGCATCGAAGACACTGGTGACATTGAAAACCAACTCCTCCCGTGTCCTCACCAAACGGTGTTCAGCGGCGGCCCGAAAAAGCTCAGATGCTTCGATCCGATTGGTAATCTGCCCTCCTGTAAAAAGGGGCATGGATAATACCAGGTCAGCGGAAGTAATGCGTTGGCCAAAAACCCCTGGCTCTCCATTTTCCCTTGCAGGGATGAGACGCTGGGCATCAAGATAATAATAATTATAGCCTCCTGTGGCTCGGATACTGGGCCAGCGAGCACCTTGAGAACCATCCTTTTGGGCCTCGGCCTGGGTCACCTCCCATCTTCGCGCAGCGATGTCGGGGTTATTGGCCAGAGCAATCTCGATACATTTCTGCAAAGAAAGCGATTCTTCACCCGCTTTTAGATCAGATGGCCTAATCGTCTGGAAAGCAAACAATAGAGAAACAAGCGATAAGACGATGCCAATTTGGTTTCTTGGCATCCCATTTTTAAGCTTCTTGAGAAGATTCTTAAAGGCAACCATTTCTTTTCCTCCCTTCATAGGATTTTTGATTACCAACGTGTTCCTCTTCGAGGGCCTCTGCCAATTCCCATCCCTGTTCCATATCCTATTCCCATATCGAGTAAACAATCCTGTGGAAGTCGTTCCAATTGTTCTCTCGTCAATATGGAACGGGCCTTCATCTGGTATGAAAAAGAGAGGCTTTCAAATTCCGTCTGAAGCAAAAGCAATTTCTTATGGCGTTCCATTAGATCTTGGGGTTTGATGTTTTTGTCTGAGACGTAGCATTGCAACTCAATTCTTAATGCCATAAGTTCTCTATATTTTGGCGTTACCTCTGCCTGGTAGGCGCGTTGCAGGGTTTCAAGCGATCTGATTTGCTCTTCCGTAAGGCCAAAGGATGGTGATTTCCAGCATCGTCCCTGACTGTCCATCCTCAAGCTTGGTCTATCCAATTTAGGAAACCGCTCCTGGGCCTCTGGCATTGATAGGCCGAATAGAGTGAATAAGGAAAGTAGGAGGATAATGAAGATTCTGCGCTCCAACGATGAATTTCTTTTGATGTTTTGATTGTTACCCCTCCCCGTTTTTGTGAGGACTTTGATCAAAGCAATGAGTTCATCCCATTCAATAGGCTTGGGAAAGAATCCTGTTACCCTTTGTTCCTTTGCCTTGAGTTTAATTTCCTCGGTTGCAAGACCGGTTACCAAGATTGTTAAGATTTCAGGATTGACTTTCCTGGCCTCCCTGATCAGCTCAAGCCCATCCATTTCTTGCATCCGGAGGTCGGTGATCAGGATTCCGAAAGATTCCTCATGTAACTTGATTACCGCCTCTTCTGCCGTTGCACAGGAAGAAGTATCGTAATTATGACTTTCAAGAATCTTCTCCATGGCCCCTCTGGAGAAAACGTCATCTTCTACAATTAGAATCTTTTTGGATTTCATTTTTTTCTCCTGGATTAGATAGGTGGGGCGGATATTTCCCCGCCCCACCTCTTCGATTACCAGCGGCCTCCACGGCCCATCTTCCCCATCCTGGGGCCAAAGCCTGAACCATAGGTGGCTAACTGGGCTTGCTGTTCCGGAGTGAGCAGCTTGCTGATTTCGAGCCTGAAATTCGTCCCCTTTTCCTGGAGTTTGGTCTGGAGATTCAGAATCTCCTTCTGCTTGGCGGTAATGGCAGCCTGGTCAGGATTGGGAGTTAGCCAGAGACTCCGAAGCTCTGTCCTCTTTTTGTATAGCTCCTCCTGAAGCGGTGCGATCTCATCCAGATGGGCCTTCTGCAAAGCCTGAATCTGGGAAGATTGCTCCGCCGTCAGATTAGGAATGGGAGGGGTACCATACCCGAGCCCAGCGCCAAACCCCCGGCCAAAACCAGGACCCCAGGCCAGTGCCGCTGTGGTCATGAGGGCCAAAGCCAACGTCAGACTCAACCCAACTATCATGGTCTTCTTCATGGAAATCACCTCCTTTCTTTTTGGAATAAGCCTCCCCAGTGTAAGAGGATTGACCTCTGGGGTTAAAAGGGTCGAAAGTTAGCAATTGGTTTTGCGAATAGGTAATTTAAGGGAATAAAACTGGGATTGAATTAACAGCGAAGATGAAGGGATTTTAGAGAGTTGAGAAGAATTGAGTGAGAGTCCAAAGCTCGATGATAAAATGATGGAATCGATTCCTGCTCCAGCGGAGCTGAATTGAGGCTTACAAGGATCGGATCATTTGGAGGATTAAGGGAGTTATAAGGGCAGGGGTTGCACTTGAGGGTTTGTTTGCCTTGGGCAAGCGGACAACCGCTCCCTATCTTCTGGATGAAGTTCAGCGGCGTCATCCCAAGCAGGATGGGGATGAGAATGAGTGCTGAAATGAGAATTAGTAATTTCTGTCTACCTAACATTGGAAACCTCTTTAAATAAACTTGATCTTAAAGATAGCAACTTTAATGCCAGAATCTGAAACATCTTTTGAAGGAGGCTGATTGTTCAGGAATCACAAGGAGTTGGTAGATTTTTGGAAGGTTTCAAATCTCTTTGAAGAATTAAGTTCTCTCGACAATGATGTCGGTTGCAGTTTTGGCCAAATCACCAACATTCATTTTAGTATCAAACATTTAAAACCTTTCGACAAAGCATTCCAGAATTTCGACAAAATCGTCGAAGAACAATCCTTGAAAAGATCAGTTCTAGCAGTTTGCCGTTTTTTTTCAGGATGATTTTCTCGCAATTTGAATGCCCAGGAGCTTCATTCCTTCATCACTTTTCATGGAGATCGTAGCAGGAAAGGTGATGATAAGAGAATGGGGTTTCACCTGATTAGACTGGTCATTCACAGTTATGAGTCCTTTCCCCTGGAGGACGCAGAAGATTACATTCATTGCCATTGCGCAGGCCGGAATTTCTCCTCCAGCTTCCACCTGGATCAATCTGACTTTAAAGGTTTCCGACTGGAAAAGGACGTTCTTATCCCTTTCTTCCAAGGGATGGACATCTATATCATGCAGATCGAAAATTTCCATCGGTCGTCCTCCCAATTAAAGTCCTATGATTTTTCGCATATCAAGAAAGATGTAAAGTATCAACCCAACCTTCTTTTTAAGACCCTGACACTCAACCAACAGAGAACCAATGAAAATGCGGCCAAGATAAAAATAGAAACCCAATACGGAATGATGTTACGGGGAATGAGCAGGGAATTCCGCAAAGATTCTGCGCTATAAGTCAATGGAAGTACGTAAGAGATCACCCGAACTGGCAGGGGGAGGGTTTCGATGGGAATGAAGACACCGCTCAGAAAGATCATGGGAAAGCGGAAGAGATTGGCCAGGGTTTGAGCTTCGAAGACCTCCTTCACTGCAACGGATATGAAGCCACCCAGCGCTGAGAAGGCCATAGATGATAGGATCAGGGAAGGGATCAAACGAATCAGATCGAAATTTGGAAAAGAAAAGACGAAAAGCGAGGCGATCAGCACAGCAGAGGAAACGATGAAACCAAAGAACGCTCCCCCAATTATTTTCCCCATCAGTACCCCTGCGAGCGAAACAGGTGCCAACAGTAGACGCTCAAAAGACCCTAATCTTCTTTCAAAGGTAATGACAACAGCCTCCATCGAGGTTGCTCCAAACAGGATGGTCATTCCAAGGAGACCCGGGACAAGGTCGATCATCCTGGCGGGATTTCTCAGATAGAATGCCAATGCCATCGCCACAGGGAAAATGATCCCCCATGAAATATTGGGTGGTTTAAAATAATAGCTCTTGATGTCTTTAAGACTGATAAAATAGATCGCCTTCAATTCCTGCGAGATCGTCACCCTTTTTTCCCCTCCTTTTCCATCATCATAATCTCCCTGTCCAATCCGGTAATCTTCACAAAGGCATCCTCCAGGGTTGGCTGGAGTGTGTTTACGGATGTGACCGAGACTCCCCTCGCCTGAAGGTATTGGAGGAAAGCCCCCCAAGGAATACCTCCCCTAAATCCTATAACGAAGCGGTCCTGACGCCGGGTTACAGTATCGACACCATCGAACGCTTTGATCGAATCGAGTAAGTCCGGGAGGTTTGGATTTTCCATCCCCAACTCGACCATCGATTTTTCCTGCACAGACTTCTTCAATGCCTCCGGGGTATCAACAGCAACGATTTTCCCTTTCACAATGACAGCAATCCGATGGCAAAGGTGATTCGCTTCTTCGATGTTATGGGTCGTCAGGAAAATGGTCGTTCCACGTTGGTTGAGCTGCCTGATCATTGTTCTTAGATTCCGAGAGTTCACGACATCAAGACCACTGGTCGGTTCATCCAAGAAGATGAGTGGGGGATCGTGGACCAGAGCGGCGGCAATGGTGAGGTTCCGTTTCATGCCTTTTGAAAGTCCGGAGAAAAGAGCATCTTTCTTCCCTTCCAATCGGATGAGCTGAATCAGTTCCTCGGCCCTTTTCCCGCGATGGCTTTTAGGGACTCCATAGAGTTGCCCCATGAAGACGAGGTTTTCGAAACTCGTCAATTCGTCGTAGAGATTTGAAATTTCAGGGACAACGCCGATTTGACGCTTCACCTCAACGGTCTCCTTCTGGATATCGAAACCCATGATATTGGCTCTTCCATCGGAAGGGGTGATCAAACCGCAGAGCATCCGGATGGTCGTTGTCTTTCCGGCCCCATTCGGGCCCAGAAAGCCGAATACTTCCCCCCGCTTTACCTGAAAATGAATATGATCGACTGCCAGAAAGCTGTTGTAATACTTAGTGAGACCTTCAACAGTAAGAGCTAAGTCGTTATCCACTGATCCCCCGCAAAGAGTAGGAGAACGTAACAACCTTCTCCTAATCTGGATGGAATTATTTTTGAATTTTCTTTATCCTTGCCTCCACCCGGGAAATCTCGTCTTCGAGATCTCTCTTGTAGCTTTCCAGTCCCTCCTTTTCCTCTCCAGGAGTGAGATGATGGTGCCCATGAGGCATGCAGCATCCACCAAATGAGTGGGGCCCTAAGGACGAATGATGTCCGACTTCTTGTTCGCAACACATAGAATCACCTCCTTTTAGCCTTTGATTCTTTTTCATAATGGTTTTGGTAGAGCTTCAAAAATTGGCCAAGAGCCTCCTTCCGTTTTCGAATGGTGATTGCCCACCCATGAAGAATCTCTTCTCCCTGCGGGGTAATTCGGTAGATTCTTTTTGCAGGACCAGATCCTTTCGTATCCCATTTCGACTTTACCCATCCCTCCTTTTCCATGGCGCGAAGGTTTCTGTAAACCGCGCCGACGTCCGGCGGACTGTCGTGGAAGCGGAATTCCGATATTTTTTCAATCAACTCGTATCCATAAGAATCCTTCCCCTTGAGGACAAGGAGTATAAAGGGTTGGAGCTGTCTCGGAACCCGCCTTTCCGAACACCCGCATCCGCTTTGATCGGGGGCCACTTTGCTGCAGTCTTGCTTTCCGTGGTGACACATGTGTTTGCCTCGTATATGTTAAGTACATATATAAGATTGAATTATTCTTGTCAAGAAAAAAATATTCAACATCTGCCCTTGACAAATTATGAGCATATGCTTATAATTAAGTTTGAAAGGAGTCTCCAATGGCAAGACCAAGAAATTGTAGGAGAGTGGGTTCCATGCCTGAGAGCGATTACTTTAAGCCAAGAGGTATCCCCCTTTCTATGTTGAAAGAAGTTATTTTAACCGTTGACGAGTTTGAGGCCATCAGGCTTGCTGACCTTGAGGGTCTCTACCAAGAGCAGGCAGCGGAAAAGATGAAGGTTTCCCGCCAAACTTTTGGGAGGATTATCGAATCGGCACATAAGAAAGTGGCGGAGGCGTTGGTTACAGGCAAAGCACTGAAGATTGAAGGAGGTGAGTTTGACATGGCTTCTATGAGAAAGTTTAATTGTTATGACTGCCAACACTCCTGGGAGTTACCTTACGGAACGGGTAGACCTGAGAACTGTCCTTCCTGCAAAAGTGGCAACATCCGTAGAGCAGAGGAAGATAGAGGGTATGCCAGGGGGTTGGGTAGGGGACAAGGCAGGTGTTGCCGTGGAACCGAACAAAAACGGTAACAGAGGAGAAATATAACCCAAGCATTGCAAGAGGCGGGAAGCCGCCATGAGAAAGGAGAAAGTCATGAAGGTAGGTTTCGCAGTTCAGGCTAATGAAGGAGTTGAAAGCAAAGTTTATGACCATTTTGGTTCGGCACCGGCATTTATCATTGTTGATACCGAAGGGAAAGGGGTTTCAACAGTAAATAATAAGGACTTAGACCATGTCCACGGTGCATGTAATCCAATCATGGCCCTGGATGGAAAGAGCGTTAATGCAATGGTTGTCGGCGGAATAGGAGCAGGCGCCATAAACAAGTTAAACGCAATGGGCGTAAAGGTCTATGCGGCGGCCGCTCCAACCGTTAAGGAAAATCTTGAATTATTGACTAAAAATAAGCTCCAAGAGCTTTCTGTACAGAATGCATGTCGCGCTCATCAGGGGACATGCGGAGATTAGCAAGAACCTGAAAGAAAATAGAAAAAATTAAATTGAAGGCATTGAAAATACAAACAAGATAGCCTCGATCCCGCTTTTGCTATGTGAAAGGGAGAAGATTTTTGCCCCTGGAGAAGAGGCTCCAAAGTAAGGAGAACATAAATGGACGAGGAAAAATGCCAAAATGATGCGACCTGTGAGACCTGTAACCAAACCAGTTCTTGCAGTGAACAGGAAAAAGAATCTCACGCTCACGAAGAGAGACTGAAATCAAACCTTTCCCATATCAAACACCGGGTCCTGGTGATGAGTGGTAAGGGAGGTGTGGGGAAAAGCACCGTCTCAGCGAATCTGGCGGTTGCCTTATCTATGGATGGCTTTAATATCGGGCTTCTGGATGCCGACATTCATGGACCCAACATTCCCAAAATGCTTGGGATCGAATTGAGGCATGTAGAAGGATCCGGCCAGAGAATGATCCCTGTGGAGGCTTTTCCAAATTTGAAGGTGATCTCCATGGCCTTTTTTATCGGAGATCCGGATAATCCGGTGGTCTGGAGAGGACCCCTGAAACACAATGCCATCAGTCAATTCGTGGGAGAAGTGGAGTGGGGAAACCTTGATTTTCTGATCGTGGATCTTCCTCCCGGGACAGGCGATGAGCCTCTAAGTGTAGCTCATCTGATCAAGAATGTGGACGGTTCGATCGTTGTAACAACGCCTCAAGATGTGGCTTTGCTCGATTCTCGAAAGGCCGTTATTTTCAGTCGGATGCTCAGAATTCCGGTGATCGGGATTGTAGAAAATATGAGTGGATTGGAATGTCCTCACTGCCATAAAGAGATTCCTCTTTTCAAGATCGGCGGAGGAGAAAAAGCTGCCCGGGACCTGAAGGCTCCCTTTCTTGGGAGGATTCCAATCGACCCGGAAATGGTCACCGATTGTGACAGAGGAATGCCCTTTGTCATGTCTCATACAAAGTCGGAGGCAACCAAGGCCTTTCAACAAATAGCCGATCGCTGTAAAGAATACGTTGGTTTTAAAGAGATTGAGAAACAATTTGAAAGAGAAAAATTTCCATACCATTTTAAAGAATAGGAGGTAAAGAAATGAGGAATGGTCGGAGGATTCGCAGAGATTAAAGCCCCTTTTTAAGGTGTTAAAATGTCTGAATACAAAAAATTTTCCTATTGGGTAGACTTTCAAGGGCTAAAAAATGTTAGGGAAAATCTTGAGGAAAAAGAAATTAAACTTCCAGAGGAAGTCCGTATTCCATGTCGGGTATTGAGGACATCCATGGAGGTTGGCTATGTTGTACCTCTAGCCTGGGAAGGCTTCTGTAAAAGGAGGACGTCCTGGTATTTGAGTTCTGAGAAGGCAGGGAAATTTCTGGTTGTCAGCAATCGACCGCTGAATGTTTCAGGTCTGAAGAACCCGATTCTCATCATGAATTCGGATTTTAGGCCCGATCGATTGCCTACCTCTTCGGAAACGGCTGAATTAGCCCAATCGGTATCCTTTCAAAGCAAGAAGCCTCGAATATGGGATAAGTCTCATCCTCTCGAGAAGGAATTTTATCAGAGGTGGTTTGAGCGTTATCAAGCAAAGGAACCTTTTGATTTTGACGAAATCCTTCTGGGCCATTCGGCAAACCACGCCAACTTTATTGAACCTAAATTTTTCAACGACATGAATGGAAGGAAGGTCCCTTATTCCATTGCTGACAGTCTCCACGTCTGTTCTTCGTGTCTCGAATTTTTCAATATCCTGGGGAGTCAATGGCCGGTGAAGTATGTGGTCCCCTGTATCGGTGCTGTTCAATTTGCTAAACTCCCCATTGACGATTATTTTAAGGTAGTAACTTCAGGAGAAATATAAAGGAGAAGATATGCCAATTTACGAATACAGTTGCGAGAAGTGTGGTCACCTAAATGAATTTCTTATTCTGGGAACTCAAAACCAGCTGCAATGCGAACAATGCGGGAGCGAGGACTTAACCAAGCTTATGTCCGCTCACAATACGTCTAGCGGCTCATCCCGGAAATTTACTGAGCAAGGTTCCGGAGGTTGTTGCGGAACACCCAATTCTTGTGACACACCGGGGAGCTGCTGTTCCGGGTAGATGCGATCTCTTCAGTGCCTCTGGTAAAAGCGAGTGGTTTAAAGAGAGATTAACGATTACACCTCTTCCTCGGTAACGATCTCATTTTTAATCAGAGACAACAATTCTTCAAATACGGGGAGGACGTCGGTCTTGAATCTGCCTGCCACGAGCAGTAACATGATATTGTCCCCGACCTTCAGATTTCCGGAGTTGATCCAGACCTTTACCTCTACAACCCCGGTTCTCTGTTTGAAAATGGGGATAACGGAATTTAGTCTTTTCTGATCGTACGACAGTTTCATGCGCTGCACGGGTCTCCCCGACTTTGAAATGCCCCTGACGATACCATTATGAACCAGTATCATCCCGAGATCTTCAGGATTCGCTCTCTGCTTCACCTCTTTGAGCCATTCGTCTATCACAAAGTTCCCTCCACGTCGTTTTCCCAATGAGTCTTTTTGTTTTAGAAGGAGATAATAGAAGAAAAATATTACCTGAATTTTGCGTCACAATAGCATTTTTAACCTCAAGCAACAGTTTTCGTGCAAAATATTTTTTGCATGGGGAACTGACATTGTTTATGCCAATAGGTTGGACTGTTTAATATTTCCGGGTGTTTGCGCAGCATATCGAGGTTGTGGATGAGACGATCCAAACGCTCCTTCCCGCTGAGATGGGAAGAATAATTGATCTGAACCCGGTTCTTCCCACCGATAATCTTTGCGGCAATGAAGAGCAATTTTAATCTCGATATATGAATCGTATTTTGAATGGTTTCCTTTCGATCCTCTTTCGTTTTCTGCTTTTGATCATTCAGATTGGCAAAACCTACCATATAACGCCATAAGTTGTACGAGAGCATCACGATCTGAAAGTAGGCATAATTGCTTTGAAACTTTTTGCTCGGAATCGCTGCCAATCCTTCCCGTTTCGCCTCTCCAATCAGATTCTCAGCCCCCGCTCTCCCATCATACTCTTCAATCACCCGGTGGGGTTTGGAGCTAAGGCTGGTCACAAAGATTCGATACTTATACCGGTCATCCTCAAAAAGCTCAAACTGTACCGATCCAGAAGGATCATTATCCCTTTCTTTCGGGATGCGCTGGGCCACAAACCGACACACCTTCCCCCACCCCGTAGGCTGAAAGAAACAATGGTTATACTGAATCTCCTTATCCCGCCCCACGCTATACCACCTCTCCGAATCAAACGGAGGCCGTGTCCGCTTGACTGAAATGATATAATCATATCCCCGACGAAGGCAGGCCTTCACCGCAACCCAACTATACATCTCCGCATCCATCCGGACAATGACCTGCTTCACACAACTCGGAATCAACTTCGCAAAAGATAAAATGAATCGCGCCACCTCTCGACCCGATATCGTCTCTCCCCGACGAAGCTTCCCCACCAGATATTCCCGCGTCTCCGAAATGAAAGCCAATACTGGCCTCAACCCTTTCTTGCCTCGATGCCCAGGATTATGCCCTCGCTTCGCCCCCTGGATGAATCCATACACCGTCTCCACGGTCGTATCCACATCAATATGAATCCTCTCGTGGTCAGTCCCCAGACTCTTCCATGCCCGCTCCCTCAAAACCCCCATCAACCGCAACAAACTCAACGACTGATTGTGCCCAATCGATTGAAGATACCGCCAAAAGGTACTAACCGCCGGTAACTGCTCCATCCCCAAAATCCCTAACAACATCGGATCCTCACTCACATAAACAAAATGATGCAACCGGCAAAACCCGATAAACAGTAGTAAAAGAAGACCCTTGATGAAAAAAAGGCTCCCATATTGGGTCTCCCGACTAGGCTCACAATAGAGTTTTGAAAACAATGACTCAAATTTCAACCCATCCCATAACTTGACCAATGGTAAAAGCCCTCCATAAGGGCTTAAATATTCATTCGTATATCCATGACGCGTAGAAGCCCTGATTTTCCTGGTCTTCCGGCCATGCCCGTTCTCCCCTTGTTTTATGCCATTTTTCTCGTTATGCTGTTTTTCGGACTTAACCATTTGGGTTACCTCCTCCTTTATTCTTGGTTTTTTTGCTTCTTTCTCCAACCCAAGAATATAGAGGGTCTCAAATGGTTAGTCCACTATTTTTCCCAATTATCAACCAAAGGACGCAATATTCAGGTATTATAAAATCAACAAAGACACTGAGACAGATTTCCCACAGATACTTTAACAAGAAGCCCAAAATTCGCTAATGTCTGATGAGGAAGAAAAGGAGATGGAGAGACGGGAAAAGATGAAAAATGAAGCTATTTCATTGGGTGGAGATTTCAGCAAATGTGTTGATTTTCAGGGCCACACGTGTCCGGGATCGGCCATTGGATTTCAAGCGGCTCGAACCATTATGGAACGGTTGAGTGCCAGGAAGGCGCCAGACGAAGAGTTGGTTGCGATCGTGGAAACAGATGCCTGTGGCGCAGACGCTATTCAAGTGATGACCGGATGCACCTTTGGAAAGGGGAACTTTCTTTTCAAGAATTATGGGAAACATGCTTTTTCTCTAATGGACAGAAAGCAAGGGAAAGGCGTACGTGTTTGTCTCCGGTCCGATGCTTTCAAGCTAGACCCGGAATTTCTTTCCCTTTCTGAAAAGGTCCAGAAGGACGAGGCATCGGCAAGGGAGATAGAACGGTACAGACAACTCCAGCAGAAACGGGTTGAAAACATTCTAAGGGCCGATACTGACTCTTTGTTCAAGATTGAAGAAGTTACCCCTGAAACTCCTGCTAAGGCCAGGATCATGGACTCTGGAATCTGTGATTTCTGCAGAGAATCAACCAAGGTAGATCTTTTACGCACAATCGATGGCAAAAAAGGTATGTATTCCCTGTTCTGAGAAACATGGCTTCGGGAATTGCTTGTCTTCTTTGCACGGGTCCATTGCTTATTATTAAATGATACCTCGGTAGATGAGTACGTAAATTCTGTCATAATCCGGACGGGGAAGAGGCTAATTCTTGCCCAGCGTCTTGATGCTAAGTGATAACATTGGGATTTTAAAAGAAGAGCAATAACCAAGGGAAATGAGGTAGAACACTTTTGAGAAGTCTCACTATCTGCTATAGAGTCACTGGTTTCCCTTCCTTGTGAAAAGCGACAATTTGATAACCATATATTCATTTTAACAAAACCTGAAAAATGTGGAGTTAAAGTTTGTCCCTAACTACCTCACCTTTTTGAGTGAGCCGGTAGATTTTTCTTGTCGGATTTATTGTCTTCAATATAGCGATGAAACCGTGTTGTATCAGATGCTTGATAATAGATATTGCGACGCTGTGATGGACTTTCAAGTGTTTTAGGAGTTCAGAAAATGTTCTTGGTTCGACAAGGTAATCCAGGACCTGTCTCGTAAGCTCACCCCTCTTGGTTAAAACGTAAGTCCTCTTTTTGCCGGATATCTTATAGAAATCAACAAGCTCCCTGCCTGCCAAGTCCCTGAGAATTCTTGTAATAACGTTGGGATGAACCTTTAATACCTTTGCCAATTCTGTCGGTGTCCTCGGGTCAACAAGTAACTTGACGACTTCCTTTCTCTTTTTGCCGCTGACGACGAAGGCGTAATCGTGAAAAATGTCCATCGTAATGAGGCAGGACTGTTCCTTAATAAGGGTTAGTTCCCACCCATGGGACATCCTTTAGTATCCCATCAGTGGGAACGATTCTTTAAAAACTTCGGTCAATTCCATTTAGAGGAACACAAAAATGGTTGAAAGAGAACCGAAACTCTTCAAGAACTGGGACCCCTATATGAAGGCAAGACAGGTCATGGCATCAGCAATCCTTTTCAGAAGTCATGAATGGGGGGATTGGAAAATTGGCCACGCCAAGCTTTTCGGAATTCTCTTGTGGGATTTCGAGACAAAAAAGAGATGGAAGTTCAAATACAGCACCACGCTAAGAATGGGAGGGTACCGACGAACCCACAACTACAGGCTCCTGAAAAAGTTAGTTAAGCACGGTCTTTTGCGGAAGGAAGGGAATGGTTATTATAGCTTCGGATCCAAGGATTTGGATCTGATGAAGAAGCTGATGGTAGTAATGAAAAAAATGGACACGTTCAGGCACGGGGATGTATCGACGGAGGTGGTGGAAGATTCCAAAACATTGCATTGTAGGTGAAGATTATAAAGAATCATGCAAAGACGGAAACTGTCCGTTAATGCAGATCTGTAGGAGATCCATGGATGAAAAAGACGATCGTGATAAGGATAAGAAGGAAGAATGAATTTAATCGGTATTGGGCCTTTTTTGTATTCTGCGCTTTAATATTGGTGATAGCAGCCCTCATGGTCGAGACTGTTTCACAAGCCTTTGTGTTGATGTTTGCGGCGCTTGTTGTCGTAATATCGGCCTTATTGTACCAGGGGTTCGAGGTTGTAACGGAGTAAGCATATATCGTTTTTCCTTGGACCCCAAAACATTCGTGCAGAGGATTCCAGGCAGAATTAGAGGGCTCCAGAAAATGTCAGGAGGCGAAATCGGTTCCTGACTGCATCTTAGCTGACATGTCAGCAGAATCGAGCTGACAAACACATCTGCATTCCGAAAGGGGGAGGCCTAGCCTGTTCCAAACATTGGCCGATTCCTTGCAAAGAGCGATGGGGCAATCTGAATACTTGCGTATTTCCTTGATAACGAAATCGAATATCTCGGTCCTTTTTTCTTCGGTGAAGCTATATTTTCCTGATTTGGGCCTCTTAGACCCCGGGAATAACTTCGGTGGGAACATGGGTTCCATACCCCTGAGAAATTCTGACATCTCGTTACCTTTCGAAAAGAGGGTATTCCGCATGCGGTAAAAACCCTCTTCAAATCTCAATGTTCCCAGGGTGACCGTTTCAGGGGAGATCTTTCTGAAAATCTCTTCAACGGTTCCGGCATACTGCTCTTCCCAACCACTAAAAGGCACAATAGGATCAAGCCTAATCCTCAATCGATAACCCGCCCCCTGGACCTTACGGGCAGCAATAAGTCTGCGCTCAAATGACGGGGCTCCTATCTCGAACTTCTGGGAGATTATCTCGTTGTTCAAACTCCAGGCGATTATTGAATGGCCGTTATGAGCCAGATCAAGGATATCGTCGACATTATCACTCTTTGTGAGCATAAAGAGATATCCGGTTTCTGCTTGGCCGAACCATGGGATAAATTCTCGTCCTGCACGAGTCAAATGTTCCATCGAAAGCGAGTCTGCAAGCTCCCCACTGTTAAACATTATAGGGTGCCCTACAGCCTTCAGCTTCTTTAATATCTGTTCTTTTATCTTTTGGTACTGGACCCTTATGGTGATGAAAGGGAAGGCCGCGCGGTATGTGAGCTTCAGGTAGCACCATTCACACCGATAAAAACATCCATTGGAGGCCAGCTTCAGCCTATAGAAATGAGGGCAGGCCATCCGATCGTCCGTCATTGTAAAAACATCGACTACGTCAGCCGCTGGGGCAATGTAAACTACTTGCTTTGCAAGAAGAATTTTATCAAGCATTGTGCCTTCCAGCCGGGTTAGAACGTCTGATGCCTTTACAACGGCATTTGGGGTTCCGGAGCTAACGTATTTAACTGGTGTATCGCTGCATTGTTCGAGGAAAAATTGGGTGGCCGGATCATCGCGAACCGCATCATGTACGACTATTTCGCTTGGTTTCCAAGAGGCCATACCGTGGCTCCTTTGGGTATTGTTGAGAAGATGCTCTTAGAATACAAGAAATGTGACCTGGAGTCAAATGAGAGTGAGATAGAATGATATGCGGTATGAGTTCCATATCGAGGGAAAAATGATCCGATTACAATTGGGGCTATAAAGACAGAATTACGAAGAAGGAATGGAATGTTCAGCCGAAAAACAAGTCCAGACCCTGAAAACCCTTGTTAAGAACCCAGAGCTTGCTGAGGACATCACTCATAAAATAACATTAAACCCTTCCATATTTAATCCCCAAAAATAAAACACTTTGTAAACTTACTGAAGTCTTGCACTTTTTTAGACCCATAATTGTTCAAGGTAACTATCGAGAATGTTTTGTTGAAATCGAATTCTCATGGCTTTAAAAGTTAGGGTAATGTTTTCCAACAAAATATATCTTCGTACGTGAAAGGCTAAAGATCGAATCGACAGGTTCCAAGAAGCGCTTGGATCCCTCGATCGCTGAAGGATTTTTAAAAGGATTAAGATGCCATAACTCAGAAGGACGATAGCTACATGCCGCTGGATGGCTTGAGGATTCCGAACCTGATAATGCCCAAAACCTAATCGTTGTTTGAGGTCTTTGATCATCTGTTCGATCTTCCAGCGTTTGGCGTAATATTTAACGATATCCAAGGCAGAAAGATGGAGATTTGTGGAAACAAGATAAGAGGTTTTTTTTCGTTTTTCTTTCACGACCACTACCGCTACTTTGCCCAGACCTTGGATGATGCCAACAAAGCGGGCAATCTTGAGGGTTTTGTTTTTGCCATAGATGAAGGCAGAGACCTCTCGATAAGCTGAACTGATGTCAGAGAGAGTGGTGACTTTGGTTTTCTTTCCATTGATGAAGATAACGGAAGTGGTTTTGAGTTGAGAGATCATATGGTAACCATACTTTCGACAGAGCAGAGCCAATTCTTTTGTCCAATACCAACTATCTGCCAGAAGGTAGACTTTACAGGGGATCGGGAGTCGAAAGGTTTGGAGCATCCGTTTAGCCATGGTGATCTTGCTCTGGAAAGGGCCACATCCTTTGGTTCCTTTAGGATGATAGAGTTTGGCCCAGAGGGGCAGAAGAAAGTCCTTATAGAGCAAAGCAAAGAGGACCCATTGGTGGCCAAAGACATAAGCTTTTTGAGCATGATCTCGATGCCAGGCACATCCTGGAATCTTTTTACCACTCTTCTGGATGATCGTGTCATCCACGATAACAAAGAGCACGGAATGGGCTTTAATCCGCAAGCGATGGAAGAATTGTTCCAAAGCGGTCTCGGCCACTTCCTCCAAGGCCCAGACGTTTTGTCCGAGGAATCGGGTGAAACTGGACAGAGACCGGTGAAGAAATGAGAAGCTAAGGGATTGGACCATCGAGGAGGTGTGGGTTTCTTTGCCCAACTGGATAAAACCGATGACAAAGGAAGAGAAAAGTTTGAAGGAAGGTCTTGAAAAAACCTCTGAGAAGCAGGATAATAGTTTTTGGATATCATGTTTTGCATTCTGGCTGTTCATGGGCTGTTCTCCTTTCTGGGCTAAACTAAGTTGGCGCTTTTTTAGCCTATTTTAGGATAACAGCCTTTTTTATGCACACACTAAAAAGTGCAAGACTTCAGTAAACTTAAAAACAACCTTTCCATCGCTTTTTCCCCCAAGGATTAACCTTATGAGGGGAAAAAGCTCCCCCCTACAGAAGAGATTAACAAAAACAAATACAATGTGACCGTTCGCGGCTCCAAACGTTAATAAACCAGCTGACTATACCTATATATCATGGTCACAACTATCACCATAATCATTAATGATGAAAGTGAAAACGTTGAGAAGATTATAAAAACGTTAGTAAAAATATACAAGGAGGAGATTGAATCATTAAATATCCAAAGAAAATGAAACTCAATAAGATCAAAAGAAAGTATACAACGAGGTCAGTATGTGAGTTTTGTGGCAAGAGATTAAATATAAACAAAGCTATAGAAAAACACCACGACTTATTCCTCGAAAAAAAAACCCTCAAAGAATTATATCGCCTGGATTAAACATAACAAACAAGTATCCAAAGATAAGATAGGATCTCATATGTGCTGGAAACATTTTAGATATGGTCCAAGAGGTTATTAAATCAAGAGGTGATGTGAAAAATGGAAAACAACCCCAACTGGTATGTAATCAAAAACGGAAAAAGCATGCCCATGAAGTTTAGAAAATCAGGACGATGTGAAATGTGTAAAGAAAAATGGAGACAGAATAGTTTAGATTACTTCGGCAGGCATTCGAAGAACTACTATGACTGGATTGAACATAACAAAGAAGCTCAAAAAGGTTTTGGCGCAGAACTCTGTTGGCATTGTTACCCCTATGGAAGCAACCCATCAACCAAAGCAAAAAAGAATTTCTACAATGAGTGCAGACCAGAGAATCAAGCCCACTAACAAAAAACTCCTAAATTAAGGTAATGCTACTAAAATCGATCTCTCTCACGAAATTGCGTTACCACGAGAGATCACAATCACGGGGGGGGGTAGACGCTCCAACCCCCTCCCCCAAAAGTATTTGGGTGAAGAGGGGGTTTCCGCTAAAAAGAGAAACTCCCCCGGAGGAAAGAAAATGGAAAGCGCAACAGAAAAACAGATCATGGCCCTAAAAAAGTTTGCGAAAAACCGCGAACTGAGCAAGGGGATACTAAAAGGGATCGAGTTTAAAGATCTCGACAAACAACAGGCAAGTGACCTCATAACCCAGTGTATTAACCAAAACGGGAACACCTATCACGGAAAAAGCCAGGATAAAAGCAGGTCCTACCAAGACTTCAAAGACGCCCCTGGACTACAAAGAACAACCACACTGACAGACGAAGAAATCATGAATATAAGAGATGCCCACAAGAGGCACTGCAAGGAAATACTCAACGAATGCAGAGACGAATATCCAGGTGAGCCTGAGGTCCAGATCGCCGTATTTGACAAAAGATGCGACAAAATTTATTCCTGGATTCAGCAAGCCCGCGACCAAAAAATAAGAGAACAAAGAACGACCTCAGCTTGAGACGAATAGGAATATTTTTTTATTTCTTTTTCTGATTGTTTTTAAAAATCGAGAGTGCTGATGTGGCTAAGATTCCCTGAGCGCTCCCGAACAAAAAGACTTCAATCCCTGCAAAGGCCATAATAATCGCACTGACCGGTCCTGTACTTGCATAAACCCGATACTTTCTTGGGATAATCAGCTTCCTCTCTGCTTGCGGTAAGATCGCGGATCTCGTCACACTTCTTTTTACCCCAAGCCAATAGCCCGGGACTCACACGGATGATCCTCTCCCCATGCCTTAAGAAATGTATCCCCAACTTATCCGGAAGGCGGCCAAAATATTCCCGGTAAAGGAGCGCATAAATTGCCAACTGGACCATGCAATCAGTGTCGATCTCATCCTTTTTGGAAGTCTTATAATCTATGATCACCGTTTCCCCATCAAAATTATGGATGGCATCTATCACCCCCATAATCCCGAGCTTTTCCGAAGTGATCTTTGTCTCAGCCTTGGGCCTCAGCCTTCGAAAGGCCTCTGCGGCAGAAATATTGTAACGGTACTGGCAGGCGATCAACTTATTGACGTGATACTGGCAGAAATTACCGATCATCGACCTGGCCTCATCATAAAAAGAGGTTATTTCCTCAGGATTGAGGTTCAGCCTTTCCAACTCATCCCTGTTTTCCACCCATCGTGTATCCAGGTCCCCCATCGTCTTGGAACGGAGAATTTCGAAAAAGCACTCAGAAGGGATCTCTGAAATGTCGGTTCTGTGGAAAGCCGCGATGGTCGAATGCACGATACTTCCCATAACAAGATAGATGCTCTGCTCCTGTCCAAGGCGCTTTATGTACCGATAATAGTATTTTCGGGGACACTGCATATGGGTAAGTATGGAAGTTGGACTCTCCAGCCTGCCTTTGATGGCCTCTAACATGCTTCCATACATTAACAGTCCGCCTTTATAAAGTTTTCCCTAAATGGCTGAAACTCTGCGGATTTGAGTCAAATTCTTTACAGGGTCGCTTTTTCCCCCAAAAAGTATTTTGGGAGGGGAAAAAGCTCCTCAAGGAGGTTGGCAAATCATGAAAGACAAAGTAGCAAGATGCCACAAATGCAATTCGGAAATGGAGATAGAAAGAATTCCTTATGGCGTTCAAGAATCCGAATATTACTGCCCAAAATGTGGACACACAGGAGGGCCTGACAGGGGGTGCAGAATGCTTCCCATCGTTACCTACGAGCGCAAAAAGTGGTTTTTCGATGAGCGATTGAGGCAACTAAGGAATGTGACGAACCCCCATGACTTCATAGACCTCAACGATTTTGAGGTTGAGTATTTCAGAAACAGAATAGGGAAGAAAACCTGAAGTAATAACGCCGTGCAAATTTTAAAATCCGGCTAAGGGAAATTCTTAAATTTCCCCCTTTGGTTTGCCCGATTGTTGACCATTTTCTCTTGACGCCCTCCGATTGATTTTTTGACCATACCCCCACGTCGGCTCACTTCAAAAAATTTTCGGCCCATGCTCTTTTACAGACAGGCCAGAAAATATTTTGGTTCCGCCGACGGAATTGGGAGTATGAAAAAATCAATTAACGGAGGTCGGAAGAAAATGGAAAAACAAAAAAACAAACCAAAGGAAAGAATAACAATAGGAAGAATTTCCCTGCTAAAATGGGAAAACTTCAATGGCGCCGGAGAGGTTTTCGTTACCTTCTCCCTCAATAAGACAGTGATGAAGAGAAGGGAAGATGACCCTTCTAAGTTCGAAGGACAAGTCTTCAGCCTAAATGGACTTACCAGTTATGACTTAGCAGCAATAAAGGAAGCGGTTAAAGAAATGGAGGAAAAGTATGAAGTCGAGGGGTGGTCACAATGACCACCCCTATTCTCTCAAAAATATACGAGAAAATAGATGACTTGAAAGAAGAGATAGAGGAACTACAAAGACAGAAATACAAACTCCAGGGACTTTACGACTTTGCAGACTTCATCGAGACCCACAACCTTATAGACAACGAAATTGAAAGGCTACGACTGCAACTCAAAGAAGAGCAGGCCAGTGTAGGTATCAGGGATGACACAGATGATGACGAAGAACATTGAAGAAAAAAAGGAGGGGAGGAGTCTTCCCCTCTTCCTTTTTTCTTTTATTATACTCTAATAATTCAGCTATCCTATTGATAATAGTGATTTTATCTGATTTATTTATTTAATTGGAGAGTCTTTCTTTCGGCGAAAGCAATAAAAGGCGCTTCGCTTCCGCTCAGCTAACCTTTTAATTCTTTCGCCTGCAATGAAACTGCTGAGGATCTATTAGTGAAAGAATAGTAGGACGGATAGGTAGGTGGAGTTGGCGGGATGATCGAAAGGTGGGGGCATCGAGTAATTAATTTGTGGAGTAAGAACTTGGGAAGAAGGAGTTGAAAAACAGGTACGGAATTGAAGGAACTGAAAAGGATTCAAGTGTGCACTGGATTGGAGACGAATGAATGGAGAAGCGGAGATTGGAAGGACGATTGTGAAGAAGGATTATTTAGAAAAGATTTGAGAGAATAGCTTGAAAGAATGGATTAAGGAAATTGGTCGGAATGAATCGAGGATCGAAGATTTGATGGCAGAATTGGATGTGAAGATTTGATGAAGGGATTTGATGAAGAGATTTGATGTGGGGATGGGGGGAGGAATAAGCCTGGAATTCGAAAAACGAAAGTGTAAAAGTAGGTGCCATGATCAGTATTTCATTTGGCAGACAATGGTAACAACGCAGGATGCAATGCATTGTTGGCCATTCTCGTGTTTGCCTTTTTCCAAGCCAAGTACCTCTGCGCTTCCTTAACAAGCGGGTGAGAGGCAATGCTACAGACACAATCCCACGTTGCAGTCAAGACCTGCACATCTGGAAATGAAACAGCCGCATGAGGCATGTCAGGAGACAGGCTGACTCCAAGGACAGCGAAGTGATCCACTGTCGGGAAGACCAGCTTGCCGAATTTGTGCAGAAACTCCAATCGGAGTTCAATCTGGTCTTTGCCCTTTCCCTTCCCCTGTCCGGTCCCGATTGCAGACTGCCATTTTGCTTCTCCCAAGACCACTGCGTCATTTGTGAGGATTCCGAAATCAACCTCCGGCCCGCCGGGTACTAAGGTGTCGGGGTGCGGAGTCCTTCTCCACAAGAAGATGTCCGAGGTCTTGATTGCTCTTTGTACCAGTCCCACGGCAGAGAAGAAATGCGAAACCCATTTGTTGCGAATGGCGTGTTCAGAACGAGCAACGGTTCCGAAAACAGACCATGTGATGGCGTCTTCGCTATGGATTGACTGGAGGTCGCAGTAATAACCGAGAGACCGTGTCGCTCTCTCCAAATCAGCGCCAGCGAAAGCTTTGACATGCTGACTCAGGTACAGTTTCTGAAGAACCTCGGCAGGTGGCCAAGGTACAATCCCTGTGGAGATCAGATTGTCAAATGGATTTAAAACAGCGAGCACGCCTCCTTCGCTGTGGGCTACTTCGATCTCCCGATTGTTCCAGTTCTTCATGTTTTTTCTTAAGCCAACATTGAGTTTTCTATTTTTGCAACAATTTTATACCTAATCAGGGTAAATTATCAATTCTTTTGTCAACAATTATCCGATGTCAAATAGGTTTATAAGCTAAAGATATTCACCGTGAGTCTGAAGGGGGAGTTATATGAAAGACGAAGAGTTCCAAAGGAGATTAGAGTCTATTTTATCAAAGCTCTACAAGATAGATCAAGAAGTCAGGGAATATCTCAAAGACCAAAAAAATGACGTCAAGACACCTGGTTATGATCGGAGGTCCTATTTCGAGAATAGGGGTATGTTCCCCGACGGGAAGTATGGTTACGGTAATGGCAGAAAATAGATAATAGAAAACAGCAATCATTATATATATTTATCTCTCTTAAATCTTCCCGTTCAAAAAATTTATGCCTGATGAGGAACAGGAGAGAATAGGGATTTTCGGGAAAATCGGCAACGTCCGGTCAGGGCGTTTTTATTTTCCCTGAACTCCCCAATTTCTTCAAAAGACAATACAGGCGTTGTCAAAAAGGTTTTTAAACCCTCGTTGAGAATCCAGGGACGAAATGGAAGACAAAATCGATATTCACGGAGTGGAAGCAAGATGCGACACATCGCTTGATAAGTTCAAGGCTGATTCAAATATAAACGAGAAGAATAAGGAGTTGATTCTTAAATTTGTCGGGGACTGCAGGGCAGGAAAAACGTTAATAGGAAGATCCAAAAAGAAGATTGGCAAGGCAAGGATCCTAAAATATCTCTATGTGCTCAGGACAGTATCGGGATGGTTAGGTAAGCCTTTTGACGAGGTTGGACCCGAGGAGATAGAGAAACTGATATCCGACCTCGAAGAGGATGCCTATAAGAAAGGTTCCGGGACGAAGCACTACAGTGAAGAGACGAAACTCGACTTCAAAAAGGTCTTAAGGAAATTCTATAAATGGTTGGGGCGGGGACAGTTGGTAGAGTTCATGGACATGTCCATAAAACCCAAGGATGCTCCGGCCATAACCAGGGAAGAGGTGGAAAAATTGCTGAACTCCACGCCGGATAGCGGTCTCAAGGCAGCGACGATGGTTTTATTCGATGGAGGAATGAGGGCCGAGGAGCTTCTGAATATCAGGCTCAAAGATTTAACAAAGAAAAGAAATGAAAACGAAACCGAATCCTACTGGGTTGATATAAGATTCTCCAAGACCGAAGCGAGAAAAATTCCCCTCCCGCTCTGTAATAAATATCTGAGCGAATGGTTGGCCGACCATCCCAACGCGGACGATCCCGAGGCACAGGTATTCCCCCTCTCTTACGGCAGGCTTAGCAGCAAGGTATCCAGTCTGGCGGAGAAAGCCCTCAAAAAGCGGATCACTTTGCATACCCTGCGGCACAGTTCTGCAACATATTGGGCCCCAAGGATGAACCGCTACCAATTCTGCACCAAGTACGGGTGGTCCTTCAAAAGCAACATGCCCGACAGGTACATCAAGAGGAAAGGAATAATCTTCGAGAAGATTGCTGAAAAGGGGGACACCGACCAGCTGACCAAGCTTCAAAAAGAAAACAGACAGCTCGTGGAAAGGGTGGAGATGTTAGAAGGAGAATACAAGCAGGTGAGGAAAGCCTTAGAGTTTGTAATGGAGCTTGTTGAGGTTGTGGGAGACGAGGATCTGAAGAAATACCTTTTTAAAAAGAGAGAAGAGCAATTAAGGGCGGCGAAAGCCGGATATTCTTTAACATCTCAAAATGATTAAGAGTTTTAAGACTTGTGGACTTCTGTTCAGGTGGAATTCAATGTGTGCAGGTTAGTGGGCTGCCCCCCTATTATTCTCCTCAATTAAACCTACCGGCAGAGTTGTTCTCGTAGTTCTCCCTTGGTTTTTTTCTCCATGATGATACATGAAACCAGTCTCGGTAGGGTAAAAAGGTAGGAATTTCCGAGAGATTAAGAGCTGAACTATGCATAAGAATTGCTATAACGTTGCGTTTTTGGTATATTAAAACAACTTCATAAAGGGGGTGAATTGGCGTTCTCTAAAAGAATTTTTTGGACAAATTTAAGCCAAAGATCTTGATGAGTTGAAGGCAGCATTCAAAAAATAGCGTCGCATTGGCTTGAGGAACGTATTCCAGAACAATTGAAAGGTGAGGGTGGATGATCCTAGCCACTTCTAAGTATTCCATTTGTAAGCTTACTCTACAATTTTTAAAATGAAAGATTTAGCCACACAAATGATAGACATCGAACTTGACCCACACGATATTCAGGCTTTAAACAGCGCCGATGCAGTAGCGGCCTTTTTTGCCCGACTTGGGTATAATACCGACGTTCGAACATTACAGACTGCAAATAATCTCGGGATTACTGCTGAAGGTACCACCCGCCCTATTAAGAAGATCGAGTTAATTGCAGATCAAAGGGAAGCTTTTGCAGGTCGAACAAATTCGACCTGGAGAAACCTTGCCTGATTCAGGCAAGGAAAGGGGGCAGTGTCTCTCTGCGCTGTTGGATTTCATTTCCAAGGAAAGGGAAAGCATCATTGGGTTGGATTTCCCCTTTAGTTTACCAGGCAAACTGATTGAGTCCCAATCCTGGGAAAACTTCATTCTTTGGTTCCCAGAAAAATTTCAAACTCCTCAAGAATTCAAACAATATTTTCTTCATGCAGCAAACGGCCATGAGCTCAAAAGGAAGACGGACCACGATCAGAATACCCCTTTTTCACCTTACAATCTTCGTCTTTATCGTCACACCTATTATGGAATACGAGATCTGCTAAATCCCTTTGTCCGAAATCATCTGGCCTACACTCTTCCTATGCAAAAACCATTACCTGACAAACCGTGGGTTATCGAGATTTGTCCTGCGGCGACTTTAAAAAAAGAACATCTCTATTTCACTTACAAAGGAAAGGATAGAGAACAATATAACAAACGTGTGTTTATATTGGAGAAGCTTGAAATGGCCGGAATAAAAATTGCTCAATCAGACCTGCGATCAAAGATTCTGAGAGATTCCGATGGGGATGCTCTGGACAGTATCATTGCCGCATTTGCGACTTTTCGTGCTCTTAAAAATCTTGTTCCTTGCGATTACACCCAACAAAGTACGTACAACATGGAAGGATATGTTTACACTTAAGAAGATTTGGGATCAGACGGAAGTTATACACTTTATCCTTCACGCCCTTTCCTTAAGCGAGATGAGCCATTGTCGGTTATGCGGCTGGGAGTGTGGCATCAACAGGTTTTCAGGCGAAAAGGGCAAGTACGGTCTAGGAAACCAGGCGTTTGCTTCTCGCCCTTTCATTCATATTGCCGAGGAATCAGTGATTAATCCTACGGTGGTGACGAATTTTTGGGGCTGTGCCCTTCACTGCACTTACTGCATTGATTCCACGGTTTGGGATCCGGGAAACCTCGCTCCACTGGACCCTAAGCACTTCTGGGAGGAAGTTCAAAGGCTCAAGATGGGAAGCCCACCCATTAACACGCTTGAATTTACGAATCCAACCGAGTCATTGCCTACAATAATCGGCCTCCTGTGTCAAGCACCTTCCAACCCCAACTTGTCGGTGGTAATGAATTGCCATTTATACGGCTCTAAAACTTTCTATGACCCTGCGGGCCAGATCACGGATGTTTGGCTTCCTGACTTAAGGTACGGGAATGACAAATGTGCAAAGGCGCTAAGCGGAGTGGACAACTATATGAAGTATGCGAAGCTGGGTTTGGATGCCATGGTGGAACAGGGGGTCAGGGTCATTGTTCGAATCTTGGTTCTTCCGGGCCATGTATCATGCTGTCATGAGCCTGAAATGGAATTATTGTGTGAATATAAAGACCGAATTTGGGTTAGCGTTCTGGACCAATACGTTCCTGAGCATGAAGCTCATCTCGATCCTAACCTAAAAAGACGTCCGACAAAGGAAGAAATTGAAGCAGTAAACTCGTTAGTTGAAAAGTATGGTTTACGGAACATTTTGATAAACAGTAAGGATTTTTGGAGGTTTTAAATAAAAAGTCAGAAGAGAGGAGGCGGGCTATCTTGAACTCGCCTCCTCTCTCTATACCAGGGTTTATTTCTTCGGCGGAATGATCCCTTCTTTGAAGGCCTTGGCAATGCGCATTTTCACAACGGTTTTTGCCGGGATCTTAATCTCTTGACCAGTGGCGGGGTTTCGGCCTTTGCGGGCTTTTCTTTTGACCAGGACAGATCTTCCGATTCCTGGAAGGACAAAAGCTCCTTTTTCCTTGGTTTCGGCAATTGCCAGCGCTGCATATTCATCAATGATGGATGCAGCGGCCTTCTTGGAAATCTCAAACTTCTCAGCGAAATGAGTGACGGTCTGTCCCTTTGTCAGAAGTTTTTTCTGAGTTGCCATATTATTTTACCCTCCTTTTTAGGATAAAGTTACTTGGAAGTCTATAAAAGAAAAGTGCCTTGAAATCAAGCACAAAAACAACCTTTTTAAATAGGGTGATCAATTTCTATATTATGTTCCTGAGAATTTTTCGGCGATTAACCGTGCTGTCATGGGAGCATTGCTCCCTGCACTTTTATGACAGGCGCTGTCCACAGTTTTTTTATTTTTCAGTGTTTAAGTACCGAGATCAAAGGTATCTTTACTCCCAAATGCCCTCAAAAGACTCCGCAAGTTGCCTGTGAGCATCTGTCCTGCTTCTTGATTAGAAACTCCCCAAATAATAGCCAGCTGTGAAATTAATTCTGAGACATGCCAGGGCATTAATGACTGTCCTTTTGACTGCACAAAAGGTCCATCTGTTTCCGTAAGAACTCGATTCCGTGGCATACGAACCACTAGGGTTTTGCCTCTATTGCCGAGTAGCATAGGGGGTCCCACACTAAACCAGCAACCAAGGCTAACCGCTCGCTCAAGATCACGCATACCACCCGAAAACCAATGGAGTACCGGAATACCTGCCCCTGGGTATCGCGCCAAAACATTAAGCACTTCACCGCTGGCCCTCCGGCTGTGGATCGACATTACACGACCACCGGTACGTTGGATAGTTTTCAGAAGATGTTCAAACACATGCATCTGCTGCAGGAAGTGTTTCCTAAATTCTGGAGCTCCGTCGAGTCCAATCTCGCCAACATAGGGCGCATCTGGAAGGATTTCATCAAACATAGAGAGTTCACCGATTCGCTCTTGAGCAAGTTGTGGATGAAACCCCAAAGCCAATCGGATCCGTCTTTCGTTTTGCACAAGTCGCCAACTACCCCTCCATGCGCTTGGTACCGTGGTTACAGCCAGCACATAGGTTCCTCGATCGCGGCACTGTTCGACGATTTCTTCTGGTTTTGGATAAAGGTCAATATGACAATGTGGGCTAACTACCAGATCATGAGCCAGGGCAAAGGGTAGAAATGGGTGACACTCCTGAGAGGGAGAAAGGAGTGTACCCATGGAAGATGTAGAAGAAGTCAAGAAGAAGGGTAAAGGGAAAGAGAGTCGGTATGGAAAGCGATATGGGTTTGAGTTCAAGCTTCGTTGTGTGAAGTTACGATTGGAAGAAGGGATCCCGATTCCTTTGTTGTCTAAGGAGGTGGGCGCCAGTAAAGATGTCATTCGTCGTTGGGCGAAGGCGTATCAGGAACGGGGAGAAGCAGGGTTACGGAATAGGGTTATCCCGGCAGGGAGTCGAAGGAAGCTTCCCGGACCCGTACGTGAGAAGATCGTCGAGATCAAGAAGCATGAGCCCCTCTTTGGTGTCAAGCGGATTTCCCATCTTTTAAAGCGCGCGTTCTTCCTCAGCGCCAGCCCGGAGACGGTACGTCGGACGCTAAGGGCAGAGTCGCTGATTGTTCCCTCCGGAAAGAAACACCAGCACAACATTACCCGTCCCCGGTTTTTTGAACGGTCAACACCGAATCAATTGTGGCAGTCGGATATCTTTACGTTCCGTCTGGGGGGCCGGTATGCCTATTTGATTGGGTTTATCGACGATTACTCGCGGTATATGGTGGGCTTGGAGTTATACCGGACCCAGACAGCGGACCAGGTGTTAGAGGTGTATCGTCGGGCGATTGGCGAGTATGGGATACCAAAGGAGATGCTGACGGACCGGGGGCGTCAATATACGAACTGGCGGGGATCGACCCGGTTTGAACGGGAGTTAGGGAAGGAACGAGTGAGACACATTAAATCTCAAGCTCACCATCCGATGACGTTGGGGAAGATAGAGCGGTTTTGGAAGACGATCTATGAGGAGTTTTTGGTACGGGCGCAGTTTGGAAGTTTCGAGGAAGCCAGAGAGAGGATCCGTCAGTGGGTGCAGTATTACAACCACAAACGGCCTCACCAGGGGATTGGGGGATTATGTCCTGCGGATCGGTATTTTGAGATTCAGGCAGAGTTGAAAAAGACGATGGAGCAAGGGATTGCAGACAATGTCCTGGAGATGGCCTTGAGGGGGAAACCTCGGGAGCCCTTTTACATGGTAGGGCGAATGGAAGGACAGTCCGTAGTCTTACGGGCGGAGAAAGGGAAGCTGCGTTTGATGGTCGATGATGAGGAAGGCGGTGGGAAGCAGGAGATGGTTTATGACGTCACCGCCGGAGAAAAAGAAAAGAGGGATGGCTCTATTGAGACGATTCAAAGGGGGGAGACAGATGGAAAAGACGGAGAAACCGAAGGTGGAGAAGCCGGGGGTGGAGGAGAAGAAAGGGCGGAAGGGATCCGGCTATACGGCAGAGCAGAAGTGTCGGGCAGTGTTGTCGGTATGGACGGAGAGGCGCAAACCCGGGGGGGTATGCCGGGAGTTGGGAGTGGCGTGGAGTGTATTGAACCAGTGGCAGGAGCGGGCGATGGAGGGGATGCTCTTGGCATTGCAGCCACGAGTTCCGATGATAGAGAAGACAGTGGCATTGAACTCGCGTCTTGCGGTATTGTTGGAGCGGAAGAGCAAGGGAGGATCGATGAAAGGATTGGAGCGGCGTTTAGCCAAACTTCAAGTGAGTCCGGTGACCAAGGCAGGGGAGTTGAGGGAGGCTGCGGCAGAGAAGAAGGTCTGACGATCTTGGGGGAGATTCCCGATGGAACAAAGGAAACGGCACGAGAGGGGTCGGGTGGAGCAGAACAAAAAGCTTGCCCGGGAGCGGGCACTGGTGATTCTCCAGGTGCGCAGTGGAGCCTTATCGGTAAAGGAAGGGGCGAAGCGACTGGGGGTATCGCGCAAGACCTATTACGAGTGGGAGGAGAAGTCTTTAAGAGCCATGGCCCTGGCGCTGGAGAATCATTCTGCGGGAAGGCCGCCCGCGCCTGTGGACGAAGAGAAGGAGACCCTTCGGGAACGGATCCAGGCGTTGGAGAAGAAGCTGGATCTGGCTGAGAAGACGATTGAGGTGAAACAGTTACTGGGAGCCTATGAGGAGTTTCGAGGCAGGGGCACTAAAAAAAACCGGTAGATCGGCAAGAGGCGATAAGAAAGGTTGTGGAGATTATTGAGAGCATGAAGGAACGGACAGGGATGCCTTATGGGATGATCTGCAAGACGCTTCAGCTCCCTTGGGCCAGTTTCAAACGATGGCGGTATCGGATTCGGGGGAGCATGGTTTTAATCAATCCGCCAGGCCAAAAGAAGGTGGAGCCATTTGATCCTTGTCTTGACACGGAGATTCGATTGTTAGATCATGGGACGAAGCGCAGTGCAGGGACAACCGGCTTATACCAACGGTACCGGTTCAGTATATCACGGCGAGAGTTGGGGCAGATGGTGGAGCGGGTGCGGCACGACCTGGAGGCGGATCGCCGTACCCATGTTCGCTGGATCGAATGGCTGATGCCGGGAGTGGTATGGGCCATGGACTTCACGGGATATGACCTGGGCATAACTGGTAAAATCTATTTGCACAATACGCAGGATCTGGGTTCGCGGTACAAGTTTTTGCCGATGGCCGGAGGGTATCCGGTAGGAGAAGAAGTGGCCGGGTATCTGAGAGAGAAGATTGATCGGTATGGTGCGCCTCTGGTGTTGAAGCGGGATAACGAAGGGAATATGAACCATAGAGCCATCAACGATGTATTAGCTGAATCATTTGTTTTACCTTTGAACAATCCGGAGTATTACGCACCCTACAATGGAGCGATCGAGGAGTCGCAACGAGAGGTAAAGAGTTGTTTGCGGAAGAAGCTTATGGA
>Ga0315279_10001935_pt1 | contig 32676 bp, 46 predicted proteins | sample YL17G06_20_MG_FD_203694 | JGI IMG/M metagenome (GOLD analysis project Ga0315279, IMG submission 203694) | Sediment microbial communities from Yellowstone Lake, YNP, Wyoming, USA - YL17G06_20 | ecosystem: Environmental > Aquatic > Freshwater > Lake > Sediment | place: USA: Wyoming | collected...
CCCAAGCTGTAACCTGCTGGCGGCGGATTGTCTTTCACCCATACCTGAAACCAGGCTTCGTCGAATTGGATTACTCGTACCAGCCAATCGCGTTTTTGGGTGAAGAATATGTAAACTTCCTGGGTCTTCTTGTGGGTTTTATGAATGGCCTCGTCCATGTCCATGTGATCCAGCTCGCCGGCCTTCCCCTGCTGGAATTTCTGATACAGCGGCTCAAGCAACTCCCGCCAACGGTAATCGTAGTAGGAATCCAGCAAAGCTTCTTTCCATTGATATCCTGGGGTTTGGGGGTTTTGGTGCGCGTTTTGTGTGCCATCTTTCACTCCAAGGGGTCAAATGGGCGGTTCTGCAGAGAGCTGCGATGAAAAATCATCGGGAACCATGACGGTAAAACCTGCAGATATGGATATGATCAGTTGTCATTTTATAACCAAGGTGTAATTAGCGCTATTAGTTATTTACACCTGTCTGCCCAGGATCATGCCTGGAACCGGGACATATGTCCCGTCATAGGTGGGCACATGTCCCGAATATATCAAAGACGCTTGACAAAGAGTATTTCGCTGGTATTATATAAATCGTAAGACCTAAACAATTAAATAATTACCGAGCGCTCTTTAGCGCCCGATAGAACGTCAGTCAACCAATCCCCACACGTGAGCAGCATTTTCCTACTGGTATAGCGTGTGGCTTTTTGTTTAAAACCACAGCCAGACAAGTAGGAGAAGTAATAACGATAGCTTTGGTTGAACTCTGCACGAGAAAAGCAATCGGCAAAATTTTCTAAAACCAATGGAGGTGACCCATCTCGATACTTATCCCCATATTCCCATCCCCAGCCGCACTTTCGCCGGGCGGTTGGGCAGCGCGCTGAAGCTGTTGGGTCGCTCAACTGCAGCGTGGGCCTCACCCAAGCGATCAACCTGCGAAATTAGCAGGCTCTCCCCAGATCGGGGAGTTGCAACCCTAAGGCGGTGTGCCGGCAAGTTGTCTTACCGAGGTTGGCGAGAAAGTTTTTTGTTATAGGAAACTAAGGGAAAAGCGATCATTGATCAAGAACCAATGATCTCGGATTTGTGGAAGTGAATATTGAGCAAAAACTGTGAAGGTAGCTTAGGATACCAAATGATGAAAGCTCTGCAGGGCATCTTTCGACCTGGCGCCAGCCGACATAAAGCCAAGCGATACCATCGGGATGCAGAACTGATCACCGGCATCAGCACCATGCGCTGCATGTCGGCAGATGTGCATCAGTTCGCCCGGTTCATTCGAGTCAATTGGCCTGAGGTGAAAGACCTGTCCGAGGTAAGGTCAGAAATGGCGCTAGCCTATATCGAAGAACTGGGAGATCGAGAGAGGTCAGGAGGAAGGATTGCACGTGTCTGCGCTTCCTTGCGCAAGCTGGACGTCGCCTGCCGCAAGACCGGCAGCTTCCCTCTTGATGCACCACTGTTGCTACCCTACAAAGATCAGGGAGGACCAGGCGGCTTCCATTCAAAACCAAAACCAATCCCCTACACCGAAGAGCAAGCCCAGGCGATCATTGCCCAGATCACTCCAAAAGATCCGATCGTAGCCAGGTTGCTCACTCTTATGTGGGCAGGTGGGTTGCGCATCACCGAAGCCGCCTATCTACGTGCCCAGGATATAGACCTGGAGAATGGGGCAATCTCTCTAAACCAGGAAGAGAACATCAACCGTACCAAAGGCGGTAAGCCGCGAACTTTCAGTTATACACTTCAAGCCCAGGAATTCATGACCACCCTTAAGAATTCTCCAGATATCCAGCCAACCGGTCACCTATTCACGGACAGGCTGGGACTGCCGGACCGGGCAAGAAAGCTGGTACGCCAGGCATGCCGTGAATTAGGCATCCAGCCATTGGGGACACACGGCTATCGCAAGACATTTAGCGTGGAGGCATATCACCAGGCGAGATCACATGGTGCGGATGACCACCAGGCTTTATTGGAGACTTCCCACAAGCTGGGCCATAACCGGATCGATGTGACTCGCCAGAGCTATGTATCCTCGGAGGAGCGGCAGAAGGGAGTTATGCAATATGATGAGTGATGAGACAATTACTTTGTCGTCTATTCAATACGTGATTGGGGGAGATCTGGAATCCGTCCGCAGTGCCTTGATCAAAAGCCTGATGATGAATTCAATCCCCTACTCTCAAGGGGACCATGGTGAATCTGCTCGCTTGGATCCAGCTGATGTATTCCAGCTGTATTCTCCCCGCTGGTTGGTGGTGGGTCGGATCGAGCTGGAAAGAATAGATCTCAGCCAGGTTTTGTTGCGCTTCTGCTTGCCAATCTTTCCCAGCCAAGCAGAAGTCGAAATTCACGAAAATGCTATCCGCGATGCACTTCCACCACCCGCAGCTGTCATCCGCATCATGGATGCCGAAGGCGACCGGACCAGGGCAATTGCATATCTTGCTCGCTATCTGCACCAATTTCGCATCCAATGCCTGCAGGAAATCCAATCCGTGCTACAAAGCAGGCTGGGGTTGATCCCCGTGTATGGGCTGATAATTGAAAGACACCGAATTCTTGAGCTGGTTGTCTCACCTCCCAGGTCTGAGATGTATAAAGATAACGAAGATCGGGATATCCCGCGGGATAATCTGGTCTTGCGGGACGACCAACAGGAAATGCTGCGCCTGTGGCAATCCGGCCAGACTGCTAAGGTGATCGCCCTGCGCACCTCCAAAACGGAAAAGACAGTCCTGAATCAACTCACCCTTCTACGCAAATCGCTCGGTGAAGAGCTGGTACCGCGTCGAAGGTAAAAAAGGGATAAATTGGGATAATCTGGGATATGGACAACGGGATATCCCTGCGGTTACAAAGACGGTAATAACAATAGCTATTACAAATTTCTGCAGGAGGTAACCGTTATGTTTCAATATTTACCCAATCCCCACACTAAACTTCCCCACGCTGTCATCGTGAAAGCCCCAGGTCTGCTCCCCATGCTATACACGGTCCGCGAGCTGGCGGATGAGCTGAGCATGCCAGAACGGACGTTACGTGATTGGCTGCACCATGGTGCGCCGCATACCCGTGATCGATTAGGGCACATCTGGGTAGATGGGCAAGCATTCACGGCCTGGGTTTCCAGCCAGCGGAAGAAAGACCCGCGGGTCAGACTCCAACCTGGCGAGGGGTATTGCATGAATTGCAACCGCATTGTGATGATGCTTCATCCTGCTCGTCGCCCTTCAGCAGGCAAGTTGGTTTATATACAGGGTGTTTGCCCGTATTGCAATGGAAAAGTCTCTCGGGGAGCGCGGCGTGATTCGGCGCAGTAATTACCTGCTGGTCAGGCGCTATCTCCAGGATCTGGGGGAAGTCTACCAGTTGTCAGGCAGCTCAATCGGTCGTTACCGCTTCTATCTGCGCCACTTGCTGCTTTGGTCTGGCGAAACGCCATTTCAGCAGGCAGCCAAATTGCGTCCAACATTTCCAAGCTATGTTAGCAATCTGCCTGGTCGGAATGCAGAGGTGCCACTCGCCTCAGTATCCCAAAAGAAAATCATCGAAGTCGGCAAGCGGTTTTTCACCTGGGGTAAGCAGAACTATCCCAAGGAATTTGGTTCACTGACAACCGCATGGTTGGAGAGCCTGAGAGCACCTCGAATCAGAGATACCAAAGATGAACATGAATATGTCTCGTTGGAAGAAGTCCTGCAATTGACTGCCATACCCCATGATGAGAACGATCCCGCGCTTTTACGGGATAAAGCCTCTGCAGCGATGCTCTTTCTTTCTGGTGCTCGAGCAAGCGCCTTCACCACCTTGCCTATTTCCGCAGTGGATCTGCCAGCCAAGACCTTGCGCCAATGGCCGGAGTTAGGCGTTACTACTAAGAATGGTAAACGTGCCACAACTTACTTACTGCCCATTCCAGAGCTATTATCGATGGCACAGAGTTGGGATGATGTGATCCGCACAAAGCTGCCATCGACAGCTCCCTGGTATGCGCCTGTCTCTGCACAGTGGGGGAGACAATCCCTTGTAGATTCCGAACCGGGAAAGAATCGCCACCAGGCGTTGGACAAACGCTTGCGCAGGCTATTCACTCTGGCAGGTTTGCCCTATAAGTCAGCCCACAAATTTCGCCATGGTCACGCAGTATACGGCCTTCTCAAAGCTCAAACCATGGCGGATTATAAAGCGGTCTCGATGAATTTGATGCACAACGATATCAAGATCACCGATAGCATCTATGCACCCATCCTATCGGAAGAGGTTAAAGATCGCATTGCTAAACTAACATCAGGCCAGGACTCTGTGCCAGACACAGAATTCGATGACTTGTTGGGTCAGCTATCGAATGCCGATCTATCGAAAGTCTTAAGGATCGTCGCAAGTCGATTATCAGCGTAATATAATGAGCATGATTAGAAGACAATTTCCTATGGGCATGTTTGACATGCTCCCTGCTGAACTTGTAGAAGGCGAAGTTGGGATTGAATGCCTGAATTTGTGTGACATCTGTCACTATGAGCCTGTTATTTCAGCGATAAAATATATTCGAATTACCGAATATATTTTGATGGTAGGGTTGTTGCATGACGACTAATCACAAATACCAAATTCACACGGATGCCCAAGGTAACTTAGTAGTCCCTTTAGAAATTGTTGTGAAGTTTGGGCTCAAACCAGGGACTGACCTTCTCTTGGAAGAGACGGATGATGAGATGGTCTTCCGTCGACCTGTGTCACATCTGGCAAAGGTCTACATTGAGCCTACCAGTAAATGCAATCTCTCGTGCCGGACGTGCATCCGCAACGTTTGGGATGAGAAGATGGGTAAGATGTCTAATGCAACATTTAAACGCATCTTGGATGGGATAAAGGAACTTGGTTATCCTCCATCGATTTTCTTTGGTGGCTTTGGTGAGCCACTTTCACACCCACATATCGTGGACATGGTTGCTGAGGCGAAGAAGTTTTGTTCAAAGGTAGAACTGATCACCAATGGGATGCTGTTGAATGAAAAACTTTCTATCGATCTGATTGAGGCTGGACTAGACACATTGTGGGTATCGGTAGATGGGGCAAAGCCTGAGAGTTATGCAGATGTCCGTATAGGTGCAGCTCTCCCGGAAATTTTTAAAAATATCAAACAATACCGACATCAGTATGTGCTAAGGAAATGGGTTGATCCAGATATTGGCCTGGCTTTTGTTGCTATGAAACGGAATATTAGCGATCTACCCCTGCTATTAAAAATGAGCACCAAGCTGGGTATATCGCGATATCTGGTAACCAATGTCCTGCCCTATACAAAAGAAATGTGCGACGAAATGCTTTACGAACGCTCGCTTGATACGCTGGTCAGCAAACCTATGAGTTGGGCACCAGGATTAGATTTACCTTTAATCGATGCAAACCAATATACGATTGACCCTCTGATTCAAGTAATGGGAATACGCCCACGAAATTATCTAACACATCGAAAATGGAGTGATTCGATTGATTACTGTCCTTTTGTTCGCAAGGGCTCAACCGCGATAGCTTGGGATGGGAATGTCAGCCCATGTCTGCCACTGATGCACCAACATGAAAGTTATTTGAAGGAGTTGAAGCGCACAGTGAAGCGGCATGTGGTTGGGAATGTCAATGATCAAAGCCTGAAGGTGCTCTGGGAATTACCTGAATATATGGATTTTCGCAAACGAGTGGATGAATTCGATTTCTCTCCCTGTACTGTTTGCGCAAGCTGCGAGATGGCTGAATCCAACCAGGAAGACTGCTACGGTAATACGTTTCCCACTTGCGGTGGCTGCCTGTGGGCGCAGGGATTCATTCGATGCCCCTGAACCTTGTTTCATGGACAAAAGATCTTACCCAGAACCCTTGACAAAGAATAACTAGAAGCCTATAATATATTCGGATTTACGAATATGACAAAAACAAAAACAATTCTCTCCCCGCAAAAAATCTCTAGATTATTCCGCAGTCTGGGACAATCCTCGCACCTGGAAATCATACTGGCGATTGGCACAGGAGAAGCCTGCGTTTGCCATCTGGAAGCAGCTACAGGATGGAGGCAGGCCTATATTTCGCAGCACCTGATGGCTTTACGCAGCGAAGGATTGGTCGCCTCTCGACGCGATGGGCGCAATATCTATTACCACCTCAAGAATGCTGAAGTTCTCAGCCTCATCCGCAAGGCTGCTGGCGTTACCGGTATAACAGATATCGAGGCAGCCCAAAGCCGGTTAGCTGAGCCACTCCCCAATTGCAGCTGCCCCCATTGCAGCGCACGAGAAGCAGAGAATCGCTTGCGAGAAATCCCCAATCTGGCAGTTGGGAATTAATAAGCTATATTTCGCGCCTATGGTAAAGGCGCTTTTTTTGGATGGTAATATATTCGGTTTTCGAAATATATCTGGCAAATAGTTAATAAATCTTTTATTGGAGATGAGATGGACATCCTCGCTTTTCTTTCGAAACTGCTGCAAGGAGGATTAGGCAACCTGGCAGCTTACCTGGCAGCCCACGTGCTACTCTGCCTGGTTCCGGCTTTCTATATCGCAGGGGCGATGACCGCACTGATCCCAAAAGAATCGGTGACACGCTTTTTAGGCCGCAACACCCCCAAGTTCATCTCGTATCCAGCAGCAGCATTGGCGGGTTCGGTGCTGGCGGTGTGTTCGTGCACCATTGTGCCGCTCTTTGCTGGTATCTACAAAAAAGGTGCCGGGCTTGGCCCGGCTATCACTTTTCTATTCTTCGCCCCGGCTGCCAACATCCTGGCACTGGTCTATACCGGCGGGATCATCGGTGCGGACCTGGCTTTTGCCCGCCTGTTCCTTTCGCTGGCCTTTGGCATCGGCATCGGTCTGATCATGGCCCTGATCTTCAGCCGTGCGGATATTGCCCATGACAAAGCGACTGATGAAATGTTTGCCGGGCAAAACCAAAAGGGCATGCAGCGCGCCGCCCTGATTTTCCTGCTGATCCTGGTGGCACTGCTGCTATCCGGCACGCTCAAAGTCGGCCTACTGACCAATTCTTATGCCACCTCTACGCTACCCATTCCAGGTGTGGATCGTTTACAGAATTTCCTGTACCAATTGGTGCCCTTCGATGCCGCTAAAGGTGAAGAAGGCGTCACCGCCCAGGGGGCGATATTAATCGGGCTGCTAGCCCTGATCGGATTGAGTTCTTGGAAGGGGATGGAGCACATCCATGAAGGCTTTACCCGCTGGACGTGGATCGCCATCGGGCTGGTCGGCCTCACGCTGCTGACTGCTGCGGTTGGCATGAACCCTCACGCTGGTGGACTGGATATCCTATTCACGGGCAAATTCTTCGCAGTGCTGCTGGCATTAGCTGTGCTGGGCTGGCTGCTCCGCAAGCACTTGAGCGAAGACGAGCAACGTGATTTTCTGTGGGAATCCTGGCACTTTGTAAAACAGATCTTTCCGTTACTGGTGGTGGGAGTGTTTACAGTGGGAGTGATCCGCGTGCTCATTAAGCCAGAGTGGATTGAGGCCCTGGCCGGAAGCAACACCTTATTGGGCAACATGGCCGGTGTGATTTTCGGCGTGTTCATGTACTTCCCCACCCTGGTGGAGGTGCCGATTGCCAAAATGTTCCTCAGCCTGGGTATGCACCGCGGCCCGCTGCTAGCCTACCTGATGGCTGATCCCGAGCTTTCGTTGCAGAGTATCCTGATCACAGCTACCATCATTGGACGGCTGAAGGCCTGGGTATACGTATTCTGGGTGGCGCTCTTCAGCACATTGGCTGGTCTTATCTATGGAGCTTGGATAGATGGAACCAGCAACTGGCTCTTGGCACTCTACCTGGGAGCTTTCTTGGTCTTGCTGGCGCTTGGACTATACCTGGCCAATAAGCGAAACATCTCGAAGCCGGTTAGCCCACAGCCGACCGCAACAGATTGAATCACAGCCATCCGGCTGATAACACTAATATTTATTTTATGGAGGATATTATGCTTACGATCAAAGTTCTTGGCCCTGGTTGCGCCAATTGTAAAAAGGTGGAAGCCATCGCCAGGCAGGCAGTTGCTGGACTATCTATCGACGCCACGATTGTCAAGGTGACTGACTACAAAGACATCATGGCGTACAACATCCTGTCCACCCCAGGGCTAGTGATCAACGAAAAGCTGGTGTGCGCAGGTCGTATTCCCAACCAGGCTGAAGTGACCACCTGGCTGGTCAATGCTCTCGTAACTGCATGAGGCCAAACTATTTGCAAGCAACTTGCCATTAGGAGAATACCGTGACTGAATTCTTGGAAACCACTGTCGATAAATTTATCTTCCGGGTCGCCACCGACCGTTTTTACAACGGAGAGGGCGTCTGGGCGAAGGAGGAAAACGGGCGTGTGCGCATCGGTCTCTCCGACTTTGTGCAGCAGCGCAGCGGTGATGTGGCATTTGCCGAGATTAAACCGGTTGGAACATTGCTGGCTCTTGGGGACGAGCTGGCTGTGATCGAAACCATCAAGGTGAATATCGCCTTTACATCACCTGTTACTGGGAAAGTCATCGAAGTCAACCCGGCGATGAATGATGCTCCCGAAGCCATTAATCAAGATCCTTTCGGAGAGGGCTGGCTGGCGGTCATTGAGCCGATCGATTGGACCGCCGATCAAACCCGATTGTTGGATCCCCAGGCGTATTTCATACGCATGAAGACAGAAGCTGAAGAGGAAGCTAAAAAGTTATGAGTAAAAAGCTAAAAAATATCGACAAGCCAAAGGTCGTGATCGTTCCCTGTAGCGGGATCGGGAAGACCTATGGTACCGTCAGCAGGGAGGCTGCATATAACCTTATCGAAGACTTACGACCGGAGACCGCCCAGCTTGTGCCGCTATCCCTCCTTGTATTGGGAGATAAAAATGCGCGCCAGGCGGTATCTGGCAGCCCAACAATCACCATTGACGGCTGCAAGCTTGCCTGCGCTACAAAAATGGTGCAGGAGAGCGGCGGGAATGTGGCGCAGGACTTTGCCGTGCTGGATGTGTACCGACGTTACCGCCAGCTTAAACCCCAGGGCATTGCCAATTTGAACGAGGGTGGTGAACTACTGGCACACGCACTGGCGGAGGAAGCGGCTGAGGTAGTCGACCAGCTCATCGCAGGAGGTCAGAATGGTTGATCTGCTGAAAAAGAAAGTGGGTATTGTAGCCTGCTCGGGGGAAGAACTGACCGAAGGCACGGTGACGCGCCTGGCAGCGCTGAAAGTGCTGGAGGAGCTACGTCCCAACGAAACCGTGACTATCTGCCTGCCACTTTTCCTGGCCGGTGGTGAGGGCGACCGGGCTTTTGCCCGTTTTTACCCCACCATTGCGGTAGATGGCTGTGATCTACGCTGCGCAGCGCGTGCCACCGAGCTCTACTCAGGTAAACCGGCTGCCAGCTTGCTGGTAAGCGACCTGGTGGCGGAAAACAACCTCGATCAGCCCCAAGGTATCCGACGCCTGAACGAGGCCGGTCAGCAGGCGGTGGATTTCACCGCAGAACGGATCGCGGAGCGGGTGGATGAGCTGCTGGGCAAACGCTGGGATCGCCGCGCCGGTGAATTCATCGCTAGTGAACCTGAGCCAACAACCGAGCCTGAAGAAACCAAACAAGCCACCTGTTCCTGCGGGTCAGGCATCCCGGTTCAGGAGATCCAAATTGACGGACATGCAGTCACCATTGTGGCTTTACCGCTCATCTTCGCCAAACTGCTTGCGGATGGCAAGACGCCCTCCAATAGTACTGAGCGAGATCTGCTCGAAATGGTCAGAATTTACAACCCCATCCCGGTTGGAGAAAATGAGGTTTACACCAAAGCTTTACTGGATGCCTATCAGCTTTATTACCAGCAGCAGGATGTCACCGCATGAGCCGCACCTCCACTTATCACACCACCGTTGCCTGGAAAGGTAAACATTGGGGTCACATTGCCCTGGGTAATGGCCCCGAGATGGATTTTTCCGCTCCTCCGGATGCCCAGGGACACCCGGGCGTGTTCACCCCCGAGGATGCCTTTGTTGCTGCGGCCAACACCTGCATCATGATGATGTTCCTCTGGGCTACAGAACGCTATAAGCTCAAGCTGATCTCTTACGACTGCCGGGCTGAGGGGACCAAACTGATTGAGCTGGACCGCACTGAGATTTTCACCCACCTGCGCCTGTTTCCAGTTATCCGCATCGCCACTGGCGATGAAGACCCAAAGGTGGTGGAAGCCCGCACCCGAAAGGCACTCCAGGCAGCGCAGAAATACAGCTTGGTGGCCAATTCGGTGAAGTCCGAGGTTCTGGTTGAGCCCAAGATTGAAATTGTGACCTGATCCCATAACCAGGATATCCCCTGCCAGACAGGGGATTTTTCTGGCGAGAATATATTCGTTTTACCGAATACTACACAAAGCGATGAGATAAGATGAAAACTGATTACGCTGAACTATACAAATATCTGGAGGAGCGCCTGACCCAACTCGGGACTGAGCTCCCAGGACCGATGACCGGTTTCGCTCGGCTGCATCGCAAGACCATGGATGATGGGGCGTTGAGCCGTAAAGTCAAAGAAATGATGGCGCTGGCCATCAGCATGGTGGTGGGTTGTGAAGGCTGTATTGGCTATCACGTGCATGACGCCGTGGAAGCCGGAGCAACCCGCCCAGAGCTGTTGGAAGCTGTGGGTGTGGGGCTGCTGATGGGCGGCGGCCCGGGTTCGATCTATGCCGCGCATGCCCTGGATGCCATCGATCAATTCTTGGCGGAAGGAAATTGATGTCTCTTTCTGACGTTGACGGACGTTGCTGCTGGAGAAAGCTCCATCGTCGGCTTGCAGAGAATGAAGACCAATCTATCCAGCAGTCGCTCAAAAAAGTGATCGACATCTTGTTGTGGTTGGTTGCCACCAAGATAATGATAAATTAAGGCAAATCATAAAAAAAGGAGAAAAAATGAAAACGCAACATATTCCCCCCGAATGGGCGTTTGAATTTCACGCTCATGAATGTCCCTTTATGCCGATTGGTTACCGCATGGGTAAACTGGCGCTTGAATACCTGGGCGTCGAGAAGGAAGCCGACCATGGTTTCTTTGTCTTCCCAGAATTAGGTGAAGGGCACCCGCAGACCTGCATGATGGATGGACTGCAAGCTGCTACCGGTGCCACCTACGGCAAGGTGCTGATGGCCAAGACCTTCTACGGCAAACTGGCAGCCACATTCTATCATCCGAAGAAGGGCGCGGTGCGCTACTCGCTCCTGCCCGATTTTGTCGATGCGATGGGTAAGTTTGAGTTCTTTGACTACCGAAAGAAGGGCATTGAGCCTTCCCAAATCCCGCTGGAGGTACGCCGCGAGGTTATCCAGTGGCTACATGACCAACCCGACGAAGCCGTATTCAAAGTGGAAGCCAAACCTGATTTCACCTACAAACCCGTTAAGGGTTCGTTTAACAAGACTAAATGCAGCGTATGCGGTGAATATGTCTTCGATCGCTACGTGCGTATGAAAGACGGTCAGCCGGTGTGTATTCCCTGCTCTGGCTATGAAAAGACCGTTCTGATTGAGCGGTAATTACAACAGCCTTCCGAAGTCCAGAGGACTTCGGAAGGCTGTTCTACTTCGATAACATAATATGGTCGAAAAGAGAAGAGATCAATCCGATGGATATTAATACTACGCTGCTCTTGGCTGTCTTGTTTGCCTTTTTGATCGCTTTTATATTCTCCATGTTTGGCCAGGGAGGAGGATCGGTATACTCTCCGTTGTTGATCCTGCTCGGTTATTCGATCTTGATTTCCACATCCACGTCTCTGGTGTTGAATCTCATTACTTCGTTGTCAGCAGGCTATATTTTCTACCGCAAGAAGATGATCGATTACAAGACCTCGCTCATCTTTGCGCCGGGTATCATCATCGGCGCCTTTACGGGAGGGGCTTTATCAAAAAAGTTTGATACAACGGTTTTGCTGTGGTTGTTTGTGGCCGTCCTGTTGGTTTTAGGCGCAAGGATGATCTATTCCTATTGGGAAAAGAAAAAGGTCGAGGAAAAGATGCCAGTACTGTCCCCTGCCAAGTATGTGTTTATCGCACTTTTTGGCCTTGCTGTGGGGTTCCTTTCTGGACTGCTGGGAATTGGTGGCGGTGTTTTCGTTGTACCATTTATGGTCTACGTCTTAAAAAGCCCCACAAAAATCGCCGCAGGATCGTCGCATTTGATTATTTCCTTTTCAGCACTGGCAGGAATATTAGGTCATCTAACCTCTCACCCTTTCGATCTTCATTTGATCTTAGTGACAGGCATTGCCGTTCTTATTGGTGGAAACCTTGGGGCAAGGGTCAGCATGAAGATCAAAGTCAAAATGATCAAAGCTGGGCTGGGCTTGATCATGTGGGCATTAGCAGTCCAGCTCGTGGTGAAGCTCTTGGGGTATATGTGAGGGGTACATGGTGAAAGTGGATATAGTAATAACGATACGACCAGCCAGGTACGCCTTCAAACGACTGGCGAGGTTGCTGGTGAGTCAGACCAGGTTACTGCAATATCAGGAGATATGACGCTGAATACTTTTTATCTGGCTGCACCAATTTTTTTCGCCATCGCGTTTGTCTTTTCAATGCTCGGCATGGGTGGGTCACAGCTCTATATCCCTATCCTAATGTGGATGGGCATGGACTTTAAGACAGAGGCTGTACCGTTGGGTATGCTGCTGAATGTAGTCAACAGCGCTACAGCGACTGTCACTTACTGGCGAAAGAATTTAATCTCCTGGGACGTAGCTATCCCCTTTGCAATTGCCATGATCGTCTTTGCCCCGTTGGGTGTGTGGCTCAATGTGCGACTGCCGGTTAAACCGCTGCTGGTCTTCTTTGCGTTGTTTACCGCTGCTGCGGGTGTGTTAATGATCTCTGGCTGGAAGCCTAGCAAAGGGGATATGTCTGCTAGAGGTCGCCTGGTGATGGGCTTGTTCGCGGGTGCCGCATTGGGAACTATCGCGGGCATGATCGGGCGTGGGGGCGGTAGTTTTGCCGTTCCATTGCTGTATATGGCCGGTTTAAACCCCCAAGCTGCCGCTGCTACCTCGGCGCTAGTTGTAACAGCCTCTGGATTCTCCAGTTTTATCTCTCACATTGCCACCGCTGCGCAACCCAACTGGATCGTTTGGATTTTTTGCGTCGTGGCGGTATTTCTCGGTAGTTCTTTTGGCTCGCGTTTCATGTCCACCCGCTTGAAACCACGCAGCATCAAAATTGTTTTTGGTGTACTGTTGTTGGGCGTTGCGACCTTGATACTGATATTGGATGTAATCCTGGCGTAAGATAAGTTCTAGCAACCTGTTTGTGTGCCTGGCGCTTGTTGTCATCACGAACATCGCCGGGATGGCCTCTGCTCTTGACAGAGAACGAAACAAAGGAGAACAAAATGAAAATTGCAGCAGTTTCTGAAGATGGCGTGACCATCAGCCAGCACTTTGGCCGCGCCCCGTTTTATGTGGTGGTGACCGTTAAAGACGGGAAAATCATCGCGCATGAGAAACGTGACAAGATGGGCCACGCCCAGTTTGGCGGGGAGACCCACGAGGAAGCGCACGGGCAAGACCCGCGCGGTCATGGCTTTGACCCGGCCGCGCAGGATCGTCACGCCCGCATGGCTGGTGCCATCATGGACTGTGAAGTGCTACTGGCGCGCGGCATGGGAGCCGGAGCGTACGAAAGCATGAAGCAAGCCAACATCCGACCGGTGGTGACCGATATCGCTAACATTGATGAGGCCGTGCAGGCTTACCTGGCAGGTAGCCTGGAAGACCACGTCGAAAAGTTGCATTAGTTGTAAGGAGGCTTGAAATGGCTAAAGATGAAATGTGGCATGGGATCCCCCGCAAAGATATTCCCTGGTTCCCGACCGTAGATGCTGATACCTGTATTGGCTGTACTTTGTGCTACGCGACCTGCGGGCGCGGCGTGTATGAAATGCAGGACAACAAAGCCGTGCCGGTCAACGCCATGAGCTGCATGGTGGGCTGCAGTACCTGCGGCACGGTCTGCCCGGTACAAGCTATTGACTTCCCCGACCGCGACCTGATATGGAAGCTGGAGCGCGAGCACAAGATTTTCAAAGTCGTGCGCCAGGAAGCCAAAGAGAAGATAGCCAGGCAGGATGCACTCAAGGCGCGCGCCGCGGCTGAAGACGCAGTGGCCAAACTGATCACGCGCGTACGCTTTGAAATCGCCGGTGAATTTGGCGAAAAGCGGGTCCTGGTCCAGATGGAAGAGATGGTCAAAGAAAAGCCGTATGACTTCGTCAACTTGCGCCTGGAAGTGCCGACCGTGCAGGGCGCAACGCAGAAGACACCCGCCTTTATGTCCTTCGAGGTCACTTCGACGGAACAAGAAGACATCCAGAGCTTTCTACCGGAAGTGCGCGATTTGATCCGTCGCAATGGATTGACTCTGGTTAGCGAAAACAAATTGTAATGGTGGATAGCAGCGCTCCTTGTACAAGGCATGCCGGTGTCTGAAATGGATAAATCATGCACATTCGATATTCCGCCAGGCTCGGTGGACTGAGTGCATAGTATGGAGAGAACAAGTCAAGCCATGCCTGCATCATACGACCGACCACGCTTCATCTCGCTGACGCTGGAAGCGTTGGAAATCATTGAGCTGAAAGAGGCGATGTTGGATCGCGATTCACAGGATGCGGCTGCCTTTTTCAGGCGCGTGATTGTGCCCCGCGTGCGTGAGGCTGCACAACAGCGGGGCATCTCACTGGAAGAGGAGGAAGACGATGGATGTTTACCTGGATAATGCCGCCACAAGCTGGCCAAAGCCCGAGATGGTCTATCAGGCTGTGGACCACTTTATGCGCAATGTAGGTGCTACACCCGGTCGGGGTGGGCATTGGCGGGAAGAGGAAGCCCAGCGCATCGCCGATGAGACGCGAACAGCGCTGGCACATCTGTTCGGTGCGCCTGATCCAAACGGTGTTGCATTTACCCTGAACGCCACCCATGCGATTAACATGGCTCTGAAGGGGCTGCTGCATCCGGGTGATCACATCATCACTTCTTCCATTGAGCACAACGCCATGTGGCGACCGCTCAAGGCATTGGAAACGCGCGGCGTGGAGGTGACCGCTGTGCCCAGTGCACCAGACGGTGCGTTGGACCTGGCTGACGTGGAGGCAGCGCTGCGCCCCAATACCCGCCTGGTAGCCATGCTGCATGCCTCCAATGTGCTGGGGACTATTCTGCCCATCGCAGAGATCAGCAAGATTGCCCATCGCCATGGAGCGCTCCTTTTAGTGGACGCCGCCCAGACGGCCGGGGTTTATCCCATTGATATGCAAACCATGGGAATAGACCTGCTGGCTTTTGCCGGTCATAAGGGGACGTACGGTCCCCATGGGACTGGCGGGCTGGTGCTGAGGCCGGGTATTGAGCTGAACACATGGGTGGAGGGTGGGTCGGGCGTGCTTTCACGGCCTGATACAATGCCGGAAGAACTGCCCACACGATTGGAAGCCGGTACCCAGAATGCCGCTGGCATGGCCGGGCTGCTGGCGGGAGTGCAGTTCGTATTGGAGCAGGGCGTGGAGAGCATCCGCACCCATGAGATGGCACTGACTGGTCGGTTGATCGAACGCGTGCAGGCCATGCCAGGTGTGAGCATCCTTGGTCCGACAGAGCTGGAGCAGCGCACGGCGGTTGTTTCGATCACTGTGGATGGTTATTCCGCTGACCAATTAGCCGCTGTGCTCGACAAGGTGTTCAGCGTGGCAATGCGAGCCGGGCTGCACTGCGCTCCGCAGGCTCATCACGCCGCGGGAACACTGGAGTGCGGGGCACTGCGCTTCAGCCCAGGATACTTCACCACTGCTGAGGAAGTGGATTACGCAGTGGATGCCTTGAAAAACACCATTTAGGAGGCAGGATGTCCAAAGAACGGATTGAAAAGACGCTGATCATCCTGGATGAAGACGAGGTGCGTCAGGTGATGCATCTGGCCCGGCAGAGTGATATTGAAGCAATCTACCGCTTTGTACGGGACGTGATTGCCAAAAAAATCGAAGCCGCGCTGCGCATGCGTTGCGGATAGTCTATTGGAGGAGAAAGATGCTCAAAATAAGCGTAGTGCTGGATGAGCAACAACAGGCAGAGCTGCAGATGATCCTGACTGACAGGGATGCAGAGGCGGCACTGCGCTTCTTGAAAGAGGTGGTGTGGGCTCAGGTGCAGGCAGCTCATAAAAAGGAGCTGCGCAGCCACCTGGAAAAGGGCGCCTAGCTGAGTACGGGACTGGACTTCATGATGTCGGTGGTGGATTTGAGCTTACCAGAGATGGTCATCTTACATTGCGTGCTCAAACTGCAGTTGATTGCCATTTTTATCGGTGTGGTGGCACTCGCTATCATCATCACTAGCTATCTATTCAATATGATGATTTAAAAAGGAACTCAAAAATGGACGTTTTTCTGCTCGCAGCTCTAACCTGTCTTGTGATCGTCACCGTCGGATACGTGATCAACCAGTACTTTCAGATGCCATGGATGTTCACTGTAGTGGTGTTCGGGATGATCCTTTCAGCGTTTGGCCTGTTCAAGGGTGTCATGGAAAGCCCAGAATTCCATTTTTTGGCCAGAATGGGGATGTTGTTCTTTCTCTTCACCATTGGCATTGACCTGGACCTGAAGGAAATCCGCAAACTGGGAGGCTATATCGCCGGCGGGGATATCCTGCTCACGCTAACCGAAGGGTCGCTGATTGCCCTGTTTCTCTACTTTGTGTTTCCGGAATTCGTGAGCCATTCCATTTTTGTAGCGCTGCTGTGCGGCATTGCTTTTGGCACCGTTGGCGAAGTAATCCTGCTGGCTATTCTAAAGGAATTTGGGTTGGAAAAAACGCGCTTCGGACAACTGGCGTTGGGCATCGGGGTGTTCGATGATGTCTTTGAGATCCTGGCCCTGGCCATTATCGTTGCCTTACCTGCCTTCAGATCAGGCGCTTCCCAAAATGCAGCCTGGCAAAAGTCGCTCACCATCGTACTATCGCTGGCCGGCATCCTGATAGCGACGATTCTCTTGTCATTAGCCGGCAAGTATACGCGTCATTACCTGGAAAAGATACCTGGCGATTCATTTATCATTCCCTTTACCATCTTTATGATGATTTTCGCCTTTATCTACTTTGGGACCATTGGCTTTGAAAACCTAGGTGCTGTAGCAGCTATTTTCAGCGGCATTGCAGTCAGTCAGGTCTTTCCGGAAAAATTCGTCCAGCAGTACAAAAAGCCTATCTTCTTCGTCGGCAATATCTTTCTTGGGCCGTTTTTCTTTCTCAGTCTGGGTGGCAGTATGTCGTTGAACGCACTGTTCACCTACCCGTTGCTGATTCTGATTATCATGGTCATTTCACTGCTTTCTCGGATAACGATCTCTTACCTGTTATTCCACAAGCTTCTTGGCAATCGCCAGTCACTCGTCATGGGCGTGGGATTGACGACGAAATTCAGCACCAGTGTGGTCAGCGAGAATCTTTTGTTTTCGTCAGGCCTGATCGCCCAGCCCCTATATTCGGCAATCATGGCCGCTTTTATCATCTTGAAACCAATCATTGTGGGCGTTTTTTCCAGAAGCCTTGCAGTAACGAAGGATACCATCCAATAGGAGGCAACGATGACTACAGAAAAAAGCGACGAAAAATCTCGGGTTTCCCGAGAACACGAGGAAACCGAAAATCCCCGGGTTGGCATCTTTTACTGCGGCGGAGCGATGTCTAGCGTCGGCGAGCTGACCGGCGTGGCCGCCTTCGAGGTGCTGAAACTTCTGGGGCCGAAGGAAGTGGGCATGGGCTGTGTATCGGCTCTGGCGGCCGGGGTGCCCAAACACTTTCGCACCATGCAGAGCCTGGAAAAAGTGCTTGTTATAGATGGCTGCCCCAATTCCTGCGTGCGTAAGATCGTGGAGCAGACCGGGACCAGGATGGATGCCTACATTAACTTGGGCAAGGACCTTAAGCTCAAAAAGATCGGTCCGTTCAAGCCCCTGGCCTATTCGCAGGAGGACCTGGAGCGAGCGGTGGAAGCTATACTGAACGTTGTGCAAAGCACTCCCTGACTGTGTCAGGCATGTGTTGATCAGTTGGAAATCGCACGCGACATTCGGCGTGAGGAGATTTCCATGACTATTTCTGATGTGGAGGCTTGTAATGAGTAACAACAACATCCCTGAAAACGCTTTATTCGTCTGCTTTAGCGGCATGCCTAACATGGGTAGGCTGACAAGTCTGCCTGGCCTGCAAGCTCCGCGTCAGTTTGAATTGGGCCAGACCGGCATCTTTCGCCTGGGCGTGCTGCCGACCGAGGACCCAATAGTGCTGAACAAGACCTGCGCCGCGTAACGCAGAAGACGCCCACGTTCATGCCCTTCGAGGTCACTTCGACCGAACAGAAAGACATCCAGGGCTTATTACCAGATGTGCACGATTTAATCCACCGTAATGGATTGACGCGGGTGAGCGAGAATAAACATAAATAATACCTCTCAGCTTGCCTTATAACCTGACGATGAAAAAACATCATCCAGTGAAATTTTGGCAAAGGAGACACAAAATGAAACCTGAAGAAAATAAAGGTGAAATCGGTGAAAGCTTGGCCGCCTTTGGCCAGGAGTTTGGAAAAGTGTTGGACCCGGTGGCCTTCTTGAATGAGAAGGACCCAGAGTTGTGCACTGCCTTTCTGCGGCTGCACGAATTGACGCTGAACGATGGCACGCTGTCGAAAAAGCACAAGTTTCTGATCCACGCCGCGATCACCGCTGCCCAGCACGACCGTGAAGCGACAGCCATGCACATCAGCGGGGCGCTGCACGCCGGAGCCAGTGAGCAAGAGCTGCTGGAAACCGCCTTCACCATCATCCCGGTAGCCGGCATGCCGGCCTTTGCGGTGTTTCTGACCGCCTGGCGGCAGGCACGACATGCAATAGCATAAGGAAAATTCTATGGCAACAAAGCAAATTCCCAAATTCCCCCAAGTAGGGCTCTTTGCCTGCTTCAGTGGCGGCTCCAACACCGGCTCGCTGACCGGGATGGCGGCCCTGGAGGTGGTGAGACGTCTGGGAAACGAAACGGTTGGTATCTGCTCGTTGCCGGCTGTCTTGAACCAGGTGCCCAGGCAATCGGCCTTGGTGCAGCAGATAGAAAAGATAATCGTGATTGATGGGTGTCATAATGGGTGTGCCCGACAATTATTGGCAGAGGCGGGCATCGTGCCCAGTGTTTATTTGAACCTGGAGACGGACCTGCACTTCAGCAAGCAAGGCCCCTTCAGCAGCCTGGCTTTCACCGACGAAGAGGTCAACCGGGTTGCAGACGCCATCATCGCTACCATTGGAGAAATCCTTCCGCCAGCTGGGAATTCAATCAGTGAGACTCATCACGACTCCCCGTGAAAAAGGGTGCGGTTGTGCTGCTATTCGAAACCAGGAAATTCCAGTATTCAATCCATAAGGACAATGCAACGATGGCTACAGAAAAAAGCGACGAAAAAGCTCCGGTTTTCCAAGAACACGAGGCAGCCAAAAACCCTCGGAGGAAGCCATGTCTATAACGTCAAACCGCCCGCGCTATGCATGCTCTACGGATAGGGGCGCGGCGTGAGGTATTTCAGGCTCCTTCTCGATTATCGTCGCCGGGAGGCAACCAGGTGAGAACGAGCGCGCGAACTTTTGTCCTAGGCGGTGGTGGGGCGCGCGGCGCATTGCAAGTTGGCGCATTACGCGCCCTGCTGGAGGCCGGCTTTCAGCCTGATTTGTTGGTCGGTACATCTGTTGGCGCGATCAACGCCACGTACCTGGCGATGCGCGGCGCAACCCTGGCCAGCCTGGGTGGCCTGATCCAAGCCTGGCACGACGCGGTGGCAGCCGATCTGTTACCCGCGAACTACCTGTGGCTGACCTTGCGCGTAATGTTCAACCGGGTCGGCTGGCGGCCGCATCACCGCATGCGAGACTTTTTCGTCGCGCATGGCTTTTCGCCTGACCTGCGCTTTGGAGATATTCGAGGAATACGGCTGATCCTGGTCGCTGCCGATCTGAACAATGGTCGCGCCATCCTATATGGCGTGGATCCGCAACAATCGGTGCTGGAAGGTTTGCTAGCTTCCACCGCACTGCCGCCGTGGGTGCATCCGATTGAAGCAGATGGTCACTTTCTGATGGACGGCGGTGTAGTCAGCACGCTGCCTATCGAGCCGGCGCTGGTGCAAGGTGCGCGAGAAATCATTGCACTCGACCTGGCCGATCCACGTCAGATACCCCTAGCCGAAGCGCATGGTTTTGGTCCGTTCCTGGGCAGGCTGATGAACACGATCGAGCAGCGCCAGCGGGATATGGAAATGGCACTTGCGGCGGCTCGCGGTGTGCCAGTTTGGCACATCGCGCTGCAGGGCGAACAGCCGGTGGCGATATGGGATTTTAGCCATACCTCTGAGCTGATCGAGCAGGGCTGTGTGATCACCCGCCGGGAGATGGCGCACTGGTCGCTCCGGCGTCAGTCCAAGTGGCGCACGTGGCTGGCGCGTCTGGGCGGGCGTAGGGAGGTGGTCTGATGTTTTGTATTAACTTACCTCGTGGCCAGGCATGGCTGGCGAGAGACGCTGTGACGCCTGGCGTCTTGATCGGCGGTAACCTGCTTTTCAACGTCATCGCCAATGTCAGTTTCAAGCTATCAGCGTTCAGCCCGGGCTGGCGCAGCTTCCTGGGATGGCAGATTGTGGGCAACCTGGCCAGCTTCATCACCTTGCTCATGTTGACTGCGTTGTTGCGATTCATGCCGCTCCATGTAGCCTACCCAGTCACGACCGGGCTGGCTGTCCTTGGCGTGCAGGTGGCCACCGCCAGGCTGATATTCCAAGAGTGGGTTTCGTCCGAGCAATGGTTGGGCGTGCTATTGATCATCTTAGGCGTTGTGTTGGTCAGTAGAAGGTAGGTCGTATGTTCACTACACAGGTAATCATCAACGCCGACGATTTTGGTTGCTCGACTGGTATTAATGCCGCCGTGATGCTAGCGCACCGCGAGGGCGTCTTGACCAGCGCCAGCCTGATGGTCACGGGTGATGCCTGGGAGGAAAGTGTGGCGCTGGCGCGTGCGACACCTACGCTGGCTGTCGGGCTGCACCTGGTGGTAAGCAATGGGCGGGCCGTCATGCCACGCAAAGAGATACCACATCTGGTGGACGTAAATGGTAGATTCCCTGAAGACCCGCTCCGGACCGGTCTACTCTATTGGTTTAGCCGCGTGGCCCAGGCCGAACTGGAGCGGGAACTGGCGGCTCAATTCGAGCGCTTTACCGCCACAGGATTACCGCTCTCGCACGTGGATGGTCACCTGCACCTGCACGTTCATCCGACGGTGTTCTCCCTGCTGCTGCCACTAACCGAAGACTATGGAGCGCACGGTTTGCGCCTGCCTCGGGATAACTTGATCCAGGCTTTGCGCTACGACCGTCGGCAGGCGATTGCCAAGATTGCCTGGGCCGTCGCCCTGGGCCTGGTGTGCCGCTGGTGCCAGAGCCGTCTGCATAACCGCCACCTGACCGTGCCCCGCCGGGTATATGGGGTCATGCAAAGCGGCCAAATGCGGGAAGCCTATGTCGTAGAGGTATTGCGTCATTTGCGGGAGTCGACCGCCGAGCTCTATTTTCATCCATCGATTGCAGAGCAGAGCGAGGCTCTAGGACCTAACCCCGGCGATCTAGAGACCCTTCTCAGCCCAACCGTGCGGAAGGTGATCGCAGAGCGCAACCTACGCCTGGCGACTTATTCGACCCTGGAGGAGGTGCAGTAGGATGTTCGAGACATTGCTTATGCTGCTCATCCTTGCCGGTTGGCTGTACTGGCTGGTCGCCCTGCTTCTGGTCTATGATTTCTTCCGCCCCCGGCCGGAACCTGGTCAGAGTTTCATGCCACCGGTGTCCGTGCTCAAACCAGTCAAAGGAGTGGACTTTGAAGCCTACGAAAACTTTGCCAGCTTTTGTCAGCAGGATTACCCGGACTACGAGTTGATCTTTGGCGTGGCAGACTCAGCGGATCCAATCGTTCCCGTCATAGAACGTCTCAAGCGCGACTTTCCGGAATGCCACATTCGGCTGATCGTCGCCGTGACGTTTGGAGCCAATCGCAAGGCCAGTTTGCTGCATCATCTGGCAGGCGAAGCGCAACACGAGGTCTTGGTGGTGAGCGATAGCGATATGCGGGTTACACCGGACTACCTGAAGCAGGTTGTGGCTCCTCTGGCTGATGAACGGGTCGGGCTGGTCACCTGTCCTTATCAGGGCAAGTCTCCCCTCAGTTTCACCGCCGGTCTGGAGGCGCTTCACATGGGCGCTACTTTCCTGCCGTCGGTGATCGTGGCACGCAAGGTTTTAGACATGCGCTTTGCGATGGGCGCAACGGTCGCACTGCGACAGAGTGACCTGGCCCGCCTGGGCGGTTTTGCCGTCATGGCCGATTACCTGGCTGACGATTACCAACTGGGAGTGCGGATTGCAGCGTCAGGGCTGAAGGTGAGCCTGTCGAACTATGTGATGGCTTGCGTCTTGGGCGCGACCACCTTCCGCGAACAATGGGATCGTGAGGTGCGCTGGATGCGCTGCTCGCGGGTCAGCCGGCCGCTTGAATACCCTGGCTTGCTGCTCAGTTACAGCACGCCGTTGTCGGCTATGCTGGTCGTGGTTAACCGCTTTGAGTTGGCGAGTCTGCGCGTCCTGGTTGCCTCACTGCTCCTGCGCTGGGTGGTAGCCTGGCTCATCAGCGTCCGCACGGGCGACCAGCAGGTGCGCCGCTGGTTGCCCTGGCTGCCCGTGCGTGATTTGTTGAGCGCAGCAACGTGGTGTGTGGGTGGTCTGGGCCGGCGGATTACCTGGCGAGGCGAATCGTTCGTGCTGCAGACCGACGGCCGGATGCAACCAGTGCGTGCTGCCAGCGGACAAGCGGTGGAGGAGAAGAGCCACAGACGATTCAGATGGTTTTGACTATGAGAAAGGTAATTTGCTTTCTGGATAAAGAATTGCGGCGTGCATTGGGAGTGTTCGAGTTTTGCGACGCCCCGGACTGCCTGCTTCGCATTCGGATAACATCGGCAGCCCATACTTTGTCATTGCCAGGTCGGGTCGTGTCAGAAGGCGCGCTGGTCTTGGAACTGCACTTGTGGAACGAGCACATCCCCACCCTGCCGACCGATGGCCCTGACCTGGCCTGGGCCGTACAGACCCGGCGTAAACTTGTCACCTCCTTTCACGCCCTGGCTGGCCAGATGCAGCGTGACCCACGCTTCGCCGCCGTACAGGCTGTAGGTGGCATCACTGTGATGCTCTTGCCGGGCAGTGACGCGGGAGGTGAAAAACTATTCCGACGACTCGGTTTTTCGGTGTACGCGCATCACAGCCCACTGGGGCGCTTTGGCGAGTTCTGGGAGAATCTATACTCATGGTGGATCATGTGGGCCTTCAATCCCCCCACCTTGCGTCACCATCATCTGCTCCGCCTGCACCGATCTGAAGTGTGGATGTTGGCTGACGAGTTTCTGCAGCGATATGGAGCAAATGACGAAAGGAAGCATCAAAATGTCTACAAATGTTGTTTCTGACCAAGCCACTCACTTAACACTACGCTTTCTGGGAAAATTACTCACCGGCGATGCGGCGCAACAGGTAGGCGTGCGCTTGTGGGATGGAACTCGCTGGCCCGATGATGCCCTGCACCCGGCCACACTGGTTCTCAAACACCCCGGCGCATTGCGGGTAATGTTTCTGCCCGGCACGGAGGTGGGACTGGGTGAAGCCTATCTATACGATGATTTCGATATCGAAGGTGATATCGAATCCGTCTTCGGCCTGGCGGAGACCCTCGCCGCGACAACGTTGAACTGGCGCAAAAAATTGCATATAGGGGGCGACCTGGTGCGCCTTCCTGCAAATGAACGTCGACGACAGACGCAACGAGGTCCAGCGCGCTTGAGCGGACAAAAACATTCCGTGCAGCGCGATCGGCAGGCTGTCACCTATCACTATGACGTATCCAACGACTTTTACGCGTTGTGGCTCGACCAGCGCATGATCTATTCCTGTGCGTATTTTCACTCCGCCGACGACGACCTGAACACTGCTCAAGAACAAAAATTGGATTACATTTGTCGCAAGTTACGCCTCAAGCCCGGTCAGCGACTGCTCGACATCGGCTGTGGCTGGGGCGGACTGGTGATGTACGCCGTGCAGCATTATGGTGTGGACGCAACAGGCATCACGCTCAGCCAGCCTCAGGCAGAGCTGTCGAACCGGCGGATTGCAGCCGCCAACCTGTCTGACCGCTGCCGGGTGGAGGTGCGCGACTACCGCCAGGTGAGCGAACTGGAAGGCTATGACGTCCTGGTCAGCGTGGGCATGTTCGAGCATGTGGGCGCAGCCAAATTACCATCCTACTTCGCCCAAGCCTGGCAATTACTCAAACCAGGCGGTGTCTTTCTCAATCATGGCATCGCCAGCCGCGCTAACGACAAACCCCAAAGCGGCCCAACATTTTCCAACACCTACGTTTTTCCAGATGGTGAACTGACCCCCATCAACGTGACGCTGCACGCCGCAGAAGAAACTGGCTTTGAAGTGCGCGATGTCGAGAGTCTGCGCGAGCATTATGCCTTGACACTGCGCCACTGGGTAAGACGCCTGGAAACGCAGCATGACCAGGCGCTGCAGTTTGTGGACGAACCGACTTACCGCGTCTGGCGGTTGTTCATGTCCGGTTCAGCATATGGCTTTTCGACAGGAAGGAATAATGTCTATCAGGCATTGTTTGTCTAACCAGATCGCCATGGCTATAGCGGTATGCCGTGGACTCGCGCGGATTGGTACAAATAAATAAACTCAACTCATCAATTGACAAAAAAACACAAGGAGAACAAAATGAAAATTGCAGCAGTTTCTGAAGATGGCGTGACCATCAGCCAACACTTTGGCCGCGCCCCGTTTTATGTGGTGGTGACCGTTGAAGATGGGAAAATCATCGCGCATGAGAAACGTGACAAGATGGGCCACGCCCAGTTTGGCAGGGAGACCCACGAGGAAGCGCACGGGCAAGACCCGCGCGGTCATGGCTTTGACCCGGCCGCGCAGGATCGTCACGCCCGCATGGCTGGTGCCATCATGGACTGTGAAGTGCTACTGGCGCGCGGCATGGGAGCCGGAGCGTACGAAAGCATGAAGCAGGCCAATATCCGACCGGTGGTGACAGACATCAGCAACATTGATCAAGCAGTGCAAGCTTACATTGAGAGTCGCTTGGTGGATCACACGGAGCGATTGCATTGATAATTCAGGAGATCCATCCCAGTATCATTCGCTTTGTAGTTGATAAATGAATGCAAGGTGAAGAATCATGATCAGGCGTATGTACCAACGACTCACTACCTCCACGGCTAAGAGGTGGTTTCTCTTAGGAGCTATGCTGGGCGTTGGCGTATTGCCCTGCCCGGAATGTGGGGCTCCAATGATATTCCACTTCTGGCCGTTTGCTGGATTAGTCCTGGTTGTTCGGGTTCTGAAAAAGCGCTACCGGGGAGAGGATCAACAGGCTGTTTCGAAAATAACCCCTACCGAAGCGGGGTCTCCGGCTTCATGCGTGGATAATGAAAAATGACGATAACCTATTTATTGATTATCAACGGTAGTATCGCCTGCGGTAGCGCACGCATGTGTTGTACGACCGCTGTAGGCGCTGGTCCGGAGTGGAAAGTGATCAAAGTTCAGGTATGTGTTGGATTTTCCGGGTGAAAATTTATATTGGAGGTAGGTATGATCAATTTAGCGCAGGTAATTGCCTCAGTAATCAACTACATCGGGGCGCTGCTCGTCGAAATGCACGGCGCAATCATTCTCAAGACAGCCCAGGGTTGGTTGATGGCTGGGATTTCGTTATCGCTACCTGGTAGCGTGCTACTTCTTGCGCTGGCCTACTTTATATTCGATGATGTGTGTAAAGCTTCGCTCAACAATCTAATGATGCGCATATAAACAGGAGGTTATTTTATGGCTGCTTTAAATTCAACCAACACGTTCGATCTTGTAATCCTCGGCGGCGGTCCCGCTGGTGGTGCAGCTGCGGCGGTTGGAGCAAGCCTCGGCAAGAAGGTAGCGCTAATCGAACGTGACCGGCTTGGTGGCACTTGATTGAACTATGGGTGAATTCCCAAGCAAACCCTGGTCAGGGTCACCGAGTTGCTACATCTTTCGAAACGTCTCCCAGAGTTCGGCATCTATACAGAGGAAATCCGAGTTGACTGGGCAGAAGCAGTGGAGCGCGCCCAACGCATCGTTCATGAGTGTGGCGATCCCAAGCCTGAAGACTTGCGGGATCATGGCGTCTATCTTGTGTTTGGGGTTGGACGATTCATCGACCCGTATACGATTACCGTGAACGATGAGCAATTGCGGGGCGACCAGATTCTTATCGCGACCGGAGCGCACACTGCACGCCCGCCAATTGATGGCCTCGAGCAGGCGCTCACCCATGTTGACATTCTGCAGCTGCGCAAGCCGCCGAGTTCGCTGATAGTCATCGGCGGCGGCGTGATCGCGATGGAATTTGCTTACATATTCGCACAACTCGGCACGCGAGTGACTGTGCTGGAGCTCTTGGATCAGATCCTGGCTAATGTCGACGAGGATGTGCGGGTGGCAATCGCAGAGCACGCGGCGAAACTTGGGATTGAAATCCAGACAGGCGTTCGTGTGACGTCGATCCAGCGGGATTCCGGAGGGTTCCGCGTCGAGGCCGCGGTGGGAACCGGCGAGACGGTCAGCGTAGCGAGCGAGGTCGTCCTCCTGGCTGCCGGGCAAGTACCCACGGTTGACGGCCTCGGGCTCGATCAGGCAGGTGTGAAGTACGACAAGCACGGGATAGAGACCGATTCTGCCCTGCGCACGAATGTACCGCATATCTGGGCAGCGGGTGATGTCCGTCGAGGAAGCCCGCAGCTCTCACCAATCGCGTCGCACGGCGCTCGCCTGGCGACGCGAAACGCGCTGCTCAGCCGCTCCGATCCTTTCGATGAGAGCCTCGTCCCATACATCGTTGGGCTGACACCGATAGTCGCCGGTGTCGGACTCACGAAACAAGGCGCCATTGAGCGTGGAATAGAGATATTCGAGCATACCCAGACCTATGCAAGTGTCTGCCCGGCGGCAAACGTGGTCGGTGAGCCGGAGGGGTTCGTCAAGTTGATCTTCTCCCGCGATGATCGGAGGTTGCTCGGAGCGCATGCTTTTGGCGCGTCCGCTGGGGAACTTGTCCAGCAGATGGCATTCCCGATCCGTACCAAGCTCACTGCGTCAGAGTTAGCAGAGATGCTGTTCGTCTTTCCGGGACTTTCTCAAGTGTTAGAGTATGCAGTTCGCCCCAGACCTGGAGATTGATTTTACGATGCTGCGCTTGAGTGTATGGCGAGACCAATAGAGATTCAACGAAGCTGGTAACTGCCGCCCGATGGAAGGTGAAACGCGGGTGTGAGATTCACAGGCGTCTAGAAAACATATGAGTGCGAATAGCAACCACACAGGAACTTTTGATACCCTCATCCACGCCAGTCTGGGGTTGGCAGCAGGTTTAAGCGCGGCGTTCTTTGCCGTGCTGGCTGTACGCCTGGGAGCCTCTCCGTGGCTGCTGGCGGTGATTGCCAGTGCGCCTTACCTAGCTAACCTGCTGGCTCCCTTATGGGTGAAAGGGGCTCGAGAATGGGGGTCGCGCGGGTTGCTGGTCGGATCGCTGGCAGCCGCGGCGGTTGTCCTAATATTGCTGGGATTAGCGCATTCTGCCCTGGTTTTTGCACTGCTGGTGCTGCTTTATTATCTGTTTTATGGCATCGGTGATCCGCTTTACGTGGCCCTGGCTGAAATTGTCTATCCAGAACGCACCGGTTCCAGTCTGGGACGGGTGCAGGCGGTCTTCAATGGTGTGCACGGCCTGGCCAATGTACTGGCTGGCTGGCTGATGGATACGGCCGGCGTTTTTATTACACTGACCATTGCAGCAGTAAGCACCGGAGTGGCGGCGGCGTCTTATCTGCCCTTTCCCAACCTTTCTAATCCGGAAGCGGAGGATGCAGCTTCACCCTGGCAAATCTTGCGCCAGGACAGCCTGATCCGACGCATGGTGCTGACCCTGATGGTCGCCGGAACAGGCATGGTGATGATGTTGCCTGCTTTCCCATTGATTGAAGTGAAACAGTTGGGATTGGACAACATGCAGATTGGCATCTTGCTGGCCGTCAACAGCCTGATGTTGGTGGCTGCCTCATGGCTGTGGGGACGACGCTTGAGCGATACACCAACGCACATCCTGAATGCCTTTCGGCTGGGGATGCTGGCTATTGTGGGTATGGCAGTGCTGTATGCCCTGGGTGGTTCTTTTTGGGAACTACTGTTCGCGAATATCCTGTGCGGGATTGGCGGATCTGCCATTTCCATCGGCTGGCGATTGTTTGCAATCAATTACCCTTATGGCACGGATGACTTATCCGGCCTGCATCTGCTCACCTGCGGCATTCGCGGCCTATATGGTCCCGCCCTGGGAGCGCTGTTGATTGCGCTATGGAATCCGTCCGTTGCTTTGTGGGCTGCAGCGGCTTTGGTGTTAGCTGGCATGTTGATGCTGCCACCGACACAAGCACTGACCAGTATCACCACTCCAATACCTGGTCCGGTGTAGTGAAGATAAGAGACTTGATATGTCTGCTGAATTGACTCAACAGAAAACCGCGGTGACTGGGAACACCAACCCTGCGAACAGACAATCCGTGCTCGCTGGCTGGCTATCCCTGGCGGTGAATGTTGCCTTGCTTGCGCTTAACCTGTGGATGGCGGCGCTTTCGGGTAGTCTGGCTCTAGCTGCTGAGACCACGCATAACCTGCTTGATTTGTTGGCCTCGATTGCCGTGCTGGTCGGAGTGACACTCTCACAGCGCAAGGTACGCGCCTTTCCATACGGGTTGTACAAGGTTGAGAACGTGGTGGCGGTTTTCATCGCTCTGGGGACATTCTTTACAGGTTATGAGATTGCGCGCGAAGCGCTGTTTGCGGCGCAGCGTACGCCTGATGTGCGCCCATTGATGCTGGCGGGGGTGATCCTGGGGGCGGTAATTCCACTCGTTTTCAGCTACTACGAATTACGGTTGGGGCGCCGCGTGAATTCTCCCAGCCTGATTGCCGATGCCACCGAGTTTCGTGCCCATGTGCTTTCCTCGGGGGTAGTATTTGCCGCACTGGCGGGGCAGTTGCTGGGTTGGCCACTCGATCGTCCGGCAGCACTCGTGATTGTGCTATGGATCGCTTACGCCGGTTGGAAAATGCTACGGGATGCGATGCGAGTCTTGTTGGACGCCTCGATTGATGCCGATACGATGAATCTTATCCGGCAGCTCGTGACCGCCAAACCCGAAGTGACACAGGTCAAATCGTTGACCGGTCGCAATTCGGGGCGCTACCGCTTCATTGAAATGGAAGTAGCCCTCAGCGTTGATGACTTAAAGCAGGCGCACGAGATTGCCTCGGAGATTGAAGCGCAAATTCGCTCAGAGATTCCATTCATTGAGCGGGTGCTTGTTCATACAGAACCAGCCAAGCGCGACTTCTTAAGGATTGCTGCCCCACTTTCGACTGACGGGGTGAGTGTGGCGGAGAATTTCGGTTCAGCAGAGCGTTTTGCTCTGACTGATGTACGACCTGCGGAAGGGAAAATCCTTAAACAGGAAATCCTGACTAATCCGTACGCGCAAGAGGGCAAAGGGCGTGGCATTTTACTGGCGAATTGGCTGAAAACCCAGGGGGTAGACCTCGTGTTGATTTCTGAACCACTCAAACCCTCGGGGTTAATGTATGCCTTGCAAGCGGGTGGTGTGCGCCTGGAACAGGCAGGTTCGCAACCTTTGGTAGAAATTATCAGGTCGGTTATAAAAAATGGAGCTGTCTCATGAATGCACTTTATGCCCATCATCTCAATAATGGATAAAGCATGAATCCTACGCTTTTACTACTCATCAAAATCCTGGTAGCGAGCCTGATCGTAGGCTTTGTCACCGCTTCCATCCAATCCTGGGTGGATCGCTTTTTCCTGGTCATCCTGCTTACCAGCCTGGTGGGATTACCCATCCAGCGGTCAATCACCATCAACCTGGTGGTGGTGGCGCTGGCCTCTTTAATGCTGGCGCTGCGCCAGAGTGAGGCGCTGAAATCAGTGCGCGAAGAATGGGCGATCCTCATCCTTTCAGCGGTCCTGGGCGGTATCCTGGGACGGCTGCTAGGTATGCAAACACCCGCGCCCTATTTGATGGTTGTGCTGGGTGCGTATGCAATCCTGGCAGGTCTGCGCATGCTGCTGATCAAACCCCTGCCAGAAAAGGATGACAAGGCGCATTCTGCCTGGCTGGCACCGGTTGCATTCCTATTTGGCGGTTTGAACGGACTGCTTTCGGCAGGTGGAAAGCCCTTCAGTGTACCCATCTATAACTGGGCGATGGGTCACCATCCGCAGCGCGCTTATGCGCTGGCTTCGGTGGGGGTCACCACAGCAGCCTGGAGTGCGGTCGGCACACAGGTGGCAACCGGAATACCATTTTCTCCGGCTGACCTGGGGCTGGCAGTCTATGCCTTCATCCTGATCACATTGACAGCGCTGGGCGTAAATCGTTTCTGGTCACCACGCCTGAATAAAGTGGTGACCTGGATTATTGCCCCGCTGCTGGTATTAATTGGTATTCGTTTCATTATGCTAGGTATATCTTAAATATTGAAAGGTTGATTACTATGACAACATCGACTGATGTAATGAATGCTTTGAAAAAGGTCATGGATCCTGAACTGAATCGAAGTGTTGTGGATCTCAACATGGTGCGCGACCTGTCTTTGAAGGATGGAAAGGTATCATTTACTCTGGCGCTTACTATTCCCGAATGCCCGCTGCGAGATCAGCTGGAGCAGGATGTCCGCACTGCTGTACTGGCCTTGCCTGATGTCCGCGATATCCAGGTCACGCTTGGGGCGATGACAGAGGCAGAGCGGCAAGCTGTTTTGGGCGGTGAGGAGCAGTTGCCATTGGCAGCAGGTCACAACCATATTGAGCGGGTGATCGCTGTCATGAGCGGTAAAGGTGGTGTGGGGAAATCATTGGTTACCGCCCTGCTGGCAACTGCGCTGCACCGGGCAGGGCACCACGTCGGCATCCTGGATGCAGACATTACCGGACCCAGTATCCCTAAACTCTTCGGCGTGCACGGCCCGCTGAAAGGAAGCGAAACAGGGATCGAGCCGGCACAAAGCCGCTCGGGCATCAAATTGATGTCAATCAACTTGCTCCTGCCAGACGAGGGGCAGGCTGTCATCTGGCGCGGCCCGCTCATCTCTGGTGCCATCCGTCAATTCTGGGGAGATGTTCATTGGGGAAAGCTGGATGAACTGCTGGTGGATTTACCTCCGGGCACTTCCGATGCCGCCCTGACCGTGATGCAAAGCCTGCCAATCAATGGCATCTTAATGATTACCACCCCGCAGGAATTGGCGTCGATGGTGGTGCGTAAAGCTGTCAAGATGGCGCAGGCAATTAGCGTGCCGATTCTGGGTGTCATCGAGAACATGGTCGGGTTTGTCGCACCAGATACGGGCAAGCACTATGATATTTTTGGACCCAGCCACGCTGATGAAGTAGCTGACTTGGCAGGAGCGCCAATTCTGGCACGACTACCAATTGATCCCCAAGTGGCCGCGCTATGCGACGCAGGAAAGATCGAGGAAGTTGCCCGACTCGAATTGGACGCCGTCATCGCTGCATTGAAGCGGTTATGATTCTTCATTGGCTCTTCGAGGAAAGCAATATGACACAAAAGAATAACCATCCAGCCCAGAATTATCGAGTGACCGTCACCATCCAGGATAAAAGTCATGCTCTGGCCGAAACGCGTGGACACGAACTAACCCTCAACGTCAAGAAAGGCGCGGGTGAAGCGGGCTTCAATGCTGCCGAGACGCTGCTGGCTGCGCTGGGCGCGTGCATCCTGACCAATGTCAACGCCATCGGCGGGAAGATGCACCTGCAAATTGACTCTGCCCGCATGGAATTCGAGGCCGCCCGCCGTGACGAACCGCCTGCCCTGACCGAAATCCGCTACAAACTTGTTCTCAAAAGCTCCGAACCACCCGAAAAACTGGCTGAATTGCACGATCTGTGCGTCAAATGGGGCACGGTCACGAATACGGTCATCAACGGCCTTGTTCCAAAAGGCGAACTGGTAATTGAAAAAGCTGATTGAGAAGGCTGCGCCAGCGTGAATTTTCCTGACGCAGAGGAGAGATAGACCATGTGTCATCGTAGTTGCAGAATGCAATCCATGTGCTGTGGGCATCCATGTGGGCATGGCCCCGGCAGAAAACGTTCACCCCCTAGAAACGAGGCCTTCGGATTGGTTCTATCATTTCTATTAAACGAAAAGGAGCAAAAATATGACAGATACCGAAGCCCTTAAAGATTTCCTGGGCATACCCCGTAAGCTTATCCCATGGTTCCCAACCATTGATGACGAAATGTGCAGCAATTGCGGACTATGCATTAAGGCTTGTTCGCACGGCACGTACGAACTT
>Ga0315279_10001936_pt1 | contig 32667 bp, 26 predicted proteins | sample YL17G06_20_MG_FD_203694 | JGI IMG/M metagenome (GOLD analysis project Ga0315279, IMG submission 203694) | Sediment microbial communities from Yellowstone Lake, YNP, Wyoming, USA - YL17G06_20 | ecosystem: Environmental > Aquatic > Freshwater > Lake > Sediment | place: USA: Wyoming | collected...
CTTTCGGACAAGGGTCCGGGTCACAAGCTTCACCACCGCGACGTGGTCAGGGTCGCTCTGCGGCGCCTCGAAGCCGAGTTGCAGTCTAAAAATGCCAAGGAGGTGCTCCAGCAGGTCTGGCAGGAAGCGTCCGAAGAAAGGCGGCCGCCGGAGGAACACGCTCAACAGTGAATCGGAATCCCCCGGACATGACCACGGGCCCAGCGCGCAATTGGTGGACTTCTTCCCCACGAATGTCTACTATCATCAGTTTGGCCAGTAACACTGGCACGAATCCTATATCTTGCGGGACTATATGAATTCCTTCAATAAAGCGCGATTATCCAGGGGCAAATCTGCCGACGAACGAGGCGGGCGTCCGGAGTTCGACAATCCTGCGGAGCAGGGAAGCACAGGGTCTGAAGCTGCCTACCTGAAATCATGCGTCGATTCTCGGGCTGTGGTCACTGTGGTTCTTAAGACCGGCGAGCGCTTGCGCGGGCGAATTCGCTATTATGATCGGGACTGCCTTAGCCTTGGGCCCGCGAATCGCGGGCCCAATATTTTTCTGCGCAAAAGCAGCATCCTTTATATCTGCGAGCACTAGGCCGCAGGCAACCCCATTCGTTATTTTGTGGGAAACCACCACCTCTGGCGGTGAGACTCGAAAAGGCTATGCCGTTCCGGGCAGCCTATAAAAATCAGCCACGAATTACACCGATTACACGAATCAAACACAGCCACGAATTTCACGAATTGCACGAACTTTCGACCTACTAATAGGGATTCGTGTAATCTGTGAAACTCGTGGCAGCATCATTCGTGCAATTCGTGTAATTCCTGGCTGCATTTGATGCTTTACCAAGCCCAACGCCTCCCTTCGGGAGGCCTCCTCAAGCCACCCGCTCTGCAAGTGGTGGCTGACTGCGACGCTGGCTCCCGCCATTAGAGGACGTAGGAATCGGACATTCCATTGGGCGGTTACGAAGTATCTTTTTCTGTCAACAGCCGCAGTCCACCCGATGGTCTTGTCCATCGGCATACGGCGCTATAGCAAGCAAGGACCTCACGTATTGAAAACTTGGTGAGTTGATTTTGTTAAGGTTTGTAGAGGAGGTGACGATACTCATGGCATACTGGAGAGATGGGGAGTCTTTTGTGTAGAACCTCACAGCGTCGTCAGGGGCTGTTGTGAAAAAATTCGTTGCCAGGCAGCCGATTCTCGACCGTGAAAAGGCGATCTTCGCTTATGAACTTCTCTTTCGTTCGGGAGTGGAGAATTACTTCCATAGCGATGCGCCCGACAGTGCCACCTCGAGCGTTATGGTCGACAGCTTTCTGGTCCTCGGAATGCAGTCTCTGACGGGAGGGAGAAAGGCTTTTATCAATGTTACTAAGAATGTGATCGTCAACCAGTACGCCACCCTGCTTCCCAAAGAATTGGCGGTTGTGGAAGTCCTGGAGACGGTTGAGCCTGACGAGAGAGTGGTATCCGCATGCGAGGCCTTGAAGAAAAAAGGGTACCTGATCGCACTCGATGATTTCGTCTACAGAACGAAGCTCGAGCCCCTGATTCGATTAGCGGATTTCATCAAGGTCGATTTTCAGAACACGTCCGAATGGATTCGTCGGCATCTGGTGCAACAATACTCGCCGCACGGGATCAGGATGCTGGCCGAAAGGGTGGAGACCCCGGAGCAGTTCCAGGAAGCCGTGGAAATGGGGTATACCTACTTCCAAGGGTTCTTCTTCTGCAAACCGGAAATCATGATGGGCCGGGACATTCCCGCCTTCAAGCATAACTACCTCTGGCTCCTGCAGGAGATCAACAAAGAGGAGCCGGACATGGCTCAGCTTGAGGAAATCCTGAAGCAGGAAACTTCGTTGTGCTACAAGTTCCTCAGATATCTGAATTCCGCGACCTTCGACTTTGTCGGAGAAATAAGGTCGCTACGCCATGCCCTCACGTTGTTGGGGATCAACGAAGTTCGCAAGTGGGTCTCTCTGGTGGCCCTGGCGTGCATGGGAGAGGACAAGCCGAAGGAGCTCGTCGTCAGCGCGGTAATGCGGGCGAAGTTTTGTGAAAATCTTGCCCTGAACATCGGCCTTAAAAGCCGTGCCACGGAGCTCTTCCTCATGGGGCTCTTTTCCATGCTGGATGCAATTCTCGAACGGCCGCTCGCCGAAATCCTCAGCGAAGTGCGTGTCTCAAAAGACGTGAAGTCAGCTCTTCTCAGCGGCGTCAACCTCTTTCGGTATGTATATGAACTGGTCTTGGCTTACGAGAGGGGCATGTGGAGCAGGGCGACGCAGTTTGCGGCCTCGCTCCGAACGTCTGAACCGCTGGTCACCAAGGCCTATCTTGACGCCATTAACTGGGGACACAGAATTTTCAGGGCCGAGATGGTAGCCTGATCGACTCTTGCCACCTCAGCACTCTTATCCCGAAAAATCAGGGCTCGAAGACCTGGCCAGAGGGATTAGTTTCGGTCTGCCGGGCTGAGCTCACTGCCGTTTCCCGACAATGCACGTGACGTACCACGAGTTCACCAGGGTGCTACTCAAAGTGAACGCGAGTGTTGTTTGATTTAAAAAAGAAGGAAGGCTAGAGTAGCAGCGTGAAGAAGCCGGAGCTTCCGGAGCAGGTTGTGCACTCGGATCAAAGGAGGGGACGGCAGTGAAAAAAATCATATTCATGACAGGGGCTTTTCTCACATTTCATTCATTGGCACGAGTCATCTTCCTCCCGGCCCAGGAGGGAACGCAAAATCTGGACAAGAGTTTCTATGAAAAAAGTCTGCATTACACCAACAGGGGACTCGAGTACTGGTATTCCAAAGAAAACGGAGGCTTGGAGCGCATCATCGGCATTCCCTTCTCCAAGATCAACTGCGGCAAATGCCACGTGCGCACGTGCGACACTTGCCATGTGAAGGAGGTCAATGGCAAGCCGGTCTACTCGGTGGACGCGGCCAAGGCCGAGAAGGCCTGCGAGAAATGCCACGACATCGAAAGCCAGGCCTTTGCCAGGAAAAATCCAGGCAACAAGACCGCTGACGTTCACTTCGCAAGGGGCATGAAGTGCATGGACTGCCATTCGGTTCGGGAAATCCACGGCGACGGGACCTCATACGATTCTATCCACTCGGCGGGAGTTCTGGATACGAGCTGCGAAAAATGCCACAGGGACCTTTCCAAGTGTCCCTCCAACGCCGTCCATAACGGCAAAGTGGACTGCAGCGCCTGCCATGTGCGCGAAATGCTTTCTTGTTACAACTGCCATTTCGATACGCGCATCAAAGAAGGCAAAAGCGTTTCGATTCCGCTGAAGAACATGCTGTTCCTGGTGAATCACGACGGCAAGGTGACCGTGGCCAGCCTACATACCTTCGTCTATCAGAACAAGACCATGATTGTTTTTGCGCCGTCGTTTCCGCATTCGATCATGAAAGAAGGTCGGAAGTGCCGTGACTGCCACGCTACCCCGGTTCTTCAGGAAATCAAGACGGGGGCCCTCAAGCTGGTTTTCTGGGAAAACGGAGCGCTGAAGAATGCCAACGGCATCATCCCCGTGGCTGAGGGATTGAAGTGGGATTTTGTGTTTCTGAATTACATCAACGGCCGGTGGGTGCCGCTCGAAAAACCCGCTGAGCCTCTGCTGAATTATTCGGGCTATTGCAAACCGATTGCGAAGGAGCAGCTCGCAAAGCTCGCCAAGCCTCAGTCCAGCAAGTCCTGAATCGGCAAGCGAACAAGTCTTCGTGTCCTCCGTGTCATCGTGTTGTCCTTTTGAAGACAACACGATGACACGAAGGACACAAAGAAACAGAAGGAAACCGTGAAGCCCCTTTATATCCGCGTTCATGAGCGAGATAACGTCGCAATCGTCGTTAATCAAGAAGGGTTGCCCGCCGGAACTTACTTCTCCTGCGGCCTGGTGTTGTCAGAGTCTATCCCTCAAGCCCATAAAGTAGCGCTGCGCGACATCGAGCAGGGCGGAGCCATCGTAAGATACGGTGAGGTGATCGGACACGCGCAGCGGCCTATCGCCAGAGGCGCGCGGGTGAGGGAAGAGTTGGTGGCATTGCCTGCCGCGCCGTTGCTTGATAACTTGCCCCTGGCTACTGCAGTTCCCCATCCGATGCCGCCGCTGAACGCCTATGCTTTCGAGGGCTACCGGAACCCAGACGGCACCGTTGGGACCAAGAACATCCTTGGGATTACGACGACCGTGCAGTGTGTTGCACCTACGGTGGAACATGCCGTTCAACGAATCAAAGCGGAGATTCTGCCGCGCTATCCGGGTGTCGACGATGTGGTGGCGATCACGCACGCTTACGGCTGCGGGGTGGCCATCGACGCCCCGGGGGCGTCGATTCCCATAAAGACTTTGAGGAACATCAGCCTGAACCCCAACCTGGGTGGAGCGGCACTGATCGTGAGCCTGGGATGCGAAAAACTGCAGCCGTCGCTGTTGTTTCCGGCTGCGGAGCGTCTCCCGATTCTTGAAAGCGAGCCGTTTGTAATCCGGTTGCAGGATGAAGAGTACCGGGGATTCGGCGAGATGGTTGCCGCGATCATGCGGATGGCAGAGAAGCGCATCGAGTGCTTGAACAAACGGCGTCGCGAGACATGTCCAGCTTCGGACCTGGTAGTCGGCCTGCAGTGCGGCGGCTCCGATTCGTTCTCGGGCGTCACAGCAAACCCGGCGGTCGGCTATGCGGCGGACCTGCTGGTGCGTGCGGGTGCAACGGTGATGTTCTCCGAGGTTACGGAAGTTCGGGACGCGATACATCTGCTTACCCCGAGGGCCGTCAACAAAGAGGTGGGCCGGGCGCTGGTGCGTGAAATGGCCTGGTACGATGAATACCTGCGGCGGGGTTGGGCCGACCGAAGCGCCAATCCGACGCCGGGCAACAAGAGGGGAGGCCTTGCCAACGTGGTGGAGAAGGCGCTCGGATCCGTGGCCAAGGCCGGCACCACCGCGCTGATGGCGGTGACGGGCCCGGGCGAACGGGTGAGAACGAAGGGTCTGGTTTTTGCAGCCACACCGGCAAGCGATTTCGTCTGCGGCACGCTGCAGCTGGCGGCATCGATGAATATGCACGTTTTCACGACGGGAGCAGGCACGCCCTTCGGTCTCGCGATGGCCCCAGTCATCAAGATTTCATCGCGCACTGCGCTGGCAGAAAGGTGGCCGGACCTGATCGACGTGGATGCAGGTCGGATAGCCACCGGTGAGGCCACAATCGAGCAGGTGGGCTGGGAGGTCTTTCACCTGATACTGGAGGTTGCCAGTGGACGGAAGAAGACCTGGGCGGACCACTGGGGCCTCCACAATGCGCCGGCTCTGTTCAACCCGGGTCCTGTGACGTAGAGCATCGCGGCGCCGCTTCTCGGAGTTTTATCAGCAAATGAAAGTCGGAGTTGCGCCGAAGGAACACTTCAGCTACTCTCAGCGGCGACTCCTATGCAGGCCGGCAATTATTGATGTTCGTTGAATATGGTGGCATCCGAAGATATAGGGGCACGGCGCGCCGTGCCCCTACCCATAATGTCAGGTCTCACTGTGTTCTGCAGATCTCAATAGTCCCGTGCTATCCGCGGCATTCAAGCCTCGAGTTTTAGAACGGCGGTATTATGGCTGGAGGCAACTTCCTTGTCCTGCTCACACTCGGCTCCATCGCCCTGTTGCTGTTCCTGATCCTTTACGTGCGCTTGCACGCCTTCCTCGCGCTGATGCTGGCGAGCATGGTTCTAGGGCTGGCATCCGGCATGGAACCGGCGAAGATGCTGAAGTCGATCCAAGCGGGCTTCGGCGAGGCCCTCGGCTTTATTGCCGTTGTGGTGGCGCTCGGCGCCATGATCGGCCGTTTGCTTGAGTCTTCGGGCGGAGGGCGGGCACTCGCCGAATGGTTGCTCGAGCGCTTCGGGCGTGATCGGGCTGTCTGGGCGGTGCTGACGTCGGCGTTTCTGATCGGACTGCCCATCTTCTTTGAAGTGGGCTTCATCATATTGGTCCCGATAGCATGGAGCCTTGCCCGGGAGTCGAAGAAATCGCTGCTCTACTTCGGCCTGCCGATGGCCGCGGCGCTTACAGTCACCCATGCCATGGTGCCTCCGCATCCTGCGCCCTCCGCAGCCGCCCAGTTGCTCGGTGCTGACCTCGGCCGTGCAGTCCTCTACGGCGCCATTGTCTCGATTCCCATGGCAATCTCCGGCGGCATTGTCTACGGGCTCTGGATTGCGAAGCGGCTCTACATCCCCGTGCCCGAGCACGCAGCGCGCATCTCCGGAACTGCGGACGGTCAGGCACCTCCACCGGTTGGCCTTGTGGCTCTGCTCCTCACCCTGCCGGTGATGCTCATCTTCGCCGCCACCATCGCCGACATGAGCGGGATGCCAGGGCGGAGCGTTCTCGCCTTCATGGGGCATCCGTTTACTGCGCTCGCGGTGACGGCTCTGGCATCCATGTACGTCTTTGGCCATCGCCGCGGATTGGACCGCAAAGCCTTGTCCCGCATGGCCACCGAATCTCTCGCCCCCATCGGCACTTTGCTCGTCATCATGGGCGGCGGAGGCGCATTCAAGCAAGTTATTGTTGACTGCGGTGTCGGACTTTATGCGGGTAAGCTGCTGGTTGCATCCAGTGTTTCGCCGCTCATTCTGGCTTACGTGGTGGCCGCTGCCATGCGCATCGCGCAAGGCTCCGCCACCGTTGCGATCATCACTGCGGCGGGGATCGTTGCCCCGCTGGTAAAGGACATTCCCGGCTACACACCGGAGATGATCCTGCTCGCTCTCTGCTGTGGTGGCACCATCCTCTCGCACGTTAACGATGCCGGCTTCTGGCTGGTGAACGAGTCTTACGGAATGACCGTGCCGCAGACACTCCGCTCCTGGACTGCGATGAAGGTCGTCACGTCCATGGTCGGCATCGCGCTTGTGCTCACGGCACATGCGGTGCTCGACCGATAGAGCGCCCTGCCTCCGAGCGGCCTTTCATTTTTTCACAATGGAGGGAGTAATTCTGTTATTGACGTTGATCCGGCAATGGAGATAGAAATCATGCAAATGACATTTATTCGACTTTGCACGCGGCTCATGCCGTGCCTCGTAATCCTTTGGGTGGCTTGTTCTACCTCCCCTTCGGGAGAATACCGGATCGCGCTCGTCCCGGCCCGCGGCGGGCAGAGGGGACTCTACATGGTGAACTCCGACAGTACCGGAGCGAAGCTTCTCTCAACCCAAGGAACCGTTCAGCTTCGACCGGAATCCTGGTCGCCGGATGGCAAAAAGATTGCCTATTTTTCTGTTGGTCCCGGGGACGTTGCGATCATGGAGAACTACCGCATTCCTTCGCATTTCCTTTTGTATCTCATGGATGCCACGGGCGCCAGCCAGAGAAGGCTGCTCGATTTTCCCGTGAGCAGCTTTGCGTGGTCTCCAGACGGCGAGAAGATGGTATTTGTCTCGGCCTATGAAGATCCTCAAAGGGAAGACCACGATGTCGTGCGCGGCACCAGGCAGCCGGTCAGCGCGATCTATATGCTTGACCTAAAATCCGGCCAACAGAGGCGTGCGACCGAGCTTGGACATCATTGCTCCGCGGCGTGGTCGCCGGACGGTACACGGCTCGCGCTCAGTTTTGGGACCGAGCAGAAAAGCGACATTTACGTGGCAAGCCTCGACGGCAAACACACCAGGCGACTCACCGATTCCTCAACCATCAACATACATCCTTCGTGGTCACCGAATGGAAAAACCCTTGCTTATGTGGCTGCTTCCGCACCGGGCGAGGAAAGCCCGGATGCAGGCGTCTGGATGCTCGACGCGGATGGCACCAACAAGAAGCAAGTAACCAACATCATGATCTCCGAGGTCTCCTGGGCGCCTGATGGGAAGAACCTCCTGCTCCTGTCCGTCGGCGGCATTTACGTGGTCGGGGCAAGCGGAGGGAACCCGGTCAAGATCTCTGGAGTGCTGGAACGCCCTATGGATCCCGTCTTCACTCCTGACGGGCAAAAGGTGATGTTTCGCTCTAATCACGAAGGCGACTGGCACCTCTACACGGTCGGCTTGGATGGCGCAAACCTGAAGAGGGTGATTGGCCAGCTGAGTGCCTCTCAGTTCTGCCTTTCGCCTCTGCTCTCAAAACGCTAACCTATCGGCCACGAGTTTCACGACATCAAAGTAATCTCCGCACCACCTGAGTTGGGTCAGCGATTGAATAGATGGCGTTGCCTCCTGATGGCATAGGATTTCGTGTAATTCGTGAAATTCGTGGCTGCTTTTTCGTGCAACTGGTGGCTTCAGATGAACTCGCGGAACAGTTCGAGTCGGGGCGCGGCAATAACGGCGCGACTGACAAGAATCCCCTCGCTCCCGGCCATCGCGGAGCCGGCGTCCACGGCTGCCTGTACGCTGGCGACATCTCCCGTCAGCAAAACAAAGCCTTTGCCCCCGAGCGCCATGGCCAGATGGATTCTGAACAGCGTCACGTTCGCTGTTTTCGCCGCCGCGTCCGCGACGTCGATGATGCTCGAAGCGGAGAAGGTCTCAATTATCCCGAGCGCCTGGACCCGCTCCGGCGGAATATCCACGGAAAGCGAAATCGCCGGGAAGACCGCCGGATGCACCCGAGGAATCACCCGCTTTTCGATCAACGTGCCCGCTGCGGCCATTGCTCCCGCCTCGACGCTGGCCTCCACTGCCGCCACGTCGCCCGCCACAACAACAAGGTACTTTCCGGAGCAGATCGTACGCGCCACCAGCAGTCGCACGGCGGAAGCCTTGAGCATCGCGTCCTCGACCACGTAGCCCATGGCGACGCTTGAGAGTTCGACCAATCCGATCGCGTTCAATTCGGTCATGACATCTCCCACTGAAAAAGAGGATATTCCGATTTCCCAGATTCATCCGAACGGATCAAGCGGAACTGGGAAATCGGGATGTACCCTTTTTCTCCTACGCCTCGATCACCACCGCCCCTTCGATGCTCCGCACCGTCCCTTCGAGGCTCGCATGAATGTTGGCGCCCAGCTTGTCTTCAGGCGGCGCAGCGACGAGATCCCCTTCCCGAACCCGGTCTCCGGGACGGACCGTAGCCATGCAGGGAACGCCGAGATGTTGTTGCAGCGGCAGAACGACGCGGCGCGTCCGGACCGGCTCTTCCACAAGCGGACCGGTATCGTGGAATCCGTCCAGGCCGAGTTTGAGCTTGAGGCGCCGCATCGGCACTCTCCGCTCCCGGAACAGTCCGTGGGGCTGGATAGATGCCGGGTCCCCGAGCCAGCGCAGTCCTTTCTCCCGCAGCATCATCTTGTCGTGCACGCAGACGTTCTTGGGATCGAGGTCCTCGGGACACGCGTAGAGGCTGCACAAGTTGCACTCGCAGCAGGCGAGCGTTCCCATGATGGGCAGGTCACTTGGCTGCCTGAAACCGAGTGCGCGCATCGCTTTATGCGGCTCGATCGGGTGCCCGATCAGGAAGCGAGGACAGAGTTCAGTGCAAAACCCGCACTGGTCGCAGGCCGACTTGCCGATCTTGTTGATCTGGAACCAGTCGAGGCGGTAGCGCTCAATCAGCCTGTGATTGCGCGGAAGCACGACAAGACCACCCGTTGTCTTGGTCACCGGTTCGCTCAGCGATCCAGCGAGACGCCCCATCATCACCCCGCCAACGAGGACGTCGAATTCAGGCGCGGTGGAACCGCCTGCCGCCTGAATCACCTCGCCGATGGCCATGCCCACCGGTACCCGGAGCGTAACAGGTTGCTGCACTGCGCCCGCAACCGTGAGGAATTTGTGAATGACGGGTTTTTCCGCGGCTATGTTGACCAACGTTTCAACGTTGTGCACCACGGCGCCGACGTCGAGCGGCAGGCCGCCGGGAGGGACAATCCGATTCGTGACGTCGTAAACCAGGATGAATTCGTCGCCCGCGGGGTAGGTGTCCGTGAGCCACTGCAGTTCCGTGCCCTTCGGCAGCATAGGTGCCAGAAACTGCATTGCAGCTTGGTGCTTGTTCTTGATGGCAATCACCCCCCGCCGCGCCCCCAATCGTTCCATCGAGATGGTCAGCCCGCGGATCACTTCTGAGGAATGGTGCAGGAGAAGCTCCTTGTCCTTATGCAGGAGGGGTTCGCACTCAGCGCCGTTGACGATGACCGTCTCGGCCTGCGCGCGCAACTTGATATGGGCTGGGAAACCGGCCCCGCCGGCGCCAACGACGCCGTTTTCCTGGACAGAATCTTTCATTCCGACTCCAAATTCGGTGACAGGCTACGCTTTCACCAATTTCCCTGAGCTTTTTTCTGGCTGCTGCTGTCTCGCGTGCATTGGGTAGTCACGGGAAACTGGTGAAAGCGCAGCCTGTCACCGAATTTTCAAGGCGGTCATCAACTTATCGGTAATGGCCTGCACTATACTTTCGAGTTCCTCGGAACTGACGCCGCCCGCAGCCCCCTCCTCGCCATGACGATCCTGCGGTCGGACTGTCAGACCTTCGGGGAATTCCGGAAGGTCGCACAGCTGGCACTCCCTGAGCCCGTAGCGCGAGTCAGGCAGGCCGAGCTTTTTCTTGATCTCCAGCAAATCGGCCGCCTTGCGGTTAGGTATGGGCATTAACGGCGCGTCCAGATGGGACGCCAAGATTATGATACGACAGTAGGCATCCACAACTTCGACGCACCACTCCGCGTGAGTCACGGTGTCGGCCCAGCAGACAACCCCATGGTTCTGAAGCAGGATCATGTTGTGGTCGCGCACGTAAGGCAGCACGGTCTGGGCAAACTCGGCTGTTCCCGGCGTTTCATAAGGTGCAAGGGCCACCTTTCCGACGAGCACCTCGTGCTCAGGGATCATACAGCCTGGGGGGATGGTGCCGGTAATGGCATAGGCCGTGGCGTGCGGTGGGTGGCAGTGCATCACGGCACGCGCCTGTGGAACTGCCTTGTAGATTTCGAGGTGGAGCATGATCTCGCTGGAACGCAGCTGTGTCCCAGCTACCTGGCTCCCGGCCATGTCTACGAGCGCGAAATCGTCCATCGTGAGGTCGCCTTTGCTGTGAAGCGCGGGAGTGCAGATCACATACTGGTCATTCAACCGGGCCGAGATGTTCCCACCGTTCCCATCGATATACTGCCGCTCCCAGAGTTTCCGTCCCGCACGGATGATCTCCTCCTTGAGGGCTGAGGCTTCCGGCGATCGGAAGAGAGCGTCGTTGGACGACTGGGAGCTCGCGGTCGTGGAGGATCCTGCGGCCGCGCGGCCTTGTGCCGGAACGCTCGGGCTGTCCTGCACAAGCGTCAGTCCGCCGCCGCTCAAGTAGTCGCGGGCCGAAGGGGTCAGCAGAGTTCCCTGGCTCACGCGTACCTCCAGGAATCCGTCGCGGACGGCGCCGGCCAAATCCACTTCCGTGATGACCTTTAGTTCGCGCAAGTCGATTGTTTTCATTCGCGCTTTTCTACAACAATCACCACAAGGGCACAGAGATAACGGAGACCTTCTGTCGCCTCTGTGCCTCTGAAGTGCGATGCTTTGATCACCGGATCAATCCCACTCTTGGAGACAGATGGAGCCCACACGCGTTCGCCTCATCCGTATCTAGATGCGCTTCGAGCTTGAATGTCGGATCGACCCGCACATGAATCCGGTCCAGGATCACACCGGCTTCGCCCCCGACGCGAAGTTTCATTACATCTCCGTGTCGCACACCGTAATAGTCTGCATCCTCCGGGGACATGTGAACATGTCGAGCGGCGCGGATAATGCCTTCCTTCAATTCAAGCATTCCGGCAGGCCCTAGAAGGAAACCGCCCGGCGTGCCGGCGATATCGCCGGATAGCCGGACCGGAACGTCCTCGATCCCGAGTGTGATGGCATCCGTAAAGGCAAGCTCCACCTGTGTCCGCTTGCGAACAGGTCCAAGAATCCGCAGGTTTGAGATCAGACGGCGCTTGGGACCTACAAGCGTGACCGTTTCTTCGGCAGCGTATTGCCCTTCCTGGTACAGCGGCCGCAGCGCGGTCAATTGATGACCCGGACCGAAAAGCTTTTCGAGATCCTCTTGGGAGGCGTGCATGTGTCTGGCCGAAACAGTTACTCTCAAGGCCGATGGCGCCAATCGGCCGGATGTCGTCACTCTCGCGCCGAGACGCTGCAGCACAATCTCGCGGACGATGCTTTCAACGGCACCGCGGTCGATGGGATTCGACATGTTCGGCTCCACGCACGAAGGACCGAATCTATCTACGATTGATGATTTACGATTGACGATTGAAAAAACGATAGAAGGCTTTCGATCTCAATCTGCAATCGTTGTTTCTCATCAGATTACATCGTTTCTGCGCCTGTCGTGCGGCTTTTTTGTCCTCAGCCGGAATGGCCCTGATTGGAGGCGGCAGGACCAACCTAGGATTTTGGCTCCTTGGTCCGAAGGCGGCTGAGTATCTCACGCTCGGCGCGATACCAATCCTCTTCGGGGTTATCGTGCTGGTAACCTCGTGCTTCCCAGTAGGAATAAGCCAGCTGAGCGATTTGCTCACGGATAGAGACGGCAGATGACGGAGCAGCCCCCATTGATTCCGGAGCCGCAGCGGCCGATTCCGGCTGGAATGCGTCGACCGGCGTGGTTTGAACCGCAAGGTCTTCTTTTTGCGTGCTAGCCGTCTGCAATTGGGACGCGGCACTCTTTGTTCGCTTCGAGCGAGGTTTCTTGGCGGCGTCCGTCACCTTCCGGGACGAAGATTTAGCCGCGCGGCGGCGTGTGCTCGTCTTCGGAGCAGATCCCTCTAAGAGGGCTTCCGGTGGTGCTTCGGCGATCCCGGTTTCTGCAGCGACTTTCCGTTTTAGAGGCATTTCCCTGTCCTTTCCTCACTTAAGGTTACTAAGGGCCTGTCAATGAATAACGTTTGCACTTTGGCGCGAGCGCCGGGCGGGCAGATGCGAGGCGCCGCGACGCAGGCGATGTCAGTGTGCATCGTTGAGGAGCGGCAACGAAGCAGATGCCCGCCCGCCGCCGCGCCCCTTCGGGCTGCGGCCCGCAGGCCCGCTGGTTTTGTTGCTCGCTCCTTACATACCACCCCGGGTATGCTCGTCGCTCGCGCCTCGCCAGCGGGCCTGGGGGCCAGCAGCAAAATGTAAACGTTATTCATTGACAGGCCCTAAGTGAAGAAATTTAACGAAATGGTCGGCCGGTTTCTAGACCTTTCTTGTGCGGGTCACCCAACGCACACCATGGAGACACAGTGATTGCGGAGAGCACAGCTGCAATCTCCGTGATCTCTGCCTCTCTGTGGTGAGATCTATTCACGCGCGGACTTAAGGTAGCTCCGGCAGGCCGGGTTGAGCACGGCTTCCAGCCCCACCGCGATGTAGCGTGCGCCGCGCCCCTTCCACTGGCGTGCTGCCTCGGCGTTCGGCACCATGACCCCGAGCGCTACGCCTGAGCCTGAAACCGCCTCCACGAAACGCTGAAAAGTTGCCTGAACCCTTGGATGCTGCATCTCTCCCGGATGGCCGAGCGAGTTGGAAAGGTCGGTTGGGCCGAGGAAAGCCACATCCAAACCGTCGACGCGGATGATCTCCGACAGGCGTTCTACCGCGTCCTCGGTTTCGATGTGAGCGACCACGAGGGTTTCCGCATTAGCCTGGGCCACATACTGGGCGAAGGGAATCCGTTGGGCGTAATCAGCCGCGCGCACGGCGGCCAGGCCTCGCGAACCGCGGGGCTGGTACTTTGTCGACTGCACCACCGCTTCCGCATCAGCTGCGGATCGCACCATCGGGACGTGCAATCCCTGTGCGCCTGTGTCCAGAAAGCGCAGAATGATATGCGGCTGGTTGACGGGAACGCGCACCATTGGGGTTACACCCTGCAACTCCGCGGCACGTACCATCCGCTCGCAGTCGCCGGGCTCTATAGTCCCATGTTCTCCATCGAACACTATGAAATCCCAGCCGCAATAGCCAAGCACTTCGATAAGGGCAGCATTCGGATACCGCACGAAACAGCCAAACACCGTCTCACCATTCTTGAGTTTTTCCTTCGTGCTGTTTTGTCGCACGCATACCTCCCCGGATTAGATGTACCGCAGTTTTTTATACCATCAACGGCGTAGTTTTCGGCCGAAGAAAGTGGGCCCCGTCCGCCGGACGGGACCTTTGGCCCTCTCCTAACTCGAGGGCACGGCTGCGTCATTTATTTCCTGGCACTTGCCAACCCTGCATGGCAGATTGGAGAGGATTGGACACAGAAGGGGGATTCCTATGGATCGCAGAGAGTTCGTGCGTGCTGCCGGGAGATGTGGGGCCATCCTGGCCTCGAGTCATACAGTCCGTGCATCTGTCTGCATCGGCGAAACAAGGCTAGATGCAGACCCGGCTGTCTCCGGTGCAGTGGATCCGACAAACCCAGCGCCCCGCAAAGCGCTCATGAAAGCCGGGACTCAGCACGGCGGCTCCGATGAAATCCTGCGTTCGCTTGCTGCTTTCGGGGTGAACAACATCTGCGGGCCCCTTCCATCGCGACAGAGGGATGAACACTGGTCGGTGGAGGGATTACTGAAGTTGCGGGAGCGTGTGGAATCTTACGGCATCCGCCTCGAGATGGTTCCCCTGCCGCTGAGCTCGAACTACATAACGCAGGCGGAAAACCCCAACATCATGCTGGGAAAGAGCCCCGAGCGGGATCGCGAGATTGACGACATCTGCCAGATGATTCGCAACGCCGCAATGGCCGGGATCCCCGCGCTGAAATACAACATGAGCATTCTGGGTGTCGTCCGCACAGGGACGACGCCGGGGCGAGGTGGCGCAAGCTACAGCAGCTTCATCTATGACAAAGCCCGACAGGAACCTGCTCTCACCGAAGCCGGCCCTGTCCATGCCGATGCCTACTGGGAACGGATTAGCTATTTCCTCAAGCGGGTTATTCCGGTGGCGGAGGAATACAAGGTACGGATGGCCTGTCATCCCCACGACCCCGGCATGCCCCCGGACAAGGGCTACCGTGGCGTCCGCACCGTGCTCGGGAGTGTGAAGGGTCTCCAGCAATTCGTCGAAATCGTGCCCAGCAGGTACCATGGTCTGAATTTTTGCCAGGGAACCGTTTCAGAGATGCTGCGCAACCCCGGAAAAGAAATCTACGAAATCATCCGCTACTTCGGAAGCCGGGGGAAAATCTTCAATGTTCACTTCCGCAACATCCGGGGAGGATTTCTCAACTTCCAGGAGACCTTTATTGACGACGGGGACGTCGACATGCTCCAGGCCATGCGAGTCTATAGAGATGTCGGCTACGACGGCATGATCATGCCAGACCACGTGCCGAGGATCCCAGGCGACGCTGGCGGTTTGCAGGCTTTTGCCTTTACGTTCGGATATATCAAGGCTCTGATCGCGACCGTGAATGCAGAATCATAGCCCTGAGGGAGTCAAGCACCTTTTTGCAGATGAGCCTTTGCGAATCTTCGCGCCTTTGCGTCTTTGCGGTGGGGTTATAAAAAGCTACCGCAAAGGCTCAAAGACGCCAAGAATCACCAAGGATTCCTTTCAGCCCAGGCTGGGATCGTAACATCGGTAGTTAGCGGAGTCATGTGCATACCCCCAATTCCGTCATTGAGACTCTGCGCCAGAACATGCCCCACTCGCCCAGCACCGCGGCCGATGCTCTCAAGTTGGCGCAAAGCCTGGCTCTCGGCCTTACCGCCAAGCGACTCAAATGGGTCAAATATCCTATTTCCTAAATGGTTGACTTCCTGCTCAGAATGATATGAGAATACGAATCCTGGCGCAGTGTGCCGGGAAGACTCGCGGATGGGTTCCCTTATGGCAGAGCAAAACCCTTTGGAACCGCGCTGGAATCGGTTGGACCACCACGTCAAGGTTCATCTTCCCATAATCCTTGGCGTGGCCATTCTGTCCGCGCTTCTCACGGGATTAGTAACTACCCCGGTTCGGCGCGTGGAGGGTTACGCACCCGAGCAGCCTATTCCCTTTTCACATCAAATGCACGCCGGCAGCATGAAGATCGACTGCCGCTACTGCCATATTGGGGTCGAAACCGGGCGACATGCGGCCATTCCGGCGAGTTCCATTTGCATGAACTGCCACAGCGTAGCTGCGCTTGACCGGCCTGGGGTAAAACTTCTGCGTGCGGCCTATGCCGATAATCGTCCCATGGTCTGGCGCAGGATTCACCGCCTTCCCGATTTCGTCTACTTCTCTCATAACCTTCACATCGCGGCAAAAATCGATTGCGAATACTGCCACGGCAAAGTGCGTGAGATGGAGGTCGCCAGCCAGGCTGTGAGCCTGTCTATGGGCAGCTGCTTGAGTTGTCACAGGAACGTGCAGCAACGAGTGCCCGTGGTATTGCCTGGCCTCTCAGGACCGGAGAATTGCAGCGCATGTCATCGCGCCCTTGTTTAGCGCGCGGCAGTGTGAAGATTCCTTGCTGCGCTGGCTGCCGCCGACTCCCGGCAGGCCGGGTGATTACCACGAATACCTCAAGTCCCGGTGGCGCAACGAGGTTTACACAAGACGTCCCACTGAGATTGACTTCGAACGTTTTTGGAATATTTCTCTGCACGAAGGTTTCATCACGGCCACAACGGGATTCCTTCAGCCGCAGGATCTCCGTCCGGAGGCGGTGCTGGAAGCCATTGGCGAATATGCCCGCCCCTCTCCATCCGGCATCGATCTGGTGCTGACGCCCAGCCCGCGAGTGTTTGACGGTCGGTTTGCCAACAATGGATGGCTGCAGGAATTGCCACATCCAGTCACAACACAGGTTTGGGGGAACGGCGCGCTGATGAGCCGCGCGACGGCGCAGCGCCTGCAGTGCAGGGAAGGGGATGTCGTTCGCCTGACTGTTGAGAGGCGCTCTCTGAAGATACCTGCTCTTATCGAGCCGGGCATGGCTGACGATCTGATCAGCATTGACCTGGGCTACGGACGCCGGATCGCGGGCTCGATCGGATCCAGTGTGGGTGTAGATGCTGGAACTCTGCGCAAGAATGTTGCCGATCTTTCACCTTGGTTCTACACGGGCGTCGGCGTGGAAACCACCGGAGAGTCCTCCAGGATCATCCGCGTGCAGACTCATTTCAGCATCGAAGGCCGCCCGATAATCAAGGAAGCCAGCGCGAGCGCATTCCGGTCTCATCCTCTTGCTGAGTCGGAAGCGGAATCCCGACCCCACGTTCTCTGGTCCTATAGAGGTTACCACTGGGCGATGGTTGTCGACCTTACGGCATGCACAGGCTGCGGCGCCTGCTCTTTGGCGTGCACCGCGGAAAACAACATTCCTGTCGTGGGACCCGAACAGGTGTCACGAAAGCGCGAAATGCACTGGATGCGCATCGATCGCTATTACAGCGGCTCCCCGGACAATCCGAGCGCGGTGTACCAACCTATCCTTTGCCAGCATTGCGACGCCGCTCCCTGCGAAAAAGTCTGTCCGGTAGCTGCCACGGTTCGCAGCCCTGAGGGACTGAATGAAATGGTCTACAACCGTTGCGTCGGAACGCGCTACTGCGCCAACAACTGTCCTTACAAGGTGCGACGTTTCAACTTTTTCAACTATCACAAACAACTCGTGTCGCCGGCAGAGCTTGTGTATAACCCGGAAGTCACGGTGCGCAATCGCGGAATAATGGAAAAATGCACCTTCTGCGTTCAGCGCATCACGGCGGCGAAGCACCGCGCCAAAATCGAAGGACGAAAGATACGGGACGGCGAGATTCAAACGGCATGCCAGCAGGCTTGCCCGGCCGAAGCCATCGTGTTTGGCGACCTCAATGATCCACAGAGCCGGGTTTCACAGCTGACGAAAGAGACGCGGGCATACCACGTCTTAGATGATCTGGGCGTGAGGCCGTCTGTCACCTATCTGGCCAAGATCCGTAATCCACGTTTGGACACGGTCGCATGAACAAGGCTGCTGATATCTTGGAAGCAACGCCGATGGTGCTGGGGAGCCCATCCCTGGCACAGATTGATCAGGAGGTAGCTGTCCCGATGGGGCGCATTCCCGGCCCGACATGGTGGGCTGCGTTCGCTTTGTCCGGCTTGTCGATGCTGATGGGATTGAGCCTCATGGGATACACCGCCTACAGAGGAATCGGTCTCTGGGGCAATAACAGCCCGGTTTTCTGGGCGTTCCCCATCGTCAATTTCGTTTTCTGGATCGGGATCGGTCACGCAGGCACGTTGATCTCCGCCATTCTTTTTTTATTTCGCCAGCGGTGGAGAAATGCAATTGCTCGCTTCGCCGAGGCCATGACCATTTTCGCAGTGATGACTGCAGCAACATTTCCGGTGATGCATATGGGGCGCCCGTGGCTGGCCCATTGGGTGTTCCCAATTCCCAACGACATGAGGTTATGGGTAAATTTTCGCTCGCCTCTGGTTTGGGACCTGTTCGCCATCTCCACCTATTTCACCGTGTCGCTGATGTTCTGGTACATCGGTCTGATTCCCGATCTGGCGGCAATGAGGGAAAGAGCCCCCACGAATGCTCATCGCATCATCTATTCCATTCTCAGCTGGGGCTGGACCGGACTCAACCGTCATTGGCGGCATTATGAGCGGGCGTATCTGATCCTGGCAGGCCTCTCCACCCCGCTCGTTGTATCGGTCCATACAATCGTGAGCTTCGATTTTGCCACCAGTGTCATCCCAGGGTGGCATGCGACGATTCTTCCGCCCTACTTTGTAGCCGGCGCCGTGTTTTCCGGTTTCGCAATGGTTCTTACCGTGCTGATCGTGGTGCGCAAGGCGTTTCACATGGAGCATCTCATTACGCTGCGCCACCTGGAAAACATGAATAAGGTGGTTCTTGCGACAAGCCTAATCGTGGGCTACGCCTACTGCGTGGAGCTTTTCACAGCATGGTACAGCGGGGAGTCTATTGAGCGATTCACATTTCTTAATCGTGTCACGGGGCCGTACTGGTGGGCTTTTGCATTGATGGTTTTATGCAATGTCCTCGTACCTCAGGTTCACTGGTTCAGGAAAGCCCGAACATCCATACTCCCGATGTTTGTTGTCTCGATCCTGGTGAATGTGGGCATGTGGTTCGAGAGGTTTGTGATTGTGGTCACCTCGCTTCACCGTGACTTTTTGCCATCCAGTTGGGGCATGTACAAGCCAACCCTGGTGGACTTCGGGATTCTTTTGGGAAGCTTTGGGCTGTTCTTTACGCTTGTCTTGGTTTTCGTGCGCTTCCTGCCTGCCATCTCGATGACCGAAGTGAAGGCCTCGATGCCGCAGGCGCAACTGAGCGTTCACCCGGAGGAAATAATAGGACAGCCGGAGATGGAAGAAGTGAGTGTCTAAGAGTTTTTCTGCGGTCCTTCGTGTCCTTTGTGTCTTCGTGTTGTCATTTCAAAGGACGACACGAAGACTCGATGACACAAAGAATTGAATATGAGTGAAAAAGAACCTGTCGGCGCGGTGGTTCTCTTTAAAACACCCGATGACCTTGTAGCCGGCATACGAAGAGCTCAGGATCGCGGCTTCACCCGATTGGATTCAGTCTCGCCCTATCCCATTCACAAAATGGATGAGGTGCTGGGAAAGGGTCCTTCGCGACTGGGATACGTGGCCGCGATCGCAGGCCTGGCAGGAACCACGCTGGCCAAAACGGCCCAATGGTGGGTCAGCGCGGTCGATTATCCTTTGAACATCGGTGGTAATCCGCTCTTTTCCTACCCGGCCTTTATACCGGTCACATTTGAGTTGATGGTGTTGTTTTCCTCGCTTGCCACGGTCATCGGGATGCTGGTGGTATTTAATCGGCTGCCGCAGTATGGCAGCAGTCTCCTGAAATCAAAATTCATTCGCGATCTGACTTGCGACAAGTACGGCTTGGTTCTTGACGCCGCCGATCCAAAGTTTTCCCCTGACACAACGCGCGCCATTTTCGACGGTCTGGAAACACTTGGCTTCGATCTGCTCTACCGCGAGCGGCCGAGCCCTTTCTTCTCGCAGCGTATATTGTCCGTGCCCTTCCTCGTCCTGCTGGCGGGCGTTGCGCTTTTGTGTTCTTCGGCAACGCGCTTGGTGTTTCGCTATGGCGGAGCAGTACCGCCGTTTAACTTCATGAAGGCTCAGGAAAAGCTGAACCCTCAACACGAGTCCAACGCATTCCCCGACAAGACCGGGATGAGGCCGGCCGTTCCCGGCACCGTCGCCCGGGGTCTTCTACCCTATCCTTACGCGAGCGATGCGGAAGCGGCGGGACGCGATCTGGTCAATCCGGCTCCCGTCACAACAAGTAGTCTGGTACGGGGGCGGGACCGTTATGCCATTTTTTGCCAGCCCTGCCATGGCCGCGAGGCGGACGCGCGCGGAACGCTGACAGCTGCCTTTCCCAAGCCGCCCACCCTCCACAGCAGCAAAGCACGGGGGTGGATGGATGGCCGAATCTATGCGGTCCTGACGTCGGGGCAGAACGCAATGCCATCATATGCTTCGCAGATCAACCGTGAAGATCGATGGCTGATCATTCATTACCTGCGTGCTCTGCAACGGGCGCACAACGCGGAGGAACGCGATCTGAAATGATCACGGAAAACAACAAGATTCGCCAGGACCCCACGCCCATGCCGCGCGCCTTGACTCGCGCCGCTTTGGGCGCGGCCATTCTCGCTTCGCTGCTTATGGCGCCGGCTGCGCTCAGCAACTGGGACCGCTTCCTCGGGAACTGGCTGGTCCTGTTTGTTTTCGTAGTGACGCTGGGGTTGGGAGCCCTGTTTCTGGTGGCGCTCGAGTTTCTGGTGAATGCCACCTGGAGCGTGCCTTTCCGTCGGATCTCGGAAAACCTGGCCGGGCTGATTCTGATTAGTTTGCCGTTGGCGATTCCGATACTGATGGGGCTCCACACCCTATACGAGTGGACCCATTCTGAAGCGGTTTCGGTCGATTCCATTCTCCGCGCCAAAGCCCCCTATCTGAACTTGCGCTTCTTTTTGATCCGTTTCGCTCTCTTCTATCTCGTCTGGATCGGGGCTTATTTTCTTTTCGTCGGCGGCTCGCGCAGGCAGGACAGCACGGGTGATGTCGGCCTGACCAAACGAGCGATGAAGCTTGCGCCGCCTTTCATGATCCTGCTCGCATTCACGCTGACCTTTGCGGCCTTTGATTGGATCATGAGCCTGGCACCGTACTGGTACAGCTCCATCTTCGGCATTTACCTCCTGACCGGAGCTATGGTGGCAGGCACCGCTATCATCACATTTGCAGGTGCTTCACTGAAGCTGAAGAACCTGTTGCCCGAGGCTGTCCGGTCGGATCATTTTTATAACCTGGGCGCTCTGCTCTTTGCGTTGAATACGCTGTGGGCTTACATCGCCTTCGCGCAATATCTGTTGATCTGGTATGGCGGCATTCCCGTGGAAACCCACTGGTTTGACTTGCGCAGCCAGCGGGGTTGGGAGTGGGTTTCGGTCTTGCTGGTCCTGGCGCACTTCCTCGTTCCTTTCCTGGCGTTGCTTTCACGTTCGGCAAAAACAGATTTGCGCCGTTTGCGCTGGGTATCCGCGTGGATATTGGGAGCGCACGGCCTCGACCTTTATTGGCTGATAATGCCAAGCGTCCGCGTCAATGAAGGTCCCTTTGGTTGGCAGGATCTGTGTTTTCCAATCGCCGCGATCGCATTGGCTCTCTCCGTCTGGCTCTGGCAGTCAGCCCGTTTTCCGGTGATAGCTATCCGCGACCCGCGGCTGCAGGCAGGCCTGCAATTCCATCTATAGGATCGTTTCATGGATATCGATCGACCCACAGATCCGACCGATACTCGTTGGCTTCCCTCGCGATGGAAGGCCTTGCTCATCGGAGCGGCCATTCAGCTGATCCTGGCGGCGTGGGGAGGATGGTATCTTTTCACTCCTCAGCCACAACCCGCCAAGCCGCGCCAGCTGGTGAACGAGGTCCTGATTCCGGAGGACATGGTCTATCCAGATACCGATCAGGGCATCAAAATAGGGAAAAAGCTTCCATCCATTGATTTGAAAGAAGTGGCGGCGGCCAGTCCGGCGCAGCTGAAAGCGGGTGCCGACATATTCGCGCAGAATTGTGTCTCGTGCCATGGCTTGAACGGCAAGGGCGATGGGCCCGCGGGCATTACGCTGAATCCCGGGCCGCGCGATCTGACGGCCTTGAATACGTGGAAAAACGGCACCCGGACGAGCGACATCTTTCGAACAATTTCACTCGGCTCGCCCGGCACGAGGATGTCGGCTTTTGACTTTCTGTCGCCTGGGGAGCGACTCGCCCTTGCGCATTTCGTGGAGAGTCTGGCGCCGGGCCACGCAAGAGATACGGCGGAATCCCTGCAAAGCCTGGATCGTCAGTTCAACCTGTCTCAAGGCGTCACAGAGCCCAGCACCATACCTGTCAGTACGGCCATGGACAAGCTGGTGGCAGAGGCAGCGGCGGCAGCGCGGGCTGCCCCAAATCCAGACGCGGTGGATCCTGCCGGAGCCCAACTTTTCAGGGAGGTTGCGGACTCGATGCGGGTGTCCAGTCTCGATTACTGGCTTTCCCACGACTCATCATGGATGAAGGATCCTGCGCGCCTGCGCATCCTGGCCGTGGGCGGGTCGCCGACCAACGGCTTTTTGCCGAGGGTGGGAATGCTGGACGAGAAGAGTTGGGGAGCACTCCACCGATATTTGTTGGTGCGCTATCAGAAAAAACCTGAGCAAAAAGGGCAGCAATGACTGCGGCTGCTGAACGGCCTTAACCTATGGATTTCCCGATTTTTCATGCGGATTTTTTCGGTAACCGGCTGCTCATTGCGATCATCGGAATCCTGCACATTCTCATCAACCATCCCTTCGCTGTGGGAATGATGCCGCTCATCACAGTGCTGGAGTGGTGGGCCTATCGCCGCAATCGGGCAGACTGGGATGAGTTGCTGCGCAAGATTCTGGGCGTTTGTTTTATCGTGACTACTACAGTCGGAGCACTAACCGGCGTGGGGATCTGGTTTTCCACGGCGGTAGTCAACCCGTATGCCATCGGCAGCCTTCTGCGCGTTTTTTATTGGGCCTGGTTTACCGAGTGGGTGATCTTCTGCAGTGAAGTGGTCTTGATTCTCTTTTACTTCCTGACGTGGAAACGAATGGGCGGCGAGCGGAAACCTGCCCACATTCGCATTGGAATTGCCCTCTCCATTATGTCATGGCTGACAATGGTCATTGTCACGGGCATTCTGGGTTTTATGATGAATCCCGGCGGCTGGGCCCAGGAGCAAAGCCTGCTATCCGGTTTCCTGAACCCCCTCTATCATCCCCAGCTGCTCTTGCGAACGACGCTGGCCCTGGGAGCGGCCGGTTCCCTGGCACTGGCCCTGGCACTGCCTTTCACCGAAAAGGGCAGCAAGCTGCGTAGCGAAGCGACGCGGATCTTTTGCGGATGGACGCTGTTCTGGGTGGTTCCGATGATCATCTGGAGCGCCGTATATTATCGCGCCATTCCCGTGGAGATGTTGGTGAATCTGCCGGTCGCGTTTGGTACGCAGGCGTGGGCCGGTTACTACGGCTTGCTATTGAAAGTGGCCGCGGGAATAACGGCTCTGCTGATTGGGCTGTGCCTTTGGGGACTGTGGCAGCCCAAACGTACCAATGCTGCTGTCTGGATCCTTCCGATAATCTGCTTCGCCATTCTCATGGGACAGTTCGAACGCACGCGGCAGTTCATTCGAAAACCGTACGTGATCGGCTTCTACATGTTCTCAAACGGAATTCGCGTAAGCGATGTTCCTTACATACTGAAGACAGGAGTCCTGGCAAACTCGCTGTGGACGCGGCACACAACCGTTACCCCGGAGAACAAGGTGGAAGCCGGGCGTGATGTTTTCATGATCGCCTGCTCTCGCTGTCACACGCTGAATGGCATGAACTCCGTAAGCAGCAATCTGGCACGCCTCTATCCCGGCCAGGCCTGGTGGAACGCAGGGGCGATCGATACTTACATCAAAAATATTCACGGAGCCAGGCCGCACATGCCCCCGTTTGCCGGCACGGCCGCGGAGAGATCGGCCCTGGCGGCATACCTGGCGACGTTGTATGACCGGCGCGATTTGACTTCAACTGCGGACCTTCCCACAAACAACAGGAAATAGCCTCATGGAGCCTGTGGTCCCCAAAGATCTGCTGCTTCCGCTGCCTGCGCCTTCCTGGCTGCTGACCGTGCTGCTGTTGCTCTCATTTGCCCTGCATATCCTCTTCGTGAATCTCATGCTGGGTGGGTCGCTGCTGGCTCTGATTGCGGAAATTCGTGGATTGAAGAACCGGGATTGGGACAAGATCAGCCACGAGATTGCAAAAACCATCACTGTAAACAAGTCCATCGCCGTGGTTTTGGGCGTGGCGCCTCTTCTCACCATCAGCGTGCTTTACACCGTCTGGTTCTACACCGCTACCACATTAACCGGTCACACGTGGCTCGCTGTTGTTCCGCTGGTGATCCTGGCCTTTTTACTGAGCTATGCCCACAAGTACAGCTGGGAAAAGCTCGCGCACAGCAAGGGGCTGCATATTACACTGGCGGCCGCGGCTTCAGCAGTCTTCCTTATTATTCCCTTGATCTTCCTGACCGAAATCAACTTGATGCTCTACCCGGAACAATGGCGCGCCATTGCCTCGTTCTGGGATGCCCTGTTTCTGTCCAACGTTCTGCCGCGTTACTTTCATTTCATTGCTGCAACCGTGGCTTTGGCGGGGCTGTTTTGCGCATGGTATTTCGGCAGGGCGAAGTACTTCGCCGGTCTGCAACTGGAGACGCTCACTCGGGCGGAAGTGGTGCGCAGCTTTTACGCAGTGGCTCTGGCCGCCACTTCGGCGCAGCTTTTCTTCGGCCCGTTGCTGTTTCTTACTCTGCCGGCCCATGTTATATCAGCGAGCGTTATTCTGATCCTTGTTGTGATTCTCCTACTTGCCGGAATCGCAATCCGATGGTTGTGGCTGGAAGTGGCCGGCACGGGAGGAGAGCCGCGCTTGGCTCGCATTGGGGGAATCCTTACTGTCGTGGTGGTTCTGATGATCTGGGCTCGCCATGACATACGAGAGACGGCTATCGCGCCGCATCGCGCCCTCGTAGCCGCCAAGACCGCCGACTATACAGCTAAGATGATGCAGGCTCACAATTATCTGGTCATGCCCGGAGGCTTGGGGGGAACTGTCCTCAGCCCTGGCGCTCAGGCATTCAGCCGAAGATGTGCCAGTTGCCATGCCATGGATTCACGACTCATCGGCCCTCCGCTAAAAGAGGCCGCGGCACTCTACCGCGGTAATCCGGAAGGAATAGTGACCTGGGCCCTGCAGCCCGGACGCCGACGTCCGGACTATCCGCCCATGCCGCCGCAGCAGGTTCCACGCGACGAGCTGCTTCAGATCGCCAATTACATCGTCGACACCGTAACCAAGCAGTAACAGGGTGATGCCTTCGTCTCGGGGGATTATCATTCTGTTTTCGTTTTCGCTTGCGCGATCTACCCTTCTAGGATTGAAATACCACTCAATTTGGAGTCGCGAAGCCTCTCATCGGCGTTGGGGAGACCTCGCCACATTATCAGGTTTTATTTGCGCACGCGTCTTAAGGAGAACGAACGCATATGAGATTTATAACCCTCGTTTTTTTCTTTGCTGGCCTCTGCATGGGCCAGACGCCTCCATCGCAGGAGCCGGGAGCTCAGCCGGAACGGCCAGCCCTCCCGGGAGCGTCGCAGGCCCCGGTGGAACCCAAACCCTATGACAAGGTCATTACCAAGGATGCGAAGACGAAACAGGGAATCTTCGCAGTCCACCAGGTAAAGGAGAAGTGGTACTACGAGATTCCCAAGAGCGAACTGAACAGAGAATTCCTCTGGGTCAGCCAGATCGCCCGCACTACTCTGGGATCCGGCTATGGCGGGCAGGCCCTCGGCAGCCGTGTAGTCAAGTGGGAGCGTGTCAACAACCGCGTGCTTCTGCGCGACGTCAGGTACGATGTCGTGGCCGATCCGAAGGAGCCAGTTGCCAAGGCAGTGAAAGCCGCGAACAACGACACGATCCTGATGTCGTTCAACGTCGAGGCTTGGGGGAAGGATGAAGCCCCGGTCATCGACGTTACGCGTCTGTTCACAACCGACATGTACGAGATCAGTGCGCGGAACTTCCTGCGCGCATCTTCGCTCGACAGTTCCCGTTCCTTCATCGAGCGGATCGCGGTTTTTCCGACCAACATTGAGGTGGAAACGACCCATACCTATACGTCGCCGCCGCCGTCACCCACGGCATCGGCAACGCCGGCGCCGGCGAGTCCCTTCGGTGGCAGTATGCGTCCGGGCAGTGCCACAGTCGTGCTCCACTACAGCATGGTCAAGCTCCCCGAGAAGCCGATGATGCCGCGCGTGTTTGATGAGCGCGTCGGTTATTTCACTGTCAGGCAGATGGATTACGGGCGGGACGAGCATAAGGCGCCCCAGCGCACATATATCACCCGCTATCGTCTTGAGAAGAAAGACCCCAACGCTGTGCTTTCGGAACCTGTGAAACCAATTGTCTACTATGTTGATCCAGCTACGCCTAAGAAATGGGCGTCCTTTGTCAAGCGCGGCGTCGAAGATTGGCAGGCGGCGTTTGAGGAAGCGGGATTCAAGAATGCCATCATTGCGAAGGATCCGCCGACGCCGGAAGAAGATCCTGACTGGAGCCCTGAGGATGCCAGATACTCGGTGATTCGCTGGCTGCCCTCGACGATCGAAAACGCGATGGGTCCTCACATATCCGATCCGCGCACCGGAGAGATCATCGAAGCTGACATTTCCTTTTACCATAACGTTATGAACCTCGCACGAGACTGGTACTTCATCCAGGTCGGGCCCCTCGATCCGCGCGCGCAGAAGCTCCCCCTGCCGGATGACCTGATGGGGCGGCTGATAGAGTACGTGGTAGCTCACGAGGTCGGCCACACCCTCGGTTTCCAGCACAACTTCAAGGCCAGCTCGATGTATCCGCAAGAGAAGGTGCGGGATCGCGAGTGGGTCAAGAAGATGGGACACACGCCTTCGATAATGGACTACTCGCGCTTCAACTATGTGGCGCAGCCCGAGGACAAGATCGATGTGGCGGATCTTGTCCCAATCATTGGACCCTATGACAAGTGGGCCACCATGTGGGGCTATAAGCCAGTCCCAGGTGCGAAGACTCCAGATGATGAGAAGCCCACGCTCGACGAGTGGGCGCGGCAGCAGGACAAGACACCGTGGCTTCGGTTCAATACCGCTGGTTCACGGGGTGCGGATCCCGGTGAGCAATCCGAGGCTGTGGGAGATGCGGACGCGATCAAGTCGACCACCCTCGGCTTGAAGAACCTGGAGCGAGTTTCGAAAATGCTCCTCAGCGCCACGACGACCCAGAAAGGCGAGCCGTACGACGACCTGGGGGAGTTGTACGGCCGCACGCTTGGCCAGTGGACACTCGAGATGAATCACGTGGCGAATATCGTCGGCGGGTTCAACTCGCAGGAGAAATACATCGGGCAGGAAGGCGTGATCTTCACCCCAGTGCCGCGCGAGAAACAGGTGGAGGCGGTGAAGTACCTCAACGAGAACGCGTTTGTCACGCCGACATTTTTCATCAAGCTGGAGATCCTGCGACGGATCGAATCGGTGGGTGTGATCGACCGGGTCAAAAACGCACAGCGCGGCATTCTCACTAACCTGATGAGCAACGCGCGTCTGGCGCGATTGGTCGAACAGGAGACCGTCGACGGCAAGGCCTACGCCCCGACGGATTTCCTGGCCGACGTGCGCAAGGGAGTGTGGAAGGAACTGGAGGGGACGGCGCCAGTAAAGGTCGATGCATACCGCCGCAACCTGCAGCGGTCCTACGTTGAGCTGATGAACGAGCGGTTAAATCGGCCCGCGGCCGCTGCCGCCGTGCCGTCGTTCCCCGGGTTCACGCCACCGCCGTCAACGGATGATGTGCGACCGTTCTTCCGGGGTGAGTTGAAGGCGCTCAGCGCAGCCGTGGCGGCGGCCCTGCCTCGAGCCACGGATCGTGCCACGAGGCTTCATCTGGAGGACATCAAAGACCAGATCGCCAAGGTGCTGGATCCCAAGATCGCGCCCCCCTCAGCCGCTCCATCGACTGGCGGAATGCCGCGCGGCCTCGACTTTCTCGAGGAATGGCTGAATCCGCGCACCTGCTGGCCAGACTACCAGATAAGACCGTAGCCTGAATAATCACCACAGAGGCGCAGAGGATGCGGAGGATTTTCTCCGTGTCCTCTGCGCTACTGACGCCCAGATTTATTAAGCAGAATTCTTGGTGAATCTCGGTGCTCTTGGTGTCTTGGTGGTGAGGTTCTTAGAAGCACACCACCAAGACACCAAGAACACCAAGCCGGTTGGTTACGGCCAATGCCTGTTCTGTGTCTCCGTAGTGACTTATGCATGCGCATTTTCGTTCCGGTCTCTAACCTATGATTTTGAACAACCCGCAATCAGAGGTCCGACGGTCGAAAGTGCAGGTGACATCGGCTCCACGATGTGGCGAACCAGAACGTTTGTGTCCAACCCGATCATCGCACGCGTCCTCTCGCCCCTTTCGCGATGGCCTTGTCTATTTCCGCAACCGTAAGGGCTCGTTTCGGCTTTGGAAGCGCTCCCTTCAGGTCCCGCACCGACCCACCAATCCGCACAACCTCCATCCGGTCGTCACCCATGATGATCAACTCCAGTTTTGTGCCTGCATGGATGCCGAGGCGCCTTCTCGCTTCTGCGGGCAGCGTGACCTGTCCCTTGGATGTAACGGTTACAGTCATACAAAATGCCTCTCTTCGTTCTAATTCTCCTTACGGGATGGTCTGTTGGTTGTGGCTATGCCGCTCCAGGTAATTCGTGGCTGGTTTTTTTTTCGAGATTCCGCCTATAATGCCGGCCTTGCTTCGGGAGACTCCTGGCGGGACCCTATGCCTGTCACATTCCAGCACAAAAACAACCGCATACTTATCCTGCTATGGATCTGCTTCGTGCTGCGGGGACTGTTCTACTCTGTTCTCTTCCCTCTTTGGGAAGGGTATGACGAGTACGCGCACTTTGCGTTTATACAGCACCTTGTCGCAAACCACACGCTACCCGTAGCAGCTCACACGCCAATCTCGAAGGAAACGCAGGAGTCCCTAAAACTTGTTCCATTGCCGTGGACGCTGCGCGATTTGGAACTTCCGCATGCGACCCACGACGAGTATTGGAGGCTGTCTGAAGACGAACGAAGCCGGCGACAAAGGCAACTATATCTGCTGCCGCGCGAATGGGCACAACAGCCCGCCACGCAAAACCTTCGTTACCTTCTTAATTGGGAAGCGCAACAACCCCCTCTATACTACTGGCTATTTTCTTTTCCGCTGCGACTGGTGTGGAACTCGTCCTTGCCCGGCCGCGTGATATTTCTGCGCCTGTTGAGTGTATGCCTGGCTTCATTGGTAATTCCCCTTGGCTTCCTGATTGCGAGGTATGTGCTGCGCAGCCGCGAGGCAGTGCTTGGTATAGTCGTCCTGATAGCAGCCATGCCGGAACTGATGGTGGACGTCTGCCGCGTAGGTAACGACAGTCTGGCTGTCCTTCTCTATTCCCTGTTCATACTGGCTGTATTCAAGTTTGTTGAAAATCCGGGGCGGCTGAGCATCGTGGCGCTGCTCGCTGTCAGTTTGGGGCTGGGTTTGCTGACCAAGGCCTATTTCATCACGGCGCTGCCCGCACTCATTGTGGTCTTGGTCTATCGCTGTTGCTTCGAGTCAGTAACGCGCAGAAAGATCCTCTCTCACGGATTGCTTGCGATAGCAGCTGCACTGTTGATCTCAGGTTGGTGGTACTGGCGCAACCATGTATTGACCGGATCGTGGTCCGGTTTGATGCAGGATGTAGAACTCCAAAAGTTGCCGCTGTGGGAACTGCTGCGACAGGTTCCCCGGGTGGACTGGAGGAATGCTCTGGATACCACATTCTTTTCTCATATCTGGTTCGGGAGCTGGAGTTTTCTCCAGGTGCGCAGCTGGATTTACCACATTTTCAGATATCTCGTGCCGCTGTCGTTGCTAGGTCTCCTGATTCTCGTTGTTCTGCCGTGGCTGAAACGAGACACCCAGTTTCCTTTTCTCTCATCGCGGAAGCACTTGCTCGTGCTCATTGCCGTCTACGCTTTCTTCTGGCTCGGACTGCTCTACCATGTCCTGATCACATTTATAGCCCAAGGGGTCTCGGCTTCGGTGGGTTGGTATCTCTATTGTGTGGTAGTGCCTGAGGTTCTGGTGGTTGCGGTAGGACTGCTTGCTCTCTTTCCGGCGTGCTTGCAGCCGTGGATTCTGCCCGCGGTCACAGTCGGTTTTTGCTTGTTGGATTTATATGCCGTTCATTTTCTTTTCATTCCTTACTATGTCGGCCTGATCGCACATAAGGCAAATGGCGCTTTAGCCATTTTTCATCTTGGGCAGCTTCGGGGGCTGAATCTATGGGAATTCCTGGGTCGACTTGTGATCCATAAGCCGTTAGTCAACCTAACGGGACTCCTAGCGATTTGGGGTTGTTACCTGGCTGCCACACTAGGGCTGATAGTGATCAGCTTTCGCCTGGCCCGGGCTTACTGCCACGAATTGCACGAATAAACCTGCCACGAATTACACAAATTACACGAAATACAAAAAACCGTTTATCGTTCAGAAAATGAGATCAGCGACGAGGATTTCTTCACGGTCCTTTGACCCGACTCTCAGGAGGCGGCCGTCGGGAGCAGCAATCACGCTTTGGCCCACGTATGGCAAGCCATGCCAGTCTGGCCCTGCGACGACCGTGTTGACGCAATTCGCGCCGATGAAGTATACACCGTTTTCGCGGGCCTTCCGGGAGATGCGTTCGCGCCATGACTCTCCATTGGTTTCGACCGTGTAGCCGGGATTGGCAACCCAACCTCCGGGCGAGATCACGATCCGCGCGCCAAGATCGCGCAGCTTGCGCGTGAGATCCGGGTTTGTCAGGAAGATATCCGCGCAGATGTGCATTCCCACCTTGCCGAACGCCGTCTCGACTACATTCAGGTCCTCCACGCGACCCGGTTTGTAGTAAACGTTCCCGGAGTATTGTGGCTTATTCCATTTCAGGATGTTGACCTTGCGATGCCTGGCCAGGATCTCTCCGCTCGGGCCGGCGAGGAAAGCCGTGTCGTGAACGTCATCGCCGTCGCGTTCCGTGAGGGTTCCCACAAGGTATATCGTTAGCTCGCGAGCCAGCTCGCCCAACCGCTTGGAGGTCGGTCCGGGAATCGGTTCCGCCAGCTCCTTTGCGCGCGGATTGATCCAACCGATGTCAAAGGCCTCCGGTAACACTGCGATCTGGATGTTTGACTCCGTGACGCCCTTGCGAATCCACTCGGTGGCTCGGCGAAGGTTGTCCTCACGGTCGGAATCGGCGATGCGCATCTGAATGACACCGACGCGCACGGTGCGTGGCTTCTCAGATTGTGTTGATAATGCCAGCACGAGTATCGGCAGTGCCCCGAACAGAATGAGATATTTCATTGCAGCTCCTTATTCACCAGTGGTACGCCACTGCGCGTGAAAACTATAAGGTAACAGTGGGGGCGGGCCTTAGCCCGCGCCCTGATAACCTCTACCAGATGGACATGCGAACTGGCCGAAGCCTGTTCGGATTTCAGCTTCCAGACCTTAGGGACCGCAGGAATGATCACGCGTAACTCGTAGGAGTCGTTGGCGACTACCTTACTCCGGCCGAGAAGAGCGTTTCTCGAGGCATCCCACCTCTCCTCTACGACATCCACGATCCCCTGCGTGACATGGCGCGAGGTGCTTAGAAGCTGCGGGTTGTCGCATGCGGCACGCAACGCCAGTATCCGGCAGGACTGTGCTGGAACCGCAATATGCAGAGTCCGCTGGATGGGGGGCAACAGCTCGTTGCCCCAGAAGTCAAATGCGTGATAGCGCCTCTTGCCGTCGAGGCCGATTTTGTCCATCGAGTATTCGATCATTATCTCCTCACTGTCCCAGTTGTAAAGCGCGATCACATCTCGACGTGCGGGTATGCGCGTATCGCTCAAAGGCCAGATGCGCGGCATGGAGTTCTCGAACAGATCAGATATTCCCTCGATTTTCGCACCTGACGGAGGAGCGGGCGGGCGTCCGGCGGCTGCCCATTGCCTCGTCTCATCAGAGCTGCCCGTTGTTACAAGTTCAAAAAAGAAATCAGCCGAGGCGCCTTCATCTGGCGCAGGCTCGCCCATAGCAAATTCCTATACATTAAGTACGTCTAATATCAAGGATTACCCAACTTTACAAGCTCCCACCTGTGCGGTAAACTTGACCGGAGTTACTGCCATGATGATAAGATTGCCCCAGCCAAGGTTTCACAGCGAGATTTCCCTGGAGGAGACGCTGCTCAAACGGCGATCGGTCAGGGAATATGCCGATGCCCCCCTTATCCTTGGAGAGGTGTCTCAGCTCCTATGGGCAGCTCAAGGGTTGACCTCGGAGTGGGGTGGCCGTACCTCTCCCTCGCATAGGCGTTAAAATAAGGAATTGACCGCACCCGTGGATTGTGGCATTCTGGTGCGCATGAAAATTCCATTGGTGCATGAGGACAAACAGTGGCCCTATATCCTTACACTGCTTCCGCCGGACCTA